>MDTE01163311.1_pt1 | contig 11572 bp, 8 predicted proteins | sample 811231 | NCBI WGS metagenome assembly MDTE01 (sample SAMN05326651, study PRJNA326480) | marine metagenome | isolation source: seawater | place: Indian Ocean: Red Sea | collected 2010
ACCCACCACCTCCACCATTTACAACTTACGGGGGTGAATTAGGATCGACGGGTGTCTAAAGGCTGTTCTTTCGTTCGAGATGGTTCCGACGTTACGGGCCAATTTATAATTGCAAATCAAAAATTTGCACTTGCAGCTTAATTAACATAGTTAATTAGGTTACGGGGTTTGGGGCACCTGGCAACAGAACGCCCCCATAAGTTAACAATTTTCTTTATTATCGTATCTAATAATTTTATTTAATATTAATTAATCTTTATTTAATCGAACCACTTATAATATTTATCTTTATTTTCGATCAAGTATTTAGGTAAGAATTTATTATCTATTTTTACAAGTGGCACTTTAATATTTTTTCCCCACTTAGAGTCCAATTCCTTTTTGTCAGCTTTGTGATCGTAAGGTATATATCTACCTTGAATCATATTTTTCACATCATCAAGTTTTATGCCAGTTAATTCAAATTCATCATGGTGTTCATCATTTTTATGTTTTTCAAAAATTTCCTCTGCACTTTTAAGCTCTGTGAAATGCCATCCGCCATTATTAACTACTTTTAAGTTTCTGTATTTATTTTTTTTAAATAAAGTGTCTAATCTCCACCACTCATACTTTCTTGTTTTTACATTTCTTAAATCAGTTATTGAAGATAAATTTTTTAACTTACATGCTTTTGATCCATACCAATTATGATTTTTTAAGGTCAAATTAAATTTGTAATAAAATATGTTTTGATTGAATACAATAAATTTTTCTTTAGAATTTTTTAAATCTATATTTTCTAAATTTGGTATTTCATCGCTGTCACTGTAGATAATCCAATCTTCTGGATCATTATCTTTTATTTTTTTTAGTATTTCATTTCTTTGATATTTTATTCTCTTTTCTGCATTATATCTTAAAGCGTTGGGTACATTTTTATTTTCAGATGGTTTGATCAATGTATTTGGTTCTTTTTCTAGAACTATATGTTTTATTTTTTTTGAAAAATTTTTAAATTTTTTTATATCAAAATAGAGTTTTTTGTTTTTTCCGGCATGAGTGAATAATGACTCGCAAACAACAAATTCATCTACGTATTTGTCTAATATATTTAACCTAAGCTCAAATAGCATTGGTTCATTGAAATATGTGATACAATCAATTATTTTCATAGATAATAATAATTCAAAAAAAAAAATTTTTTTCAACAAATGGTAATTTACTTAACATTTTATGATTTGAATTAAAAGATTAGTAAATTATAATGAAATATTTAGAAACTTATGGAAAAAATTCAAAATAAGATAAAATACAATATAAAGATTGTAGATAATTTTTTAAATGAGAAGGATTACAAAGAATTATCTAATTTAGAAGTTTTTAAAGATTTGAAAAAAAAAAAAGATGGAATTAAAGTTTTTCACAATGAAGTTAATAATGATGGGATAATAAAATCAGTATTAAATAAAGATTTAATATTAAATATTCATAAGACTTACCATAATAAGGCTATTGAGATTTTAAAAGAGATCTGCCCCGAAAAAGTTGGTCTTTATGAATATTCAGATTTTTCATTTGTCATCACTGATAAAAATAGTAAATTTCCTATTCATGATGATACTCCAGACAAACTGCTATCAGGTGTGATTTATCTCGCTCCAAAGGAAAACACTGGAACTATTTTTTATAATGATAAAAAGGGTCAAGATAAAACTGTAGTAGGCTGGAAAGTTAATAGAGCAGTTTTTTTTTCAAGAAAGGAAAGAGAAACTTGGCATTCTTATGAGGGTGACAAGCATAATGATCGAGTAGCCTTAGTGTATAATCTAAAGACTTCGAAAATAAAAGACGTTTTTGAAATAGAGAAAAAAAATTATTTTTTGGGAAATTTAAGATGGAGATTAAATCCTCGTATTTATCAATACTTTAAAATACTTATCTAAAAAACATATTTATCTACAATATAGATGAGTATGCCTACAGCCACTCCTAGAAGTATCCAGTGATAATTATTCTTCATCATGCAACAAATTTATTTAAATTTGGTTTAAAGTAATTAGGTCCTTTCATAACTTTTCCTTTATCGTTATAAATTGGTTTTCCGTCTGCGCCTAGTTTACTCATATTAGAATTTTGAACTTCTTGAAAACATTTATCTAAATCAATTCCAAAAGAATGTCCTGCTCCATAAGTGACATAAAGAATGTCAGTTAAAGCATCAGCTACCTCTTTTATATCTCTATCATCAATAGCTATTCTTAATTCATCAAGTTCTTCTTTTATTAAATCGTATCTTAATTTAGTGATTTTCTCGCTTGGAAATTCAGCTTTTTCTTTGACTTCTTGACCAAATGTTTTCATAAATTTTTTTACGCTATCAAAGTTGCTCATATACTACCCTTTATATTTTATAATTTGTTCATAAAAGTGTATTATAGCAGTGATTCAATAATGAAATACAGAATAGAATTTGACAGTATTGGGAAAATTAAGGTGCCTGGTGATAAGTATTGGGGGGCTTCAACAGAAAGGTCAAATAAATATTTTAACATAGGAGATTTTTTAGTAAGACCTTTAGTTATCCACTCTATTGCCATTATAAAAAAGGCAGCTGCTATTGTTAATTTAAAAAACAAAGATTTAAATCCTAAAGTAGCGAGATATATAATTAAAGCTTCTAACGAAGTTATTAATGGAAAACTAGACAATCATTTTCCCTTGAAGGTTTGGCAAACAGGTTCTGGAACACAAACTAATATGAATGTAAATGAAGTTATAGCTAATAGAGCTATCAAAATGATGAAAGGTAAAATGGGTTCGAAAAAACCTGTTCACCCCAATGATCACGTGAACAAATCCCAATCTACAAACGACGTTTTTCCTACAGCAATGCATATAGCAATAGCTTTGAAAGCTAAACAAAAACTTTTACCATCTCTCAAATTGCTAGAGAAAGAATTACAAAAAAAAACAAAAGAGTTTAAAAGTATTGTCAAGGTAGGTAGGACTCACCTTCAAGATGCTACTCCTCTTACATTGGGGCAAGAATTTTCTGGATACAATTCTCAACTAAAAAAGTGTATTGCAAGAATTGAGTTAGCTTTAAAAGAAATTTTTCATTTAGCTCAAGGTGGTACTGCAGTAGGAACAGGTTTAAATACTAGGAAAGGTTTTGACAGAAAAATTGTAAAAGAAATAAGCAAAATTACCAAGCTGCCTTTTAAAGTATCTAATAATAAATTTGCAAGTTTAGCTGCACATGATGAAATTGTAAATTTTTCAGGAGCTTTAAATACTACAGCAGTATGTTTGATGAAAATTGCTAATGATATTAGATTTCTTGGTTCTGGTCCAAGAGCAGGGTATGGAGAAATAATTTTACCAGCGAATGAGCCTGGATCCTCTATAATGCCTGGAAAAGTAAATCCTACGCAATCTGAGGCAGTGACAATGGTTTGTGTAAAAGTAATCGGTAATCACAACGGAATTACCATGGCAGGTTCTCACGGTCATTTTGAATTAAATGTTTTTAAACCACTTATCATTCATAACATTTTGCAATCAATTGAAATTATGAGTGATTCCTCAAAAACTTTTGCAACTTATTGTGTAAAGGGTATCAAAGCAGATAAAAAAAGAATTAAGCATCTTTTAGATAATTCTTTAATGACAGTTACCGCTTTGGCGCCAAAAATAGGTTACGACCAAGCTGCAAGAATTGCAAAAGCAGCTTATAAAAATGGAACTACTCTAAAACACGAGGTTATAAAAGCAGGGCTTATTAAAGAAAAAGATTATCATAAAATAATGAATCCACTTAAAATGACTAAACCAAAATAATTAAGAAATTTCGTAAATAAATCTTTTAATCTTATCTAATTGAAAAATGTTAATGAAATTTTTGTCGAAAAGAATAGTTTCAAAAGTATTTTTTAAAAAAATCAAATTCTCATTGGAAATTGTATAATTATTATAACTAATAGTCTCAAAATTAATTTTTTTGTTTAATATATTTAAGTTACCTCCAACATATAATTCTAATTTTTTAATTTTTATTTTATTTCCAGCTCCAATTTTTTTTAATAATTTTCTTAAATCTTCAGTTTTTAGAGAGCAATTAAAATTTAAAACTGGATATTCATCTAGTAGGTTAATCTCATTTAAACAATTTAAATTACTTTCAGCTAATACGAAATTCTTAGATAAATTCAATCTTCCGTACGCTAGGTTAGAATTTATATAAAAGTTATCTATTAAATGTCTTCTAAATTTATTAGGTTTAAAAATTATTTTATTTTTACTGTTTATTTTTTTTATTAAATTTTTTGAATTTAATAATTTTACTAAATCTAAGTTTTCTAAAATAAATAAACGAATTTCGTTAAGTTCTGTCTCAGTATCGAATGATAAATAGGGTTTAATTGATATTAGGCCATTGCTATCAAAGGATAAATTTTTGTGTCTAAAGAATAAATTATCAAACTTTACAACCTTTCCATTAAAATCAAAATTAAATTTTAAATTTGAATTTAATATGTTTCCTTGAAAACTGCCTATTGTATTTGAAGTTAGATTTTTTTGATTATGATTAATAGTAAAGTGTATACCAGTATTTAATAATCTAAAATCGATTTGACGATAATTTTTCTTTAGATTGATTTTAAATTTTTTGTTAAAAATTTCTCCTATAATAATATTTTTCTTAAAACCAAAATTTTTAAAGTTAATTTTTCTTATACCGATGAGGGGAGTTGATTTGTCTTTAACTTGAATATTTAGATTATTAAAATTTATCTTTTTATCTAATTTAAAAATTTTTTTTAAAAAAAAATTAATTTTAATAAAATTTATTGGTAAATCGCTATCTTCTAATCTAATTTTTTTAACCTCAAATTTTTCTATATTATAAATGCTTATAAATTTTGGATATATTATTAATTTTTTAGATTTGATTTTAATATCATTTGTATAAAAATTTGAATTAACTTTATCAATTTCTATTCTTGGTAAAGGAAAAGACTTGAATTTAATGTTGCCTAATGTGTTTATCTCTAACCCAAAACTTTTGCTTAAGTAGGATCTGATTAATTTTTCTTTTTTATTAAAATCAAAAAAGTTAGGTATTAATAAAAAGAAAGCTAATGCGACAAAAATAATAACAAAAAAATATCTAAAAAAAAAAATAAATTTAAAGAAACTTGAAAATCTGCTGTTAATTATTTTGTAAATTTTATTTATCATTTTTTTTATTTTTACAACTAGTATATAAATGAATTTTTTAGAGTGCGAATATGATTGATAAATTAATTGAAAATTTAAACAAGGAGCAAAAAGATGCGGTCTTAAGCACTGAAGGTCCAAATTTAATTGTTGCTGGCGCTGGTTCAGGAAAAACAAGAGTTTTAACAACTCGACTAATACATATTATTAATCAAAAAAAAGCATTTTCTAATCAGATTTTGTGTGTGACTTTTACAAATAAGGCGGCGAAAGAAATGCAAAATAGAGTTTTAAAGCATATAAAAGGAAGCTCTGATGCAATTCCATGGTTAGGCACATTTCACTCTATTAGTGTAAAATTTTTGAGAAGACATGCAGAAGCACTTGGTTATAAAAGTAATTTTACGATTTTAGACACAGATGATCAGAAAAAACTAATTAAGAATATTGTAAAAGCAGAGGATTTAGATGCAAAAAAATTTTCACCGCAACTAATTACATATCATATTGATCAATGGAAAAATAAGGGGCTTTTACCTAAAGATGTTGAATTAAAGAAATCTGGTTCAATAATAAAATCAATTCTAAAAGTTTATGAAATTTATCAAAACAAAACTAAAGATTTAAATGCGTTTGATTTTGGAGATCTAATTTTATTTTGTGTTAAACTTTTTGAAGATCACAAAGATATTAGAGAAATTTATCACAACAACTTTAGATATATTCTTGTAGACGAATTTCAAGATACTAATTTTATACAAAATAAATGGTTGAATTTATTAGTAAATAAAAATCAAAATATTTGTTGTGTTGGTGATGACGATCAGTCAATTTATAGTTGGCGAGGCGCTGAAATAAAAAATTTTTTAACTTTTGATCAACTTTACAAAGATTGTAAAGTGTTTAAGTTAGAACAAAACTATAGATCTACTAAAAATATACTTGAAACGGCATCAAATTTAATCTCAAACAACTCTAACAGAGTAGGTAAAAAATTATGGTCATCTGCTAATCAAGGTGAACTAGTAAAATTGAATTGTTACAGAACCGGAAAGGAGGAGGCTCAAGGTATTAGTGATATTATTGAGAAAAAGATAAAAAATAAATATTCTTTGAACGAAGTATCAATATTAGTGAGAGCAATTTACCAAACGAGAGAATTTGAAGAGAGGTTTTTACAGGTAGGAATTGGATACAGGGTTTTAGGAGGTATAAAATTTTACGAAAGAGCAGAAATTAAGGATGCAGTAAGTTATTTAAGAATTATCAATCAAAAGTTCGATGATCTCGCACTAGAAAGGGTTATTGGAACCCCTAAAAGAGGTGTTGGAGAAAGTACTCTTAATCAAATTTATACTTTTGGTAAAGCAAATAAATTATGTCTGGAAGACTCGATTATCAAAATTATAGAAAAAGGAGATTTTAAACCAAAGATAAAGACTGTATTAAATCAACTGATTAATTTGATACATAAATGGAGGATAGACTCAAAAAAAATGAAACATTATGACTTACTTAAATTAGTTTTAGACGAATCTGAATACTCATCGATGTTGAAAAATAAAAAAGATTTAGAAAATGAAAATAGACTAGAAAACTTAAAAGAATTGTTAAGAGCAATGCAGGATTATGAAAGTTTACAAAGTTTCTTAGAGCACGTCGCTTTAGCAACTTCAATAGATCAAGAGTGGGAAGGTGCAAAAATTAATCTAATGACAATGCATGCCGCTAAAGGTTTAGAATTTGATGTTGTATTTCTGCCTGGGTGGGAGGAGGGTTTATTTCCACATCAAAAATCTTTAGAAGAAAAAGGAGATTTTGCTTTAGAGGAGGAAAGAAGGTTAGCATATGTAGGTATTACTAGAGCAAAAAAAGAGGCATACTTGTCATTCGCAATGAAAAGAGCTTATCACGGTGACTGGATGGATACTTTACCGTCAAGATTTATAAATGAAATCCCTGATTCAAGTGTTGAAAAAAATGAAATTAATTTCAGCGAAACAGACGATTTTGAATTTAATCAAGATAATTCAATTGATTTTGATGATGGTTATAGAAGTCCAGGCTGGGACCGATACAAGAAAAATAAAATGATTAAATGGAAAAAATTAAAAAGTTAAGAAAAATATTTAAAAGAGAAAAAATAGACGGGTATATAATTCCAAAAAATGACGAATTTTTTGGTGAGTACGTTTCAAGGGGTAATGATAGATTAAATTATATAACTAACTTTACTGGATCTTATGGTTTTTCAATAATTTTAAAAGATGATAACTATTTATTTGTTGATGGCAGATACACATTACAAGCTAAAAATGAAAGTGGAAAATCTTTTCAAATAGTCACAATACCTAGAATTTTGCCTAAAGATATTTTAAAAAATAAAAGGTTAGTAATAGGATACGATCCGAAAATATTTACTAATCAAGTATTGATGAAATTATTTAGGAATACCAAATGTAAATTATTACCTTTTAATAAAAATTTTATCGATGAAATTTGGAGTAGAAAATTTGTTAAAAATAAAGAAAAATTTTATATTTTTAATAATAATTTTTACAATTATGATTTGAAAATTAATAAGGTAGTAAATAATTTAAAAGATAAGGGAGGAGACTTTCAGTTTGTAACCTCATGTGAAAATAATGCTTGGCTTCTTAATATCAGAGGAAAAGATGCAGAGCATACTCCAATTCCACATAGTTATGTTTTAATAGACAAAAATAAAAATGTTAAATTATTCTGTGATCTCAGAAAGATCTCAAAATCTTTTAAGAATTACTTTAAAAAGATTCAATTTTTTGATTTTAAATCTTTAAATAAAATTCTTAGAAAAATTGGTAAAAAAAAATTTTTAATAGATAGAGCTACTTGCTCTATTTTTTTTGAAAATATTATTTTAAAAAATAATAAAATTTTAAATTTTCAAGATCCAATTTATCAACTCAAAGCAATTAAAAATCATAAAGAAATAGAAAACATTAAGTTAGCCCACAAATATGATGGGGCCGCACTTACTAAATATATATTTTGGCTTAAAAAAAATTTTAATAAAAAAAAAATTACTGAATTGAGTGGATCCAAAAAATTATATGACCTGAGAAAAAAGAATAGTAAATTTAAATTTTTAAGTTTTCCTACAATTTCAGGAACAGGACCCAATGGAGCAATAATTCATTACAATCCTAATAAAAAAAGTGATAGAAGATTAAAACAAGGTGATGTTTACCTTGTTGACTCCGGTGGGCAATACAAATTGGGTACCACAGATGTTACAAGGACTGTATCTCTTAAAAACACTAATCAAAGAGTAAAAAATATTTATACTAGGGTTTTAAAAGGCCATATCGCTGTTGCAAATTATAAATTAAAAAAAAATACGACTGGCGCGATAATTGATAAAAAGGCGAGAAAATATTTAAATCAAATTGGATTAGATTATTCACATGGAACAGGTCATGGAGTAGGATATTTTCTTAATGTCCATGAGGGACCACAGGGTATATCAAAAAATAATAAAGTAATTTTAAAAGAGGGCATGGTATTGTCAAATGAGCCTGGATATTATGAAAAAAACAAATTTGGAATAAGAATTGAAAACCTAATTTATGTAAAAAAGAAAAAATCTAAAAAAATATTCGAAAATTTAACTATGGCTCCAATTGAAAAGGAATTGATCGACAAAAAAATACTCAATAACGATGAGAAAAATTGGCTTAATAATTATCATAATAAAGTATTCAAAATTTTAAAGAAATCAATGAATAAAAGTGAGATTCAAGATCTCAAAAAAGCATGTTCAGCTATTTAAAATTTTATTCCACTCATTTTCAAGTATAATTTTAATTTTCAGATTTTTTGCCTTATCAATTTTAGACCTTGTAGGCTTTGAGTCCCCTACTATTAGAAAGTCAAGTTTTTTTGATACTGACCCTAAAACTTTTCCTCCATAATTTTCAACAATATTCTTTGCTTCCGATCTACTCATTTTCTTGAAACCTCCTGTAAACATCAATTTTTTATTTGAAAATTTCCCGTTAGTATTTTGAATTTGGTAATTTTTTATTGTAATTTTTGAAATAAGATCTTTAGTTATTTTAGTATTGGTATCATTTAAAAAAAAATTATCTATTGAAAAAATTTGTGTTTCGCCAATACCGTCCAAATCTACTAAATTAGCTAATATTTTTTTTCTGGCTTCAAAATCAAATAACTTCGAAAATTCTTTTACAGTTTTAAAAAAACCCGCTAAAATTTTTGCGTTTTCTTGGCCTATATGTCTAATGCCAATTGAAAAAATAAATTTGTCTAGGGCTATTTGTTGAGATTTTTTAATTGCCTCTTTTAAATTTTTTATTGAAACTTCTCCCCAACCTTCTAATCTGCTTATTCGTGTATAATTTAATTTAAAAATATCTGCAGGATATCTAATTAATTTTAGATCCCAAAATTGATCAATTACTTTTTTTCCCAATCCATCAATGTTTAAAGCTTCTTTAGAGACAATGTGTTTTAATTTTTCTCTAGCAATATATTTACATTCATAACCTTTTATACATCTTCTTACTGCATCCTCTTTTTTTGTGCTTTTACTAACCTCTCTTACAGTTGATGATCCACAAAGACATTTAGTCGGGAAATTAAATTTTTTGCTATTTTTATTCCTTTTTGAAAAATCAACAGAAACTACTTGGGGTATTACATCGCCTGCTCTTTGAATTTTAATGGTATCACCTAATCTTATATCTTTTCTTTTAATTTCATCTTCATTGTGTAATGTAGCGTTAGATACTACCACACCTCCTACTGTAACTGGATCAACTTTAGCAACTGGAGTGATAGCTCCGGTTCTTCCAACTTGAATAACTATATTATTGATTTTTGTAACTGCTTTCTGAGCTGAGAATTTGTAAGCAATAGCCCATCTCGGAGAGTTGGAGGTGTTTCCTAATCTTTTTTGCAATTCTAAGTCATTTACTTTGTAAACAATACCGTCAATATCATAGTCCAGTGAGGATCTTAGATTGTCAATTTTTTCATGTTGTTTCTCAATTTCATCAATATTTATTGCACTTTCTGAAAGAGGATTTACTACGAATCCCCAACCTTTAATCTTTTCTAGAAACTCAGATTGTTTAGAGAAAATCATTGGTTCAACAGTACCTAAACCATATGCAAAATACTTAAGAGGAATTTTTGAAGTTGATTTTGGGTTTTTTTGTCTTAATGATCCGCCAGCAGCGTTTCTAGGATTAGCGAAATTTTGATTTAAGCTACTGAAGTCTTTTTTTCCAATATAAATTTCACATCTTATCTCTAGTAAGTTTGGTAATTTTTCACCTTTAATTTTAATTGGAATTTTTTTTATTGTTTTTAAATTTTCTAAAATATCCTCCCCTACTAAACCATCACCTCTGGACAATCCTTTTTTAAGGATACCATTTTCATAAATCAAAGTTGCAGATATCCCATCAATTTTAGGCTCTGAAAACAACTCGATGTTGCCATCCTTTTGATTTAAAAAATTTTTAATCTTTTTAAGAAAATCTTCCATATCATTTTTCTCAAAAGCATTGGATAGTGAAAGCATTGGACTTAAATGTTTTATCTTTTTAAACTTGTTTGTTGGTGCTGACCCAATGATAGTATCGACTAAATTTAAATCTTTTAAAAAATTAAATTTTTTTTGCAATTCTAAAAGTTCTTTTTTTAATCTGTCATATTCACCGTCAGTGATAGAAGGTTTGTCTAAGTTGTAATATCGATGATTATGCTTTTTTAAATTTTTAACTTTTATTTCGAAATCTTCTATAATTTTTTTTTTATCATCCATTTATATTATTTAATCATCCTTATAATTTTTTTAAATAAATTTTCTTCACCGTCTTCTTTCTTTAACTTAACTATCTCGTAATCTTTATTTAATATTTTATAAGATTGTTTATACCACTCACTAGAGTTATAATTATATCCAAGAATTGAGGCGTATTTCTCCGACTCTTCTGATAATCCTAGGTGATAATGAATTTCAACCAATCTATGAAGAGCCTCCTCAACAAATATTGTCTCTTCGTATTCCTTGATAATAGTTTTCAATCTATTAATTGCGGGTATCCATTTTTGTGTTTTAATATAAAATTTTGCTACATAGAGTTCTTTGGCAGCTAATTGATTGATAATTAAGTTTTTTTTAAATTTTAAGTCTAAAGCATATTCAGTTTGCGGATACTTACTTACGAAAAAATCTATTTGATCTTTGGCTTTTTCTAAAGGACCTATGTCTTTTTCCTCATCTGTTAACTGCTCAAAGTAAATTATTGCAAGCAGGTATTCAGAATACATAACTTTTTTTTTTTCGGCTGGATACACT
>MDTE01020729.1_pt1 | contig 11571 bp, 11 predicted proteins | sample 811231 | NCBI WGS metagenome assembly MDTE01 (sample SAMN05326651, study PRJNA326480) | marine metagenome | isolation source: seawater | place: Indian Ocean: Red Sea | collected 2010
ATAATACGACACTCTATATAGTGTCTTTATGAGTAAAAACAAGGTAATGGTAAATTATGGACAATAAAAAAGTAGGTTTAAGTGACACAACAAAGGCTAAAACTGAGCCAAAAACCTTTAGAAGAAACCCAATTCTAGGAACAAAATTCACTATTGCAATATCCAGTGCAAAAGGAGGAGTTGGAAAGTCAACTTTTGCCTCGAATCTTGCATTAGCTTTAAAAAAATTAGGTTTAAATGTTGGTTTGTTAGATGCTGACATATATGGACCATCTTTGCCAAAGTTATTTTCAATAAATGAAAAGCCTGAAAGTGACGGACAATATTTAATACCAATAGAAAAATATGGAATTCAATGTATGTCTATTGGATTTCTAACAGAGGAAGAAACTCCAATGATTTGGAGAGGTCCAATGGTAATATCTGCAATTAAAACATTTACACAAAAAGTAAAATGGAAAAATTTAGATGTGATTATAGTTGATATGCCACCAGGGACTGGTGATACACAGCTAACCTTTGCCCAAGAAATTGATTTGGACGGAGTTGTTATTATATCAACGCCTCAAGAAATTGCTTTACAAGATGTTAAAAGAGGAATTCGAATGTTTGATAAGTTAAAAGTAAAAATTTTAGGTCTAATTGACAATATGTGTCACTTTATAGGCGAAGATGGAAAAAAGTATGCAATTTTTGGAGAAGGTGGAGTAAAGAGAGTGGCGAGCGAATTTCAGAAAGAATTTTTAGGAGAAATACCTATACATCCAGAAATTGGAAAACAGGGAGATTTGGGATCTCCAATTGTAGAAACTTATCCTGATCATAAAATTTCAAAAATATATTTGGAATTTGCTGAAAAAATAAAAATAAAATTAAAATAATTTTTTTTATTTACAATTAATCTATATTTACAGATTTACAAATTTTATCATATGTATTTTGATCAAATTCCCTTGAATAATTTTTAAAAACATCAATCTGATTAGTGCAAAGTGTATTAAGACTAGATTTTCTTGTTATCAAAATATTTTTAAATGTTTCAAAATTAATTATAGGGTTCAGAATAATTACATATGATAATAAAGTTATTGAAACAAAATTAGTAAATTTAGAACTCAAATTTTTGAGACATACTGAAAAAATGATTAAGTAAATAATATAAACTGAGATGCTGTATTCAGTAAAATATCTAAAATTAAATAGTAAAATATTGAATATTAGACAAAAAAATAAAATTAATTTTAATAAAATATAGCTTATATTTTTTTTTTTTATATCAATCAAAATTGATATAACAAATACTATATTTAAAATAAGAAATAAAAATTTATTAAATATAAAATTAGAAAATAATATACCAAAGAAATCAGTGGTACTACTTGCTAAGTTACTTATATTACCTACAGAAGTAAATCTAATCATTTCATTGAAAGGATTAGTTAAATGAAAAAAAACCCACGGATTTAAATTAACTATATTAATTAAATCTAAAAAAATAAATATTAACAAAGCTGTAAAGAAACCTGAGAAGAATATTAAAAATAACGAAAAGTATATTTTAATCTTTTCAAAATTAAACTTAGAATAAATAAAAAAAAACGATATATACGATAAATTAATAAAAATTATAATAAAAGCATCTAGTCCTGGATTTTTTTCGAAAAGAGAAAATTTACTAAATAAAAAAATTTGAACAAAAAAATATGTAATTAAAAGTATAAAATAAAAAAAAAATATAAGATTAAAATTTTTAATTAAATATTTTAAAATTTTCTCATTAATTTGATTGTTATAAATTTCAAAAAATAAAGGTATTAAAGGAATTATAAAAAGAAATAAGAAAATTATACTTATTTTAGAAAAAAAAGATAAAGAAAAAAAAATACCTGAAATAAATAAAAGATTAATGCTATTAATTTTAAACGAATAAATAAAATAATAGAAAGATATTAAAAATAGAGATACAGACCAATCCTCTGGGTTTAGTATCGAAAAATTATTAAAAAAAGTTTTAGAAATTATTAAAATTGAAATTAGTACATAACTATAAAAATCTTTTATCAAGAAAATTTTAAGTATTTTAAACAAAAAAGTAATAATGATTATCAAATTAAGTGAATCAATTATCCTTGTGACAAAGTATAATTTTTGAAGAATTTGATCAGGATCAGAACTCAAATTAATTAGGTCCAATTGATAAATAAAATTTGTGTCAAAAAGCGAATAAAGCTTATAAAATAAAGAATAAAAAGTCAGAATTGTTGTTGCTGGATGATCAAACCATTCTTGTTGGTATCCAGATGACATTAAAGATGCATTATAAATGTACCAAAAATCTAAATCCCACTGGCCACTCCAGTGTTGCAAAGAAGACTGAAATATAACTCCGACTAATATTATTAAAATGACAATAAATAGAAAAAAAATATTTAACTTTTTGGTCATATATTTAATGACCTTTTATATTTCCTACTATAAATTTTGCAAATATTTTTGCTAATCCTTTATCTAAAATTTTATTTGTTGCATTAATAAACTTAAAAATTTCATCTTCAGTAATATTTAAGGGTGGAAGAAAAACTAAAGTTTCAGGTTGTGCATTTGTAAAGTGTAAAAGAATTTTATATTCATGCAAATATTCTCTTATAATTGATCCCATTAGAACAGTTTTGATATTTTTAACAAAAGGTATTTTTATACTTTTAAATTCAAATTTTGAAATGATGCGATCAAAATCAAATTCAATACCAATAAATAAACCAGTTCCTTTTATTGATTTAATTTTTGTTGGATGTTTATCTTTTATTTTATTTAGGTTGTCTATTACAATTTTTGATTTAAGTTTTACCGAATTTATAAATTTTTCATCAGATATTATATTTAATGTTTCTATAGCTGTTGCACAAGCTTCACCTAATCCAAAAAATGTTGTGGTATGTAATGTGCTCTTCCCAATAGAGCCGTATGCTTTATTAAATAATTTTCTACTCGAAATCATTGCACTTATGGCATTTTTTCCTCCGCCTAAAGCTTTAGAAGTTGTTACAATGTCAGGAATGCAATCGTGGTCTAGAAAAGCAAAAATGTTACCGGATCTTCCAAGGCCACATTTAATTTCATCAAAAATTACTGCAATATTATTTTCATTTGAAATTTTACACAATTGTTTTAAGTAACCTTTTTTTGCACACTCAACTATTTGTCCCTGAAGTGGTTCAACAATTAATGCTATAATTTTTTCTTTTGTTAGTTTTTGAATTATTTTTTTGTATGCCTCTATATCATTAAATGGTATTTTTATTGTATTTTCTTCTGGCAATCCAAGTAAAAAACCTTCAGAAAAATTCTCCGTATCGGTTACAGACAACGCGCCGAGTGTTTTTCCATGATAACCATCATTTGCAGAAATAAAATATTTTCCTTCTTTACCTTTAGCCATCGTTGAAAGTTTAATTGCCGATTCAACTGCTTCAGCGCCTGAAACAGAAAAAAAAGTAACATCTAAATCAGCTGGTAAAATTTGAGCTAGGTTATAAGCTAAAGCAGCTTGGAGTTTATTGGGCCCAAATTTCTGTGAATCTACTAATTTCAATTCATGAAATTTTCTTTCAACTTCTATTATTTTTTCGTGGTTGTGACCAAGTGCCAGAATTCCAATAGCTGAAGTAAAATCCAAAATTTTTTCTCCATTTGTCATTTCTAATGTACATCCATTTGCTGATTTAATGTCTAATATGTTAAGTCCCAAGATTCTAAAGGCAGTTGATAATCCTTTATTGATATAATTTTTGTAGTATTTGATTGTCTCTTTTTTTGATAGTTTTAAAGACTCTTCAAATGATAAAATTTTTTTCATAGCTTTGTTTTATATTATATCTATTAATATGTATTAACATACAATGAAAATTCTAACTATTTTTTTTTCAAGTATTAATAAATATGGAGTTAAATTTTTATCTCTAATATTAGTGTATGAGATTTTAAATATTTATAAATTAAGGCTCTTAGATTATTTTATTTTAAACTCTGTAAAAAAAAAATTAGAACCTTGTGTTCCAAGCCCATATTACTGTTTATCAAAAATCAATAAAAATATTCGTGGAAAGAAATACTGTTTTATAGATTTTGGTTGTGGGAGAGGAAGGGTAATTGAATATTTTAAAAAAAATAAATTTTTAACAAAAATCATAGGTATTGAAATTAATAAAAAATTAAAAAGTAAATTATTAAAATTGCAAAATAAAAAAACAACAGTCTATATTAAAGATGCATCTAATAAAGTTTTATTAAATCTTTTGTGTAATAAATATTCAAATCAAAATTTAATATTATATTTTTACCATCCATTTTCTGAAGATATATTTAATCAAATAATAAATAAATTTTTATCAAAATCGAGAAAGGAAATTAAAATAATTGTTCTTGGAGAAATATTTATAAAAAAAAATTTGATTAAAAAATTTAAAATTAAAAAAAAAAAAATTCATAATCTTTTGAATATTTATAAATTTAATTAGTACTAAAAAGTCTATTTGTCATATCTGATACCAATAAAAAGTTTTTGTCATATAAGTTTTTTAATTCTTCAAATTTTCTATGATTTTTATACATCTGTTTAAATTCCTCATTATTTAAGCATGGCGTTTTACCAAGATAAACTTGACCGTTATATTTAATTGTAATTTCATTAATAAGACGAGTTGTCTTTTGAAATTTTTTATTTTTTTCAAATGGAATATCTAAAGTAATACAATATCCATTTTTATTTAGCCCTAGAATATATTTCGGATCAGCTGATTTATAAATTTTAAACGAAGACATGTAAGAGGAATAACCATTTTTTTTTATTAAATCCTCAATCTCCATAATTGCTTTCAAGTAATTATCCGAATCAAATATTACTTGATATTCTACAAAACCATTTCTAAAAAAATTATTATAAAATGGAAGGTATTTATCTCCCAAAAAGTTCATTGAAAAGTAATCTTCCTCATAAAATTTTTTTTTGTTAGAAGGATTTTTACTAGTAATTTTAGAGAAAAAAAATTCTATTACATTATCTATTAGAGGAAGCTTATTTAATAGAAGTCCTGAATTTATTAAATAAATAAATAAATTAGCTTTAGCATTATTGATTTTAAGGTCTATTTTATCTGAAAAATTTGAAGAATATATTTTCCCATCATTAAAATTCTTATTAAATCTAGTAAAATTTAATGATCCAATATTGTATTCATATTCTTTACCCAAGTTTTTAGATTTATCAATAGCCTCATCTAAAGATTTAACATAAGTGACTTTTGTATTAATAATAACAGTATTAATTTTTCTTAATGTAATTTTTGCTTTTAGAATAATGCCGAAAGACCCTAAGCCACTGATAACAGCATAAAATAGATCTTGGTTTTTATTTTTACTACAATTTACTAAACCTTTGTCTGGAGTATATATTTCAATTTCTTCAACGTAATCGCCAAAGTATCCTTTTGATGGACAGTTTTTTCCATGAACATTATTAGATATCGCTCCAGCTATTGTAATATATTGAGAAGCGGGACTTACATGAAGTGTCCACCCTCTTGGAATTATATAATCAAAAAGATCCAATAATCTGCAAGATCCAGAAATTATAATTTCACCTTTTGTCTCATCAAAATTAATTATATTTTTTTTAGCATTATATTTTAAGACAATATTATTTTTATTTAATGTATTGTCTCCATATGATCTTCCGCCTCCTCTGAAGCTTATTTTTTTTTTCTGGCTATTTGCAATTTTAAAAATTTCTTCAATTGTATCAATGTTTGATGTTTCTAAATAATTACATTTTGAGAAATCGCTTTTTGCCCATCCATATAGTTTTTTCTTAAGTAATTGAGGCATTAATTTAATTAAGATTCCAATCTTTAATGTATTTATAAGAAGTCATAACTGAGTCTATTCTTATTTTATTTTTTTTTATCAATTTTTTGTATTGTTTTATATCTTTTGCTCTATTCCATCTATCTGGCGAAACTAGGCATTTATGAAAGTTATTTAAAATTTTATCATTTGATTTATTTATTGGAAATTTTGTAAAAGTATCTATCCAGACATATTTTAATTTGTTTGTAAATTTTTTGACATTATCTATATTTTCTTTTTCTGAAAATCTAATAGCTATGTTTTTTTGACCTTTTATTGCAGATTTATATAAATAAGGGAATTCAACATCTAATAAAAAAAAATCTTTAATATTTGCTTTTCTTAATAATTTAATAACATCGTTTTCTATTCCAGCTTCTTTAATATTTGCGACTAATAGTGAGTGACTATAATACTTTAAATAGTCAATAAAATTGTCCCCATTTTTATAAGGATCATGAGATAAAATTAATTTTTTACCGAAACACCTTATATCTATTTCGACACCATATTGCTCTGGTATCTTTCTCAATTTTTTAATTGTATTAACTCTATGAATGATTAATTTCATTTGTGTTAAACCTTAATTTGAACATGTATTTCAAAGATCTTATGCTCAATTTTATTTTTCCTTTTATAGAGTCTCCACCTTTTGAAATTCCAGACTGTCTTTTTTTATATATAACTGGATATTCTATAATTTCATATTTATTTTTTTTTGAAATATACAACAGATATAAATCTAATGAAAAATCTGTAGGAGAATATTTAAGTTTTTTTGCAATTTTATGAGAAAAAATTTTTGGTTGAGCATTTATCTCATTAAATTTTTTTAAAAAAAGTATAGAAGCAATTATGGCCATCGAAATTGAAAAAAAAGCATCAAAAAATTTCCTTTTAATTCGTTTGCCTTTTACAATGCAATTATTAGATAGTAATTTTGATTTATTAGATCTGTAGGCTTTAATAACATCATTCAAATCGCATTGAAGATCTCCGTGCGTCCATGAAATTATTTGACTCTCTGCTTGTTCCAAGCCTTTTAGAATTCCTCCACCATAACCTTGATTTTTATCAAGATTTACAACTTTAAAATTGTTGTTACTACTATACTTATCTAATTCAGATTTTGTATTATCTGCTGATCCATTATTAACAATAATGAAACTGAGTACCAAATCAGTGTTTTCTTTTTTGATTTTATCAATTTGATACGCAATTTTTGCAATATTATTAACTTCGTTGTAGCACGGAATTATTATACTTATGTCAACCATTTTTTTTTATAAAGTCATTAAGATCTTTTGGAGTTCCCCATCCGTTATAATTATCTACCAAATTAACTTTAACTTTTAATCCAGATTTCAAACAAAGTTCGGCTAAAGAATCTAAATAATATTCATTATTTACTTTTTGTTTTTGTTTTAAAAGTTTTTTACTAAAAATAATAAAGTTTTTTGCTTTGTTAAAACTAAAAGTACCAATAATTGCATGGTCATTCCATGGAGTTTTGCTTAATTTTTTTTTACATGTTATTTTAGTTGCAACATCATTTTTTTTTATTTTAACATATCCATACATATTTGGATTATTTTTAACGATTTTTTTATTTTTAAATGTCCAAACTACTAAATCTGAATAATTTATTTTTTTTTTAAATTTCAGTTGATTATATTTCATAGAGTAATCACAAGATCCTATATTTAAGGTATCGTTATCTTTTAAGAGCTTAATTGCTTTCATGCAAGATACCGCTTGGCCATTGGTTTTTTTAGTCAAAGTAATAATATGAGATTTTGGAAAAAAAGATTTGATAGTTTTATCCAACTTAAATTTTTTTATATGTTTATTTAAGCATATAAAAATGTATTTATCTGCCCTTGGCAAAGATCGTGCCGCTTTTACGAACATTGGGATACCTTTAATTTTTATTAATGGTTTTGGTAGCTTATATCCTTCATTTACAAATCTTATACCTTCACCAGCCATAGGTATTAGGTTAACTTTTCGTGACATTTTGAAATTTAAAATCTCTAATTTTGATGTGTTTATTCTTATTAATTTTCCATAAACTTATACAATTAATACTATTCTCAAAATTAACTTTTGTATTTAAAAACTTTTGACAATCTTGAGAATTTTTAAAATTTTTTATTGACGAGATAGTAAAATGTGGGATCCAATGAGAACCAACAAATGGAAAGCCAAATTTTGCAATACTTTTTTTTAAAATATCATTTTTTAAATTTAATTTTTTTTTACTTTCATATTTAACAAATTTTTTTAATCTTTCTGCCAAGATTTTTTGAAGTATAAAAATTTTTTTATTTTTATTTAGCTTCAAAAATATCGTATCTTTTTTAGTAAATAAATCGTCATAAAATATGTCTGTTTTATTTATTTTAATTTTGAAAGATTTTGTTTTTAACATTATTTTTTCTAATTCTAAAATAACTTTTTTTGTATTTGAAAATTTTGAAACATAAATTGATAAATGTGGTGGATGATTTGTATAATTTGTATTTGGATATTTATTATTAATTTTTTTTTTATATTGATATATAAATTTTTTTAAATCACCATTAGGTTCTAAAAATATACCCAGCATTAAATTAAGTTTGAAAAAATTGTTTTTAAATTATTCCTGTCTATATTTGGATAAAATTTTTTGTTTATTACATAAAATTCTAGCTTCATTAAATGAGGAATAAATATTCTATGCCATTTTTCTTTTGCAATATTAAATGATGTTCCGATTAATACTCTTAAAAAAACATTATGAGTGATAATGCAATAGTTATCAGCTTTTTGTTTAATTAAAAATTTTTTAAAGTTATTAACTCTCAAATTTAATTCTTTGTAAGACTCTCCACCAGGAAATTTTAAATCTTTTTTATTATTCCATCCTTTTTTTATATACGGATAGTTTTCAAACAGTCTTTTTAAATCCATACCCTCAGCTTTACCATAATCTATTTCATTTAGCCTGCTGTCACAAATATACTTTTTATTTCTAGATAAAATTTTAATTGTTTCTATGCTTCTTTTCATTGGACTGGAGTAAATTTTATTAAATTTTATTTTTTTATATTTATAATTAATATTGATAAGTCTAGGGTCCCTCCCTTGTCCTAAAAAAGTTCCATCGTTTAAATTCGTTTTAGCGTGTCTAACAAAAATAATTTTTTTAGCATTCTTTGATAATTTTTGTGTAATTCTGCTATAATCATTAACAAAAGATTTAATCCATATATCAAAATTTTTATTTAAATTAAAATTAGAATTTTTTTTTAATTTTAATAAATTATTAATATTTGTAATATGCTTTTTGTAAAAATATTTACCAAAATATTTGGAAATTTTTTTATCATTTTCTTTGAGTTGATATAGCTTATTTTTTTTAGTTATAAATTTAATATAATTTAGTAATAAATTTTTTATTATATGGTAATAAAATTCAAATTTATCTCTATCTACTAAACTGATATTTTTTGAAGTAATTTTATGTCTATTTTTGTAAAATATATATTTTTTATATGAAACTCTTTTTTTTTTTAAATCTGTAAGATAATTATTTATACCTCTTCTAGACTCAAAAAAATCTCTTAACTGCAAAGTTCCAACTGGAAATAAATCATTTAACTTATTTTTAAAGTAACTTTTACTTCTCTCCCAATCATAGACTGTAAATGGACTTTTAATACAATGATCAATATGACCCTTTAAATCATAAATCATTAAATGAATAACTATTTCATTTTTTAAATAATTAAATTTTAATGGTCCAAATGTTGAATTTATTTTTATTTTATTAATTTTCGATGAAAATTTTTTTAAATTTATGCTGCTAACTTCTTTAATATATTTATAAAACGTTTTTTTATTTAGACGATTTGTAATAACAATTAGATCAATATCATTTATTTTTTCATCACTATTTTTATCAACGAATGAACCTACAAATGTCAAATTTTCAATTTCGTTGTTTTTTTTTAACTGTACTATAAATTGATTAATTAATTTTTTTTTTATTATTTTATTAAAGTTAATCATTGTACTTTGTTGATTGAAATTTTATGATTTCACCAGCTGGATTGCTGCTTGATAGAATTGCAGAATTAGAAACCACATCATCAACATTAAGCGTCTTAATTATATTTTTATCTACTCCACCATCTATGCAAATTCTAAAATTCTTTCTAAATTTAACTTTATTAAAATAATCTATGTAATCAAAAGCCTTAAAATTAAACTTTTGACCAGAAAACCCTGGATCATCAACGGTTAAAATTAATAAATTAGTTGCTTTTTTTAATATACTCAAAATTTTGTTCGGTGGAGTATTCAGAGTTATTGCAACTCCAAACTTTACATTTTGACCTTCAATTTTTTTTCTTAATTTATTAAGACTCTCATCAATCTCATAATGTATAAATATAACGTCAGAGTATTTTAATACTTCTTTCAAAATAATTGTTGGTCTTTTCGACATTATGTGTGTTTGGATTTCGTGATTAGGCCAAATTTTTTTAATTTCTGAAAGTACAGAAATGTCATTTTTAAGTTTATTTTTTGAAAATGACTTATCAACTATATCTATATGTATAAAATTAGAATTATTTCCTATGACTGAAAAAATTTTTTTTAAGTTTAATTTTCTATCTAAATAAAATGCAATTCCCACTTTTTTAAATTCACTGAAAGATAATCGTCTGTGAAAAAAATAACCTATCAAAAAAAAACAGGCAGAAGTTAAAAGTCTTGTTGCTTCATAAGATAGATTTTGAAACATAAAATGATTACTGAACAGTTTTTGGAATATCCAAGAAAATAATGAAATTAAAAAGAAAAATACAAAAGCTTTAATAATTTTAGATTTATGAATTTCAAAATTATAAAAGAAATTAAAGTAAAACGCGAAGCAAATTCCTATTAATAAAGCAAAAAAGTCTGAAAAATTATTTTCAATTTTTAAAAATAAAAAAAAATTGTAAGCAATCAGCTCAAGTAAAATTGAAAAGAAACCGATTATTACAAATACATTAAAAAATTTAAAATCTTTTACTAAATTAGATAGATTAGATAGATATATTTGCCTTTTGTGCTTTGCATTATTTTTGTCCATAATAAGATTTTTTACCATGTTTTCTGTAAAAATGTTTATTGTGCAAGGCTATTGGTAATTTCTTTACGTTCTTTTTTAAAAGCTCTGAATTGAAAGCTAACTTTGCAATAAATTCAATTGCTAAAGCATTTTCCATAGCTGCTTTTGTAGATGTTGCCCATGATATCACTCCATGATTAGCAATTAGTATACCAGGAATACTTTCAGCTTTTAATCTAAGATTTTTTAACTTGCTTATTATAGACTTTCCGATTTCACTCTCATAATTTTTTTTAATTGATGTGTTATTTAATTTATTTGTGATTGGAATTTCTTTTGGAAAATAATCAGCATGTGTTGTTCCATAACATGGAATTGTTCGACCACTTTGTGCCCAAGATGTTGCATATAAAGAGTGTGTATGAATGATTGATTTAATATTTTCAAATTTATTGTAAATTGAAAGGTGAATATTAAGATCTACACTTGGTTTTAATCCTGTGATTAATTTACCAGTTTTTATATTTACAACTGAAATATTTTTATAAGTTATTTTTTTTAGA
>MDTE01123912.1_pt1 | contig 11571 bp, 15 predicted proteins | sample 811231 | NCBI WGS metagenome assembly MDTE01 (sample SAMN05326651, study PRJNA326480) | marine metagenome | isolation source: seawater | place: Indian Ocean: Red Sea | collected 2010
ATTTTTCATAGGTTAAATTTGTCCCAACAAGAAATACGTATTTTGCTTGGAATATTCTCTACTTTAAACCAAATAAATAAGAAAACCTGAATTGACAAACTAGTTACATTGTTTATAAATCACTCTGTATAAAATATGACAAGACGACTAGCATCTAAACACAAGGTAGACAGAAGACTCAAAACTAATCTTTGGGGAAGACCAAAAAGTCCATTCAATTCAAGAAACTACAAACCAGGTCAGCATGGAAAGTCTACTAGAAGCAAAATCTCAGATTATGGTAACCAACTTCAGGCTAAGCAGAGATTAAAATTTTATTATGGAAATATGAACGAAAGACAATTTAGAAATGTTTATCGTAAAGCATTACAAAAAAGAGGAAATACAACAGAAAATTTTATTGGCTTGCTTGAGAGAAGATTGGATACAGTAATATACAGAGCAAAGTTCGCAATAACAGTGTTTGCTGCAAGACAACTAATTAACCATGGACATGTAAGAGTAAATGGAAAAAAGGTTAATGTTTCAAGTTCTTTGGTAAGTGAAAAAGACACAATAGAAATTAAAGATAAATCAAAAGAATTAGTTGTTGTGGCCGGAGCTGTAGTTAGCAAAGAAAGAGAAGTTCCAGATTATATCCAAATGGATGAAAAAAATAAAATAGCTAAACTTCTTAGGGTTCCAAAATTTTCTGAAGTGCCATATCCTTCAATAATGGAACCAAATCTAGTCATAGAATATTACTCAAGATAAAATTTAATTTGCTAAAAAGAACTTCAATAAAAAATTTAAACAAGCTTATAGAAGAAAACCCTAAATGGAATATTTTAGATATTGGATGTGGATATAGGGCTAATCAAAAAGCATCCACTATAGCCGATATACAAGATCTATCTAGTTATTACCCTGATAGAAAATTTATAAAAATTAGTGAAAAAAAACTTCCATTTAAAGATAAAGAATTTGATTTTGTAATAGCAAGCCACGTAATAGAACATGTTAATGAATTTGAATTTTTTATTAAAGAGATAGAAAGAATTTCATCCAAAGGATACATTGAATTGCCTTCAAGATTAGGTGACAACTTAGTTTTCGAAAACAAGAAAGATCACATATGGTGGTTTGTATTTGACGATATTAAAAACAAACTTTTAGCATCAAAAAAAAATCAAATAATTGAACCATTTATAAATGTATCGACCGCTAAACTATTAGAGAAAATTTATAGAGAAAGTTTAGTGATTGAATTATTATGGGAAGAAAAAATTGATTATGAACTTGATAATTCTATTGCTGCACTAGAAGAAAAAAAAATATCATTTTTTAAAATTGTTAAAAAATATTTGAGTAAAAGAATTAGATCTTTTTATAAATAATTTATTTATTAGTTATTATAAGAGATTTTTTTTTCTGCAAGTTTTTTTTGTAATTCTTTTTTTTCAAACATCTCCTTAATAATATCGCAACCACCTATAAACTCTTTTTTAATATATAACTGAGGTATTGTTGGCCAATCACTATAAGTTTTAATTCCTTCTCTAATATCATTACTCTCAAGAACATTTACACCCTTAAAATTAACTCCCAAGTGTTTTAAGATATTAGATACTGCCAATGAAAAACCGCACTGTGGTACATCGGGGGTTCCTTTCATAAATAAACAAACATCGTTCTTGTCTAAAAGGTCAGTAATTTTATTTTTAATTTCTTCGTTCATAGTTAACTGTCTATAGTATTTATTGATAAGGCATGCAACTCATTTCCCATTTTGCCTTTAAGTGATTTATACACAATTTTATGCTGTTCTATTTTGCTTTTGCCTTTAAAGGCAGCAGATTTAATAGTTGCAGAATAATGATTTTCATCACCAGCCAAATCATTTATGGTAATTTCAGCATCAGGTAATGCTTCTTTAATTAGTTTTTTTACTTCTTCTAACTTTAAGGTCATATTTTTTCATTAAAATAATTATTAAACCAATACTTATTTAATTCTTTAAGTTCATTTAAACTCATTTTTTAAAGTGACTGTTATTGATATCATAAATTTATTTTTTCTTTATATTGACAGCTTTAGGTTTTCCAAATTTGACAGTGCTTATATTTCCTTCTTCATGAATTATACCAAGTCTTCTTGCAACTTCTTGGTAGGCTTGGATAATGTTTCCTAAATCTTTTCTAAATCTGTCTTTGTCTAATTTTTTTTCACTTGATACATCCCATAATCTACAAGTATCAGGACTTATTTCATCAGCTAGCAAAAGCTCTTTATTGTTATTTGATTTTCCAAATTCTAATTTAAAATCAACAAGTTTAATTCCAACACCTCTAAACATTCCTTGCATAAAATCATTAATTCTTAGACATTTATGAATAATTGTATCCAATGTTTTTGTACTTTCAATCCATTCAAATTCTAATATATGTTCTTTAGATATAAATGGATCACCTAGATCATCATTTTTATAGGAAAATTCAACTAGAGGATTTTTCAAAACTGTACCATCAGCTATTCCCAATCTTTTTGTTAAAGAACCTGTAGCAATATTTCTTACAATAAACTCAACTGGATATATTTCACACAGCTCAATTAATTGTTCTCTCATATTTAATCTTTTTAATAAATGAGTTTTTATTCCAATTTGATTAAGATTTTTTAATATGTGTTCAGATATTCTATTATTTAATACACCTTTCCCCTCAACCGTTGCTTTTTTTTGATTATTAAAAGCTGTTGCGTCATCTTTAAAATGCTGAATACCAGTCCCTTTTTCTGGACCCTCATAAATAATTTTCGCATTACCTTCGTAAAGTTTTTTTCCTTTATTCATATTTATTTAAAAACCCTTTTATATATTAGATTTATCTTTTTTATATGATAATTAATATCAAACATTTTTATTAACTCTTTATTAGAAATTTTTTTAGTAATCAATGAGTCTTTCGATAAGCTTTCATATAAAGATATATTTTTTGACCAAGAATATTGAGCGTTTTTTTGTACTAATTTATAAGCTTTTTCTCTTTTTATTCCATGTTTTGTCAGTTCAATCATAACTCTTTGTGAAAATATTAATCCCTTTGTAATGTCTAGATTTTTTAACATTTTTTTAGGGTAAACATTTAAATTTTTTAAAATATTTTTTAATCTATTAAGAGCAAAATCTAACGTTACAGTAGAATCCGGACCTATATTTCGCTCAACGCTAGAATGAGAAATATCTCTTTCGTGCCACAAAGAAATGTTTTCAAGGGCAGGAAAAGCATAGCTTCGCACCATTCTAGCCAGTCCTGTTAAATTTTCACTTAATATAGGGTTTTTTTTATGAGGCATGGCAGATGATCCTTTTTGTTTTTTATCAAAATACTCTTCAACCTCCTGGAGCTCGGTTCTTTGCAAATTTCTTATTTCTGTTGCTATTCTTTCAATTGAACCGGCTACTATTGCAAGTGTAGAAAAATAATAGGCGTGTCTGTCTCTAGGAATTATCTGTGTGGAAATAGGCTCTACTTTTAATTTTAATTTTTTTGCTACATAAGATTCAACTCCAGGATCAACATTAGCAAAAGTTCCGACAGCACCAGAGATAGCGCAAGTAGAAATTTCATCAATTGCACTTTTCACTCTTTTTTTATTTCTTTTAAATTCTTCATAAAAACTCGCTAGTTTTAAACCAAATGTTGTTGGTTCGGCATGAATCCCATGACTTCTACCTATGCAGATTGTTTTTTTATATTTTAAAGATTTATTTTTTAATACAACTAATAATTCATCAATATCTTTAAGAATAACTTTGCCAGCTTGTGATAATTGGATATTGAAACATGTGTCTAGCACATCAGATGAGGTCAATCCCTTATGCAGAAATCTACCCTCTGGACCAACTTTTTCTGTAATAGATGTTAAGAAAGCTATTACATCATGATGAACCTTGCTTTCAATTTTATGAATTCTATCAACGTTTATTACAGCTTTTTTTTTAACTTTAGCAGCAACACCTCTTGGTATGATTTTAAGCTTCTCCATTGCTTCTGCTGCAGCGATTTCAATATTTAACCAAATTTCATATTTGTTTTTTTCATCCCAAATTTTTTTTAATTCTTTTCTTGAGTATCTATCAATCATTTTAAATATGGGGGTTGTTCATAATTTTTTTTAGATTTAGTAAATATCTCAAAACCATCATCGGTTACACCAACAGTATGTTCGAATTGTGCTGAGATAGATTTATCTTTAGTTACTGCAGTCCAACCATCTTTAAGCATTTTAGTGTTATAGATTCCCTCATTTATCATTGGTTCTACAGTAAATATCATTCCAGTTTCTAATTTTATTCCATCACCTTTTTTTCCATAGTGTAATACATTAGGAGGTTCATGAAATATTTTTCCTATACCATGTCCACAAAAATCTCTTACAACTGAAAAACCTTTTTTTTCAACATGTTTTTGAATTACTTCACCAATATCTCCTATATGAATTCCATTTTTAATTATTGATATGCCTTTCATCATTGATTCATATGTAGTTGATACTAAATTTTTACTTTTAACAGAAACCTCTCCTACAAAGAACATTCTACTTGTATCACCATGCCAACCATCAAGAATTGCAGTAACATCAATATTTATAATATCTCCTTCTGATAAATATTTTTCAGCTGGAATTCCGTGACAAACAACATGATTAACAGAAGTACAACAAGATTTTGGAAACCCCCTATAATAAAGTGGAGCCGAATATCCCCCATTATCTTTTATAAATTCATAACAAATTTTGTCTAATTTTTCAGTTGTAACACCAGGCTTAACATATTTAGTAACCTCATCTAATGTTGAAGAAGCTAAAGATCCAGCAAGTTTCATTTTTTCAAAAGATTCTTTATAGTTATTTTTCATATTTAATTTGCTTATTAACTATTATCTCTTCATTACTTATTTTACAATCATAACACAAGATTTTGACACCATTTTTTAAAGCAGAATCAAAAAAATCTTTATACTTCTCATCTATATCTTTAGCAATTTTAAGAATTTTACAGTCTTCTCTTTGTATTAAGTACAAAATGCAACTTTCGTATCCTTTCTTTTTTGCATTTACTAATTCCCTCAAATGTTTTGCTCCGCGTGATGTAATAGCATCTGGAAATTCTGCTATGTTATTATTTCTTACCAAGGTTACATTTTTAACTTCTAGAAAACATTTTTTATTATCGTTTGAAATTAAAAAATCAAATCTTGTAGAATCGGAAAAATTAACCTCACTTTTAATTTTATGATAATTTATTAAACTTTTTATTTTACCTTTTTTCAATGCTTCAAGAACCAATTTATTAGTAAGGTGAGTATTTATTCCAACTAAATTACCATTTGAAGAAATAATTTCTATTGTATATTTAAGTTTTCTTTTTGGATTATTAGATTCTGAAAACCAAACTTTATTGCCTAAATCTAATAATCCCATCATTGAGCCTGAATTTGGACAATGTGCAGTAATTGTTTTTCCTTTATATTTTATATCTACAAAAAATCTTTTGTATCTTTTTATTAATGTTCCTTGTAATAATCTCTTCTCAAATTTCATGTAATATAAATATAATTTTAATATGAAGAAAACTAAACAAAAAGTAAATGCAGCAATTATTATAATTGGCAACGAAATTTTATCAGGAAGAACACAAGATGTTAATGTTGTAAACATTTCTAATTGGCTTAATCAACTTGGTGTATTTGTTGAAGAGGTAAGAATAATTCCTGATATTGAGAATGTTATTATTAAAACAGTAAAAGAAATGAATAAAAAATTTACTTATATATTTACTACTGGGGGAATTGGACCTACACACGACGATATTACATCCAAATCAATATCGAAAGTATTTAATATGTCTTACGGATACCATGAGAAAGCTTATAAATTATTGGAACAATATTATGGAAAAGAAAATTTTACACCAGGTAGAAAAAAAATGGCTATGATACCAAAGAAAGCAGGTCTAATTTTAAATCCTTCAAGTGGAGCGCCAGGCTTTTATATTAAAAATGTTTATTGCTTACCAGGAGTACCATCTATCCTCACATCAATGCTGGGTGGCTTAGAAAATAAAATAAAAGGTGGAAAAAAAATATTGACTAAAACAATTACCGCACGAACTGTAGAAAGCGAGATAGCAAAATCTTTAACAAAAATTCAAAATAAATTTTTTGATACAGATATTGGAAGTTATCCTTTTTTTAAGCAAGGAAAAATTGGTGTATCAATTGTAGTAAGATCTACAAGAAAAAAAAAAATTGACGAATGTAGTAATGAAATAGTAAGTTTTTTAAAAAAAAAGAAAATTAATATATTAGGGAAAAAGTAAACATGCAGTATTATTTTGCTTATGGTAGTAATTTACATCACGCTCAAATGAAGAGAAGATGTCCTAAGTGTCGGTACATTAAAAAACACATCCTTCGTAATTATCGACTAACTTTTAGAAGCAAGTATGGCGCTTGTGATATTGAAAAGAAAATTGGCGGAAGCGTTTATGGAGCATTATACATAATTTCTAAGTGTGCAGAAAAGAGACTGGATGTGTATGAAGAATATCCAACTTTATATAAAAAAATATATTTTAGATACAAAGGAAATAAAGTAATGACTTATACCATGGTTAGAAAAACAAAATTAGTTCCTCCAACTGAACGTTATCTAAATATTGTTAAACAGGGCTATAAGGATTGCAAACTTAACATTAAAAGCTTACAAATTGCTTTACGGCCTGTAGAACATCTTCAACGGTAATTTTAGAAATATCAGAAGTATTATAAATTTTTTTACTATCCAAAATTATAGTTTTTTTGTAAGTAGGAGCAAATTTTTTTGGATCAGTTGGACCAAAAATCACTATCATTGGAACTTTACCAAGAGACAACATGTGCATAACACCATTATCTATCGAAATGACAAAATCTAATCTTTTTCCAAGACATGTTACTAAAGCAGGAGAAGAAATATCAGATTCGTGTTCAGGAAAAATACTATCTGGTATCATATTTTCAATTTTATTTTTTAAAGATTGATTTTTTTTTTCAATAAAAAAGACAGGAACTTTATTATATTTTTTTAATTTTTCACATAAAGTAATAATATTATCTATTGACCATTCTTTTTTTCTATAAACATTTCCTTGAGTAATAGAAAAACCAACATAATTATTTGAAGGCAATAATTTTTTGGCCTCATCTTCAAATTTTTTATCAATTTGTGAAACATCATAATCAACTAATTTACAATCTTTGTTAAAAGCAATATTAATAGCAGATAGTACTTCTTTATTTATTTTTCCATTTTTCTCTATTTTAATACTTGGGTTAGAAAAACCATAATTTAAGGCAGGTGATATAAAATATTTATGAGGTATTTTTTTTAAAATTAAAGTATTTCTAATTTTTGATTGTAAATCAATAATTAAATCAAATTTTTCTAAATTACATTTTTTAAATTTATTTTTTGCTACAAAAAAATGCCAGAGTCTGAAACCAAAATATTTTAAACCTAAATCAAGAGTTTTTAAATTTATTTTATAATCTTTAAGACTCCCTAAAAAATGATTTTCATGAGCACCTAAATAATAAATTTCTGAGTTATTAAAATAATTTTTAAGACTTGAGATCAATGGAAATAACTGAATAGAATCACCTAAGCCACCACCAGAATTATATAAGAGTATTCGTTTTAACATTCTAATTAAAACAGAATTTGATTTTATAAAGCATTTTTTTAATTAATTTTTCCTCTTTTATAGGTGAATAGTTATTGATTAATCTTTTTCTATTTTTAGATGTTTTTTTACACCAATTCTTCGGCATGTTATTTGCTGAAACTAATATTTTATCACAAAAATTCTTAATATCACCTGACTTGATTTCCTCAAAAATAGGTTTTTTCCAATATTCTTTTCCTCCGCCTCCATGGTAACCAATTACTTTATTTCCTGCTATAGCTGCTTCAAGCGGCGGCATACCAAAACCTTCAAGGTAAGAAAAAGACAGAAATATTTTTGATTTACATAATTTTTTAATTAATTTTTTTTCATCTAAATTTACCAAAGATTCTATCCTCCAGCCTTTGGGGAGTCTTTTAAATAAAAACAATGACAAAATATGAAAATGGTCACTTAATTTTCTGGGCATGAAAGTTATAAGATTTTCTTTTTTTATAGGAATTTTAAAATTTTTATCATTAAAAGATAAATTAATTTTTATAATCTTTTTTTTAATATTTGGAAAAATATAACATAGCGACTTATAGCTTTCCGATGATGTTGTGATAATAAATTCAGCTTCCATATAAGATTTAAGCAATGCTTTGTGATCATAAAATGAATTCATATGATAATAGCCTTGTACAAAAATAGCGTATCTAATTTTTTTTTTAATTAACATTTGTGTCCCAAAATGAGCCCAAATTTCAGGTATTATAACAAAGTCTGTTTTTGCGTTAAAATTTAAATTATTTTTTAAGGATATTTTATTTTTCATCCATGAAGATGAAGGAGTAAAAGAATTTATAGCTTTCATTTCATTAGCATACCAACCGTACTTATGCGAACTGTAAGAGAAAAATTTTTTTTTGAGAGACGTAGTAATTTTGCTAAATTTGCCTTTTTTGAGATGTAAAATTTCTGAAGAAATATTTTTTATATTTAATTTATTTATTATTTCGCTATGTTGATATATTACCTTTGATCCCCCTGAAGCACCTTTATGAGCAGGCAAAACATAAATTATATTTATTTTTTTATTAAATTTCATTAGGTATTAGAGATTCTATGTGTAAAATTAAATTAACACAAGTGTCCGTGGGCAGTATAATTGATTTACTTAAATGGTATTATAAATTAAAAGAAAATTTACTTTTAAAAAAATGCCCTCGTGGTGAAATTGGTAGACACAAAGGACTTAAAATCCTTGCCCTTTTGGGAGTGCCAGTTCGAGTCTGGCCGAGGGCACCACAACAATTATGAGTAAAATGAAAATCTTTGATTGTACAACATATTATAATGAAGATCTGATGCTTGAAATTAGATTCAACATATTGGACAAGTACGTAGATAAGTTTGTAGTTGCAGAATCAAAATATTCACATAGCGGCGAGAAAAAGAAATTAAATTTTAATATAAAAAAATTTGACCAGTTTAAAAAAAAAATTATCTATAAAATTATAGATAATGAACCTGACAATATGATTTATAAAAAAAAAGAAGGAACTTTGATCGAAGAAGATAAAGAAAAAAGAACAAATAGTATAAAAAGAATAATGCATCAAAGAAACGCCATGTTGGATTGCTTAAGTGACGCAAATGAAGATGATTATATTTTTTATAGCGATAATGATGAAATACCAAATCTAGAAAATTTTTCTGAATATCAGGGAAAGAGTAAAATTTTAATTTTTAAGCAAAAGCTATTTTATTATAAATTTAATCTTTTTTTTGATAGAATAGATTGGTATGGAACTAAGGCCTGTAAAAAAAAAGATTTAATCTCACTTAGTTGGTTACGAGATATAAAATCAAAAAAATATCCCTTCTATAGAATCGATACTATGTTTTCTAAAACAAAATATACTGATGTAAAAATTTTTAATAATGGAGGATGGCATTTTTCCCAAGTAAAAACACCCAAAGATATAGAAATAAAGTTATTAAATGGTGAACAGCATGCTGAATTTAAACAGACAGGTCGAAATTTACAATATATAGAAGATTTAGTTAAACGTAAAATAATTGACTACGATCATAAAGCAAATTCTAAAGATTATAAATATTCTAATGAATTTAAATTAAAAACAATAGAAATGGATACACTTCCAAAATTTTTAAGAGAAAATTATAACAAATATTCTGAGTGGTTTGATTTAGATAAATAAGGCAAATTTATATGAAAAAATATCATTTTATTTTTGATAAGGGAAAAAAAAGCCAAAAGATAAAAAGAAACTTATTAAATAAATTTTATAATTTTACACCAAAAAAATCTGATGTAATTGTTGTTTTGGGTGGAGATGGATTTATGCTTCATGTGTTAAAAAAATATCAAAAATATAATAAACCTTTTTATGGCATAAATACCGGGACTTTTGGTTTTTTAATGAACAAAAATAATAATCAAAATCTCAACAAGACAATTTTAAAAAGTAAGTTAGTTACAATATCTGCACTTCAAATGAAAGCAGTTACAAAAAATGGAAAATCTTTTTCTGGTATAGCTATAAATGAAGTTTCTTTATTAAGACAAACAAGGCAAACAGCATCATTGCAAATAAGCAACAAAAGAAAAATTTTAATTAAAAAATTAGTTTGTGATGGCATTCTTGTTTCTACACCTGCAGGCAGCACAGCTTACAATTTATCTGTTAGTGGTCCAATTTTATCATTAAATTCAAAACGTTTAGCAGTTACTCCTATAAGTCCATTTCGTCCAAGAAGATGGAAAGGTAAAATAGTTCCAATATCTTCAGTAATAAAAATTAAAAATTTAAATATTCAGAAACGATCTGTTAGTGTGGTGGCGGATAATTTGGAAGTAAGAAATATTAAAAGTGTTATAATCAAAAATAATAGTAATATAAAATTTAAATTACTCTATGATAAAAATAATAGTTTAACTAAAAAAATTAAAATAGAGCAATATAGAAATAAAAAATGAAAAAAATGAAAGTTCCTGTTAACGAACCCCATCTTATAGGTAATGAAAAAAAGTATTTAAACCAATGCATAAAAAGTGGTTTTATTTCTTCTAGCGGACCACTCGTAGAAAAATTTGAAAAAAAATTTGCAAGAAAAGTAGGAAGAAAATTTGCGATATCCGTGAGCAATGGAACAGCCGCCCTACAGTTAGCATTTGAGTCATTAAAAATAAAAAAAAGATCAGAAGTAATATTACCTTCATTTACTATTATATCGTGTGTGCTACCGATCATTAGATGTGGAGCTGTACCTGTTTTAATAGATAGTGATCCTTATTCATGGAATCTGGATGTTACAAAGATAGAAGAAAAGGTAAATTCTAAAACAAGAGCTATAATTGCTCCACATATATATGGTTTACCCATTGATATGGATCCATTATTAAAAATTGCAAAAAAATATAATTTAAAAGTAATAGAGGATGCTGCTGAAGTTTTGGGATTAAAATATAAAAATAGACTGTGTGGAAGTTTTGGTGATGTTTCCACTTTTAGTTTTTATGCAAATAAGCATATCACAACAGGTGAAGGAGGAATGATAGTAACAAACAATAAAGAAATTGCAGAAAAATGTAGAAGCTTAAGAAATATTTGTTTCAATAATGAAAGACGTTTTTTGCATTACGATTTAGGTTGGAACTATAGATTTACAAATTTACAGGCGGCAGTTGGTCTAGCACAACTTGAAAAATTAAGTAAATTTGTCAATAAAAAAAGAAACATAGGAAAAATTTATAAAAAAGAATTAACAAAAATAAAAATGTTTAATACTCCATTGGATAAAAAAAAATATGGAAAAAATATTTATTGGGTTTATGGTTTAGTTCTTAAGAAAAA
>MDTE01195961.1_pt1 | contig 11571 bp, 8 predicted proteins | sample 811231 | NCBI WGS metagenome assembly MDTE01 (sample SAMN05326651, study PRJNA326480) | marine metagenome | isolation source: seawater | place: Indian Ocean: Red Sea | collected 2010
GCGTCAAATGTATTGGGAGGACCCAACCGGGTTCGGGAGGGAATCGATGGGAGCGCAGTTTGCCGCCGCTCGTATGGGGGGAGGGCGACTCCCCTGGCGATTCTTCGTTGATTTGCCTCCAGGACAGAACCGACCCGAAGAGTGAACGATTTGGAACGGGTGAATGTGATGGATTCGACCAACCCTAGTGACGAAGCGCTTGATCGGTCTGAGGCGGTTTCAGCCCCGCCCGTGACCATGGCGCGATTGGGTCGTCGGGCGGGCTTGAAGGGATTGCTTTGGTCCGAATGGTTTGCTCACAGCAAATTGTTGCTGGTCTTCCTCTTTCTGTGGCTTCTCGGTGCATGGATGATCCCTTTCGTCGCGCATCCGGGTTGGATTCTGGCGATCGGACTCGGGTATGCGTTATTGGCCGGACCCGCCTATGGCGGGACGGACGCCATCGAGGGTTGCGAGGAATTTACCCTGTCGTTGCCAACCACCCGGTCTGAGCGTTACCTCGCGAGGATGGCCCTCGGACTCGGGAGCCTCATGATGTTTGTCTTGCTCGATATCATTGTGCTCGGTCTGGATTGGACGGCCACCGTGCATCGGGTCTTTATTAATGCCGGCCTGGTGCGTTCGACTCCGGAACTGAAACCGGGCTTGCTCTATGGGTTGGCGATTGGACTTCCGTTCTTTATTTTTTCACTTTCCTACTCATTGTCGTCGGTGGCCCGGGTTCGGTTTTTAATTCTTACGTCCTGGTTTTGGAGTGCGGTGGTTGCCTTGGGGGTGGTCTACGGGGGTTTGAAATATGAGGAGGCCATGTGGCAGGAGCCCAATGGTTACTTCTGCACCTCGCTGTTTTTCCTGGGGGGACTCGCCGCCCTCTGGACGGGCTTCCGGCTTTATTCCAGGAAAGAGGTCGGGCACTATGGGGCACCGATGACCTTGCCTCCGTGGTGGTGGGTTTGGTTCATTTCACTGCTGATTGGCGTGGCTCTTGCCGCGATGCTGCTCGGTTCAATCCTGCAGCGATTGCCCGTTTTGCTGAATCGTTGAGGATCAGCACCTGGCCATGTCGGTCCCTTTTTGAGAGATGGGGGATGGACCGGGCTCGTTCTATTCTGCCCCGGGCCCCGGACTTGGCGTGGTGGCAATGGGGTCTTGTTCTCCAATATGGTGATTCAGGCAATAGCGGGCATTAATGACATACTTCTCAGCCCAAATTCGGAGGTCGGCTCGCTCCGCTTCAGATAAGGGTCTTTTCACTTTGGCGGGACTTCCAAGGACCAGGGAGCCGGGCGGGATTTTGGTGCCGCCTGTGACCAAGGCGTTGGCCCCGATCACCGATTGGGCGCCGATCTCGGCCCCATCAAGGACGGTGGCTCCCATGCCAATCAAGCATTCGTCTTCAATCCTGCAGGCATGAATGATGGCGGTGTGCCCCACGGTCACCCAATCCCCAAGGTGGCACGGATAGTCATCGGCGACATGGACGACCGCATTATCTTGCACGTTGCTGCAGGCCCCAATGGTGATTTGGTTAATGTCGCCCCGAGCAACGGCGTTGTACCAAATGCTGGAGTCCTCCCCCATATGGACGTCGCCGATCACCACAGCCCCTCGGGCAATGTAGGCGCTCGAGGCGAGGGTCGGCTGTCGACGGAGATGCCGTTCTAGCAGGGCTTCAATATCAACCATGACCTGAAGAATGAATGGGAATCCCGGGTTGGAGCAAACAAAAACCCGGTCCGAGGATGGGTCATTCCGTGGCCGGGATCTAACGTTTAATCCCTCACTGCGGTTGCGCCATGGCGGATGCGTTCCTATCCCTGAGAGCCGGATCAAGGACCGGGGCCATGATCGTTATGGGGGGATGGGCGGATCGTTCTTGCGCGGTTGACTCGCTCCGTTGATTCCTGCTCAAGGATTCGTTAGGCTCCGGAAATTCGATGACCGAAGACGAAGCATCCTTGAAAGCCGGGGCCCGGCGTAAGCGGCGGATTCCACGGTCTTTTCGGGATCTGACCCCCACGCGAGCCTTTAACCCAAGGACGTTTTTCTATGAGATGGTCTGGAAAGCGTTGGTGACGAGGCGGCGGGGCGAATACCGCAGGCCCAAGTATCCCGATTTGGAAGAAGGGCGCCTGGCTTTAACCTGGATTGGGCATGCCTCCTTCTTGGTGCAGTTTACCGACCTGAATGTGCTGATCGATCCCAACTTCGCCAATTGGTTGTTCTGGCAGAAGCGAGTGAAGCGGGCGGGGATGCGGATCAGCGATTTGCCTCAGATCGATTTGGTCTTGCTGACGCATGCCCATTTTGACCACTTTCACAAACCCACACTGCGAAAACTGCCCTCGCCGCGGATTGCGGTCGTTCCTTGGGGTGTGGGTGATTTAGCGCGTGGCCTCGGCTTTTCCCGAATCGTTGAGCTGGAGTGGTGGGAGAGTTTCAGCCACGGGGATTGGAAGGTCACCTTTACCCCCGCCAAACACTGGGGCGCTCGGGTCATCCACGACGAATATCGCGGTTTTGGGGGATTTGTTTTGGAGCATCAGGGGCGTCGCGTTTATCACGCGGGTGATACGGCCTACTTTTCAGGCTTCCGGGAGATCGGTAAGCGTTGTCAACCCGAAATCGCCCTACTTCCCATTGGCGCCTATTACCCCGACGCCTTTCGGGCGGTCCATATGGGGCCGGATGAAGCGCATCAGGGTTTCCTGGATCTCAAGGCCAAGTGGATGGTGCCGATGCATTTTGGGGCCTTCAAGTTGTCGTTTGAAGACATGGATGAGCCTCCCCGATGGCTGCGCCAGATAGCCGAGGCCAACGGGTTAGGCGAGCAATTGCGGATCTTGGAGGAGGGGGTTCCGGTCGTTTTTTGACGGGGCTAGGTCTGTTGACATCGGGGATGGGGCCTGGCCGTGGCCCGGGGTGGGCTTCGGCGTCGCCCGAGTTCCGAAGGGGATGTCTGGAGGGCTGGCTTGGGACCGCCCCCTTTATGGGGTTGCCAGGGTTGGCTGAAGTCAACCCTTTGTTCGGATTGAGGATCGCGTCATGAGATCATGGGGATCGCTGACTAACCCCTCGAGAATCATGGTTTTAGCGTTGCTTCGTCCGAGTCGATTGAGTAGGACGAAGGGGTCCGTCGAAAATGAACACCGTCACCAGAGATAGTCTTTCGGTCACGCCCAAGAAGTTCGATCGGTTTGGTGATTCACACTATCTCAGGATCGATTCGGGTGAGGCGCTTCGTCAGGTTCTCGCGCTGCCCGAGGCACAGTGGTTTGCCTCCAATGCCCCGTTGGACGGATTTCGGGCCGATGGGCAATTCCTCCAGTATCTCAACGAAAATCGGGATGGTCGCCTGCGCCCTCAGGAGATCAAGTCTGCGATTCGGTGGCTGCTCGGCATTCTCGGTCCCCTAGGTGACGAAGCGGTTGGGAGTCGGGTGTTGCGATTCGCCTCGATCAAGAAGGATAGTGAGGGAGGCCGAAGCGTGTTGCGTGCGGCGGAAAAGGTGCTTGTTTTTCTCGGCAAGGAAGATCAGTCGCAGGTCGACCTCAACGATGTGACCCGGGTGCGGAAGATGGCGGAGAACGATGGATTAGGGCGAGCGGGCTGGGTGGATTGTCGGGTTGAGTGTTCGGAACCGTGCCGGCGGCTGATCCAAGAGGTTGTTGAAACCGTGGCCCGAACGAAGGGTTCTCTTTGTGAGGATGACCTAGATCAATTCTTGGGGCAGTGCCGATTGTTGGACGAGTGGGAATATGAGAGGGAAAGTGCGAGGGCCGAGGAGTGCTTGCCCTTCGGAGACGAGACCTCCGAACTCTTCTCCCTCTACCGGGGCTTGTACGATCGGATTGAGGCGTTTTATTCGTTGTGCCAGTTGGCGAGGATCAGTCCTCGGATCAAAGCGCTTGTGAACGCCGAATCTGGGGAGAGGGACAGGGAGAGCCGGTTGCCGAATCTAGGAGATCTCGAAGAGGTGAATGCGCTCGCGTCAACCGTTCCGATGGCTTCAATCAACTCCGATGGCGTCCTGAAGTTCAACGGTCCGCTGAACCCGGCTGACCGAGAGCGACTGCAACAATTCCGTCAGCGAATCGTGATTCCGGTTTGCGGCGACGGAACCCAGTCACTGAAGCGGGACCAGTGGGAGCGAATCAAGGTGCGATTTGCAGTGTATTCGGAATGGGTCCTGCGTCGGCCCGTCGTTCAGATTGACTCAGTGGACGCCGACGCGCGCCGGCGTTACGTTCGGACGTCGAGTTCTGCGGTGTCGGAATTGCAGCGCCTCTTTGCGGAATCGCGGGAAAACGTGATCCAGCTCGAGAATGTGAGGCTGCTGGAAAAAACAATCCTCTATCAGGCCCATCTGTTGGCGTTTGCGAACAATTTTGTGAGCTGCCCCGATCTCTACTCCCCCGCCGGGCGGGCTCTGTTTGAAATGGGAACGATGATCTTGGATGGGCGGGAATTTACCTTTTGTGTCCGCGTGCCGGATCGTGATCGTCACATTCGTCGGTGCCAGGGGGAGTACATGTTTATTATTTATGCCGCGATCAGCGATGTCGAAGGCAATGTGGAATACGAGATTGCTGCTCCGGTCACTTCCGGCTTTCGGGGGCACTTGCGAGAGGGGCAGTGGGGGGTCTTTCACGACAGTTCGGGAAAGGAACACAATGCCCAGATTACCCAACTGCTGGAGAGCCCAATCAGCCTTGGCGAGGGACTCATGGCTCCGTTCCGGCGACTAACCCGGGCTGCAATCCATCGATTGGATTTGATCTCATTGGAAGCCGAACAGGGGATGCGGCGGTGCTTGTCTGACGAGGTACCCGCTCGGGGCCAGCCTGCGGGCGATGATCGTGGTCGAAGATTCTCCCCTGGCTTTCTGGCCAGCGGCGGATTGGCGGCGGCGGCTTTGGGCACGGCAGGAGCCTACATGGCCCAGACGCTTGCCCAAACCGATCTCCCGCGGCTTTTTTGGAGTGCGGTTCTGATTGTCTCGCTCCTGATCCTGCCCTGGGTGTTGACGACGGCGTTAAGGTTGCGAAATCGTGATCTTCGATGTCTTCTCGAAGGAGCAAGCTGGGGAATCAATCTTCGGATGCGCTTAACCCCGACCTTGGCCCGGACGTTTACTCGGCAGCGTCGGATTTGATCGGATTTGATCAGATTTGAATTGCGAGCGACGATCCGATTCATCACCCCAGACTCATGGAAGGAAACGGTCGATGGACATTGAACTGATCAATACGGGTTCCGAACTGCTCCTGGGCCGGGTTCTCAACACCCACCAACAGTGGATTGGCCGGCGATTGGCGGATCGCGGCTATGAAATCCAGCGTCAGGTGGCCGTTCCGGATACCGGAGATGCCATTCGGGCGGCGGTTGCGGAAGCCTGTCAGCGCGCTGAGCTGGTCATTACCACGGGGGGGTTGGGCCCGACTTCCGACGACCGCACACGCGATTTGATCGCGGCGATGTTCGATCGGACTCTTCATGAAGATCCCAAGCTGGTCCGGCACATCGCTGGATTCTTTGAGCGGCGTGGTAGAGAGATGCCGGAATCGGTCAAGGTGCAGGCGCTGGTTCCCGAGGGGGCCGAGGTCATCAAGAACGAGTTTGGGACGGCACCGGGCCTGATCTTGCGGTATCCTCTGGAGGGTGCTGCGGAGCAACGGGGAACGTTGGTGATGCTTCCCGGCCCGCCCCGCGAGCTCCGCCCGATGTTTGATCATCAAGTGATGCCGTGGCTTGAATCCGAGGTGTTGGCGACGGCGGGATTCTCTTGCAGGACGCTCAGGTCGGTCGGGTTGGGGGAATCCCGGGTTGAGGAGCAACTGACGCCATCGCTCGAACCCTGGCTCCGTCAAGGCTTGGAAATCGGCTACTGTGCGCGATCGGGCGAGGTCGACATTCGTTTGGTCGCGCGGGGGACGCAGGCGGAAGATCTTGTGGCGCGGGCCGCCGAGGTGGTGCGACGCCTGCTGGAGCGCCATATCTACGGGGAGGACGACGTGAAGCTTGAGGAGGTGATCGTGGATGCCCTCTCCCGCAGCGGCAAAAGTCTGTCCGTAGCCGAATCCTGCACGGGCGGGTTCCTGGCGCATCGATTGACTAATGTGCCAGGTGCTTCCAAGGTGTTGAAAGGAGGGTTCGTGACCTATAGCAATGAAGAAAAAACCCGTGTGTTGGGAGTGAACAAGGATACACTGGCGACCCATGGCGCCGTCAGCGAGTCGACGGCGAAGGAAATGGCGGCGGGGGCATTAAGGGCTGCGGGGACGGATTTCGCCGTCTCCATCACGGGGGTTGCCGGGCCGGGAGGCGGTTCACCGGAAAAACCTGTTGGAACGGTTTTTATTGGAGTGGCGGACCGAGACGGGACCCAGGTGCTTCGCTGCTTCCATCCCGTCGAGCGGGAAACTTTCAAGTACATGACGACGCAGCAAGCTCTGGAACTTCTCAGACGGGTTCACCTGAAATCGGTTCATGGCTTCCGAGCGGCCTCATCTTAGGTGGCGACCCGGTTCTTGATCCTCCATGATGTCGACGGGGTGTGGGGAGCCGGGGCTGGGGCACAACCGAAAGGGAACTGCGGATTCAGTCTCTCCGGGCGGATTCTGGACTCAGCTTCAGACGAGGGCCACCTGCCCGCAGAGATGCACCGAAAGCCCCAACTCGGCCAGCATGGCGGCCTTGATGCGGCAGGCCCGGTGCGCTTGTTTCTCGCTGGGCGCGTAGACGACTTGGATGTGATTTGATTTGTGCCGGGCCATCATCTGGTCGCGGTTGATGCCTTTCAAGACGGCGTGCATGATGGGCCATTGGGGGGTGGTTTCCTGCCATCGGCGCTCGGTTTCACGGGGGGGAAGTTTGACGACCTCCGCGATTCCAAGATCACAGTGTAGTTGGCCGTCCATGACGAACACTCGGCTCCATACGATGTGCCCCGGTTTTGAGATGCCCTTGAGCGTGCCTCCGCCCAGTCGGAAGTACATGGGGGGTTGCCGCTCGCTGGAAGCGCCTTTGAATCCCCCGGTGAAGTGGGCCGGAGGAGCGGCTCCGGAAATCAGGAAGACCCAGACGTAATCATCGATGCCCTGCCCCCGATAGGATTGTCCCCAGCGGAGGTCGTGCAAGGTGGTCTCTGGGGCGTGACCGAGGCGTCGCCAAAGTCGGTGGGTGACGAGCGCATCGAGACCGGCGCATTCATCGACTTCATTAAAGTGGGGGATGGGTTCCCCGTCGAAGAGGGGCTTTCCCGTCGCTGAATCAGAGACCGGAGGGCGAACTGAATTGTTGAGCAGTCCCTCGACCAGATCGCTGGCTGGCAAGAGATCCTTCAGGCCTTGCTGATACTGGATTCCAATCGTGGCGCATCCGAATTCCTGAGTCAGTCTCACCGCCGCGATGTACATCTGGCATTGCTGGAGAACCTGAGCTTCGGTCAGTTCGGTTTGTTCGTCGGACCCCAAGCGGAAGCGGACCCCCTTTTTCGTCAACCAGGCGTAGACGGCGCGGGCCTCGCTGAGATCGACATCCCGCGTGGCGGCATAGAGGGTGGATTGGCTCAATCGTTCCTTGAAAACCCCGGTGGGATTGAGCAGCTCGTCGGGAATGATGGCATTGTGCATGCCCATGCACCCCTCGTCGAAGACGCCCATGATGGGTTGAGAGGCTCGAAACTTATGGGCCTCCTCCCGGCCGATCTGTTCATCCTTCAGGGGGATCTTGAGCAAGGCCAGATCGCGAACGTGGCTTTGATCGTGAGTCGCGACGCCTTCGCTCAACCATTGGCGGAGTCCGGCCTTGAAATAGGCGTCATTGAAGGATTCGCTCCAAAGCGTGCTGTAGGGGACCCCCATCTTCGTCAAGGAGCCGTTGAGATTGAGCATCCCCACCAATCCAGGCCAGGTTCCGCTCCAGTTGGCGACCGTCAGGATGGGGCCTTGGTGGGCGTAGAGACCGGGCAAGAGGTGTTGACTGTATTGCCACACGGCCTCGGCAACGATCAGGGGCTGGCAAGGATCGATTGATTGGAAGACCTTGATGCCCATTTTTTGGGAATCGATAAAGCCGTGCTTCTTGCTGGAGTCAAAGCCGTGGGCCCGTTTCAGGGTTCCACCCTCCTTTTTCACCGCTGCGATCAGTGCAGTCTCCATCTTTTTTTGCTCGGGCCAACACTTCTGGTTCGCGGAGAGGCGAAGGTCGCCGTTGGCCACGAGGGCAATCGAAGTCCGCTTGGAGGAGGGCTTGCTCATAGTGAGAGGAGACTATCATGTTCGGGGGAACCGGTTCGAGTCCGGAGTTCTCGGTTGTTAAAAGGGGATTCAAGGAGGCATAGTGGAGGGATGAAAAGACTGGATACCGTCATGAAAAGATCGGTCGTGTTGGTGGCAGGATTCGTCCTGCTGTGGGGTGGATGCCCCCGGGGGTTTGGGATGGACTGGAACGTGGGGATGGCCCGGGAAAAAATCACCCCCGAGGAACCCATATGGATGAGTGGCTACGCCTCCCGGGATCGTCCCGCCGAGGGGACTCGGACGGAACTTTGGGCCAAGGCCACCGCGCTGGAAGACGCCGCCGGGAACCGCGGTGTGATTCTGTCGCTCGACGTGGTCGGCTTCGGTCGTGACATCGCCGACCAGATCGTCGCCGGTTTGGAGAATTTTCCCGGACTCGATCGGGCGAGGATTTGGATCAATGCCTCTCACACCCATACCGGGCCCGTCGTCGGCAATAATCTGGAGACGATGTATTTCCTAACGCCTGAACACGCCGAAAAGGCGGAGAGGTATGCAGACCAACTCGTCGAACGAGGGGTCAGCGTAGCCAGGAAGGCACTGAGTGAAATGGTGCCGAGAACAGTTTCTTATGGATTGGGCCGGGCGGGGTTTGGTGTCAACCGGCGAAACAATCCTGAAATGCTCGTGCCCAAGCTTCGATTTGGGGGTGAGTTGCGGGGGCCGGTGGATTACTCGGTGCCGGTTCTCAGGGTTTCCGATACCCAGAATCGTTTGGTCGGCGTACTTTTTGGGTATGCCTGCCATGCCACGACACTAAGCGACTACCAGTGGTCGGGTGACTATCCCGGCTACGCCCAGATCTTCATCGAGAGTCGTTACCCCGGAGCGGTGGCCCAATTCATCGCAGGCTGTGGGGCGGATATTAATCCGCTTCCTCGCCGCAAACCCGAACTGGCCGTTCGTTACGGTCGCGAGCTTGCCGAATCGGTGGAGGATGTTTTGGATGGCGTGTTGACACCGGTTTCACCGAGCTTGGAAATACGCTTTGACACGATTGCCTTGGCTTTTGACCAAATCCCGACCAGAGCGGATTGGGAGGAACAGGCGCGATCAGACAATCGATATGAGGTTGCTCGGGCCCAGAAGTGGCTCAAGGTCCTTGGGGAGGGAAGAGAGATTCCCAGGACCTATGAGTATCCTTTGAGTTGGTGGCGCTTGGGAGAGGATCTCAACCTGATTGGGCTTGGCGGGGAAGTGGTGGTTGAGTTTGCCCTGGCCCTGCAGCGTGAATGGGGGCATTCCACCTGGGTGGCCGGCTATTCCCACGATGTCATGGCCTATATTCCATCCCGGCGCATTTGGGAGGAGGGTGGATATGAAGGGGCCAGTGCCATGATCTACTATGGACTTCCCTCACGCTGGGTGGGCTCGGTGGAGGAGGAGGTGCTTGCCGGAGTGCGGCGGTTGGCTCCTTAGAGGGCCACTGCCATTGTTCTCGACTTGCTCGTGACCATGCCCGACTGCAATGGAACCCGGTTCATGGGTTGACCATGGGAGGGCAAAGAAATGGCCGGTCCTAGGACCGGCCTCCAAAAATGGAAATGGTTTGATCGGATTTCCGATGAATCAGTAAACCTGACGAACTTTAGCTGGCCTGTTTGCCAAGATTCGGTGAAACGAAGAATTGGAACGGCTGCACCGGTTGGGTGGGCGTCACCGTTGGCGGAACCACGAACCCTTGGACCGATCGGGTAATCCCCTCTGTAATGCCTTCGGGAACGTCGATCGGGGCTCCGTTGACGGGATTGAATCCTTGCCCGTTCAACTGAAAGGCCACGATATTGTTTTGAGCGGTGCCACGATCGAAAACGATGTCCGCGACTCCGGTGGGAATATAAACGGTGCCGTCAGCGGAGATATCGAACGTCACGTTTCCTCCGGTCGCATCAATGGAAACCTGGCCTTTGGGAAGCTTGACGACAAAGGAGGAGAGGGACGAAAACTTCTGAACCTCACCCCTGATACGTCCGGCTTGAAGAGAAAGCTGAACCTTGGATACCTTTTCGACTCCGGTATCTTCCTCCTCGAGGATATCGATGGAGAGGGTGGTGTTGGGTTCGATCGTGACCCTGTTTCCGTTGACGACGATGCCGGCACGACCGCCGGCTTGAGTGCTGATGACCGATCCAGCGCCTAGGGAATCGCCGGCCGAAGCACCGGTCACAGCCCCTTCAGAACTGTCGAGGGAGGCAGTACCCGGAGCCGCATGGACCGTCGAACCCAGGCTTAGAAATGAAGCGGCAGCCGCTAGTGCGAAAAACTTAGTGTAAACTCCTGATTTCTTCATGGGTGATCGATGCTCCTGATCGTTAAATCGTAAAAAACAGTTGGTAGGTCTTTTGGGGAAACATTAGCGACGGACCCTTCCTTCTGTCAAATCCATATTTCGGCATCAACACGCCCCACCCCGACCAGCTCGGGGCGTTGCGAGGGGCGCAATCTATTCCCTCCCAATGATTTTTGGAAGGGCCGATTCTTGGTGGGCCGTTCAATTAGGCCAGGCGACTTAGGGGCATCTCGGTTGGAGGAACTCATCGGCTTCCCTGGAACGTGGATAGGCTAAACTTTTGGTTGTGATCCCTGAGCATGACTGTAGTCTACCAACAACGGGCGATAAAGGAACGGCCGTCTCTTCGGTCGGGTCGAGTTGTAACTCCACGGGTCGGGCGCCATCGGGATTCCGAATGCCACCTGTTTGTCGTTTTCAAAAAAAAGTTGTCAAAGCCCCGAACCTGACCTACGTTTCGGGAAATGCGTGCGTTCTCCGCTCGGGTGGCAGGTGCCATTCGCAGCGGTTTTTGCACATAGAATACACGAATAAACTGCAAGAGGAACTGAACATGAAGTTTAACCAATGGACATTAGCTTTGGCCTCCGCCGGGATGGTCAGCTTGAGTTCAATCGCCCTGGCCGATTCACATAGTGTCTTGGACCAAGTATCCAAAACAACCATCAGTGGTTATGTCGATACATCTGCAATATGGTCGATCGGCGAAGGGGGAAATGCCAATTTCCCGGGTCGAATCAATGATGGAGCGGGCTACGTCGATGGTTTCAACCTGAACGTGGTGCAACTCAGCTTGGAAAGCCCGCTGGATGACAGCGAATGGGCTGCCGGCTATGGCGTCGATCTCTGGATGGGTCCGGATGCCAGTTGGCTGGCCTCGAACTTCACCGGCACGGGTGACCTGGGCATCAAGCAGGCTTATGTCGCTCTCCGTGCCCCTGTGGGCAACGGTCTCGACATCAAGATGGGACAGTTTGA
>MDTE01084052.1_pt1 | contig 11570 bp, 18 predicted proteins | sample 811231 | NCBI WGS metagenome assembly MDTE01 (sample SAMN05326651, study PRJNA326480) | marine metagenome | isolation source: seawater | place: Indian Ocean: Red Sea | collected 2010
TAAGAATGAACATTACTGGTAATCCAGTGAAGTTTGAAAAAGCCAACTACAAGAAAAATATGATTACTCAAATGACTCAGCCTGTAAAACGTAAATATGATGTTTTACTTGAAAGAAGTTCAGGATTAACTTTCCAAGTAAGAGGAGGATAAAAATTTAAAAAATCTCTAAATTTAAATTCTAATTATTATGTCCTTTAAACCATTTTTAAAACTTTCAAGAAACCTTTTCTTTGCATCGATTGGGCTTTCAGCCTTAAGTTTAATTAATTCAAATCCTGCTAAAGCTTCAAATTTTCCAGCATGTCCAGATAAAGGATCTTCTGCTGCTTCAGGAGCTCAAAATCAAACTTGCACTACGACTCCTACAGTCATGGAGATTAAATTCTATGAATTAGGATTTTGCACAGGAGATCCATTATCTGGTTCAGATTTTGATAATTCAACCTGCGAAAAAAGTTGGATATCCACTTCAGGAGAGACTATTGATTTAGCTACTTTTAATTATACTGGTCTTACTTCTGGTCTTACTTATAAAGTGCCAAGTCAAAAATATGATTATGCATACGTAGTGTTTGATCCTACTTGGGTATTAAAAGGGGAAGTTTACTTTAATGGAACAACTTATTACACAGATGCAAGTGGTAACGTAACAACAGCATCCGGTGATTATGATAAATTTCAGATGAGACTTACAAATATTAGTACGGCAGGGAATTGTGCTGAGTATTCTGCCAATACTAACTATGGTCCTGTTAAAGCTCGTTTAGCGAATAATAGTCTTACTAGTGCTAAAGATTTTAATGCCTGCAATGCTTCTACAAGGATGATTGGGAGTGTAGATTTAAATACTCCACTTGTAATGAGTGATGATGTAAAAGCATACCAACTCACATGGATAATTCGAGATATGGGCATAGAGGCGACACATCGAGGTAATCGTCCTGTGGAGTGGAAAGGAGGACCATTTGTTCCTAATTTCACTCTATTAAAGTGAGAATTAATTGTTTAAGGAGGCTAACCATAAAGGTTACACAAAAAACATCCCAAATCTAATTAAGATTATAAAAAAATAATTTGTGCATATTTTAATAAATTTCCTGATATAACTAAAAATCTCAATCTTCAAAATATGTGCAGGTAACTACTTGAAATTAAAAAAAGTTCGTCAGACTATTTTTTAATATAGGGAAGGTTTGTTGATTAAGAAGTGGGTAGAAAGTTGAAAAATATATTTATGGTCGCTCTAAATATAATTGTTAGCTTCTTCTTACCCAATCAGGAGATCCACTAAACCAATCAGCAATGTCATCATTTTTAGGATCAAAATGATTTTCTGTTTCAATACCATCAAGTCCAAGTGATTGTATCAGGCCATTTATTCCGTCTGAATTTTGTTTCCCATATCTCCTTAAACTGTTAGCTTTCTTTAGCCATGTCCATATTGTTGAATTATGTTTTGCATACTTTTCTACAAAAATTCTTTCATCTAATGAAACTTGTTCATCTACTGAGATCCTTTTAACAATATCCTTAATTTTTAAACGAGTTTTGTTTGTTAGAAACATTTTCATAAAAGAAGTTAATGTTTTATAGAAGTTTTTTTTATGAATGTCTTGTCAATCTTTATTTCAAGAAAAAGTCTATTTTAGGAGGTTTTCAAGGACAAAAATATTCATTTAAAAATACATACACTTATTTAGTAACAGTTAATACTTATGGTTATTTGAAAAACTTATCTATAGATGAAATCCTTATAAGATTCTCTATCAAATTTAAGATTTAATTAGTAAAAAAGACTTTAAGAAAATCAACATTGATGGGGAAATAATAATTTTAAAAATTAAAAAAATGAGGGATTTTAATCAATCAAATGTCTTTGAAGAGTTTTCTAGTAATCCATTTAATTCAAAGAGTTCTTCTTTGGTCAATTCACGATATTTTCCTGTTGGCAAGTCTAAAGTAATATTCATTATTCTTACACGTTTTAATGATTGCACTCTGTAACCTAAAGATTCGCACATTCTCCTAATTTGACGATTAAGTCCTTGAGTGAGTATTATTCTGAATTTTTTTTCACCCAATTTTTCTACAAAACAATTCTTGGTTATTTTGTCTAATATTTTAACTCCACTACTCATACTTTGAATAAAGTTTCTATTAATTGGACGATTAACAATAACGATATATTCTTTTTCATGATTATTTTTTGCTCTAAGAATTTTATTTACAATATCTCCATCGTTAGTTAAGAAAATCAATCCCTCGCTTGGCTTGTCTAATCTTCCAATAGGATAAATCCTTATGGGATATTTAATGAAATCTATTATATTGTTTGGTTCTACTCCTCTATCGGTTGTACAAACTATTCCAGCAGGTTTATTAAAGGCTAAGTATATTTTTTTATATTTCTTTGATTTTTGTATTATATGACCATCAACTTCTACTCGATCATCTTCATCTATCTTGGAACCCATTTCAGAAACTTTACCATTAATAGTTACTTTCCCTTCTTCAATTAGTTTATCGGCTGCTCTTCTAGAACAGTAACCAACTTCACTTAAATATTTATTTATTCTCGTAGCCATTATGTAAAAATTGCCTTCTACTTATTTTAAATATGCCAACAAATATTGTTTTATTCTCATGAAAAAATTGTCAAAATAAATTTATTGAATGGAGCTCTCTTTCCATGTTTTTTTAATTAAAAATTTTTTCAAAGAAAACTCTACAATGGGACAAAATCAAATTTTTGAACTACAGGTCCTCAATAATCCTAAAGGTCACATAATCATTTATTTCATTAACATCAACAATATTTCTTGATGTCACAATTGAAGGAATAAATACACAAGAAATAATTAAAGAGACAAAAGTTAATCGATAAATCTTTTGATTTAAAGTTAAACCTTTAAACCTTTCATAAAAAGATTTCGATTTAAGTGGTTTTACTTCTTGTTTATAAGAAAGCGCAAGCTCAATCATTTGATTAAGTCTCTCTTTTTTTAATTTAGACATACAATAATTCCTCCAGAATAGTTTTTGGCAAAAAAGTTTTTAATTTTTTGCGTGCACGAATAATCAAGCTTTCAGTGGCTTTCTCACTCTTTTTTAAAATATTAGAAACCTCCCTCTGTTTGTATCCACAAAAATAATGTAGCAAAATAGCTTCTTGTTGTTGTGTAGGGAGTTTTTGAATATTTTTTAAAAGCATTTTTCTTAATTCATAATTCTCGTATTGGTGATTTGTAATATCAATATTTGAATAATTATCTTTATATTCATCAGCACTCTTGTATCTTCTAAGATAATCCATACAAGTTGAAAAAACGATCTTGTATATATATCCTTCTACACTACCTTTGTTTACCCATCGAGGCGCTGATTGCCATAATTTAATTAAGGAAATTTGGACTACATCATCTGCATCATCAAAGTGTGATGGGCCCAAAAGCTTTATTGATGTTGAATGCATTTTATATCCCAAAGCATTTGCGATGAATCGGAAAGATTTCTTATCCCCCTCTGCTATTTTGCGCATATAGGAACTCAGTTCCTCCGTCATTACTTACTCTCCTTCATTCTTAATTTTTTTTATTCTTTTTTTCATTTCCTGCTTAACGGCGCGTAATTCTTTTCTCGATAATTTGTTATCACCATTCTTATCAAACTTTATAAATAAATTATCTATTCGATCACGGTGTGCTTGGATCATTTCGTCTTTAGAAAGAAGCCCATCACCATTCTTATCAATTTTTTCAAAACGTTTACGCATCTTACTAAAATTACTTTTCGCATAAGTTGGATTCGAATAAGAAGGCAATGCCATAAAAAATGTTAATGCCAAAGTTAAAAATGAAAATTTTTTCATAAAGGATTTTTAATCTTTCTAATTCATTAACGTATAAATATTAAAAAACCCTTCGCAAAAAATATACAGACAAGTGAACAATAAGAGGACCCCTTAATAAATTAGTAGTTAATCAAATATAAATATCGATGGTTCAGGGATATATGTATATGACTAAGATGATCTCTTAGAAGGTTTTTCTAATCTTTTAATACAATATTTTAAAAGATTGAGATAATTTAATAACCTAATCATTTTATCAATTTCAAAATTTAAGTGTTGATCCTTTATCCGTATATGTTTGTACCTCAAACCGTACATTTTTATTAGACGGTTAATGAGTCTGCCTAGTTAGAACTTATTTGTAATTGAAATAACTACAAATGCCTTCAACACCGATTAAATCTTGTAATAAATATGTATTAAGTTACAAAGATTCTTCAAACATTATGCACCAAATTGGAATCTATGCAAAAGATGCATACGATTGCCTAATACTTGCAAGAGAATTTAATTCTTACGTGCACAACTATCCTAATTCTGTAGTCAGAATTCAACAAAAATTTTGAGGAAATTAATTGTGAACTTAAAAAGATCACCCTTCGCAATACAAGATAAAAATCAAAGAGATCTTGATAATATCAATTATTACCCAACTCTTGCTGACTTGATGAGAGAACAAAATGTCTCAAATTGCAATGCAGATACAGTACACCATAGAAGAGATTTAGATTCTCTCGGTTAGTTTGTCAAGATTTTCATTTTAAGATTAATTACCCTCGATACTACTTATTGTATTTTTTGCTGTAAATAAATTTTGAACAAATCTCAATAACTTTTCTTCTTTTAATCCGAGATTTGATTTATTTCAAACTTTTTTCAATTTAATAACTTTGTTATAGGAATTTTTGTATATTTTTGTAGTTTAAGGATAAAAACCATGAAAAAAAAATAAATTATTTCTCCTTACAATTATTACTGTACTTGCTTAATAACTTTAGAAGTTATTGATTCACCTTATAGGTTCAATTTTCCTCCATCCCTGAGAAATCAATCTTTCATAAATTTCTCTAGCTAGATCTATGTCTACAGAAACTGTCGTTTTCCATAAAGGCGGTTCTTCTCCAAATACTCCAACTATTTTTCCTGTATCTACAAACATATACTCGAAAACGCCTTCAATACTTTTATCATTTTTCATAAATCTTTTCAGTTCTGTTCCATTTGAATTAATCAACCAATATGATTTAGCCATGAGTTAAAAAATTGAGCGAGCCCTATCAGCTTTGCGAATCTTCTTCATTAAAATTTGTTTTTTTATTGATAGATCAGAAATAAAAAAAAGCGCAAAAAATAAAATTATTTTTACCAAAATTGGAATTTGCATAGTCTAAAATTTTAATCATATAAAAAACATTACTATATATATAAGCAAGATAATCGTGTTTTAATCCATTTTTTTTTCATAAGTCTTTAAATCCTTCTGTAAATAGCAAGAGGTCACAAGGTCAAAGAAATAATTCAGTTATTGAACTTGGATCAAAACTATTTGAAATGGACTACTTATGTACCCGAGAAAAAGAATCCCTTATAATTAAATTTTATTATCATGTATTCTGCTGCAATATTCCTTAATTTTATCTCTTAGATATTCCTTAAAAAATAAATTTACTTGAATTAATGCTTAAAAAATCTTAATGGCTTGAAAACATGAAATAGAATTGAAAGATTGGCGCAAACCATCAAAATAAGCTTTTGGTATAAATGTCTCGAAAGGAGGTGTTTATGATTTTAAATTCAAGAGAAAGTAAATTCCATAACAGATGCTCAAAATAAAAGGTATTAACAATATTTATTTTCAAAATTTATTTTTCTTGCTACTAATAGAAAGCCTAATATAAAAACGAATATGCTTTATGTTCAGCATTGGTCCTTTAAGACTGGATTTCATCAAAAAGGTGCAGAAAAATTCCTAGCTGGAGGAGGAGATTATCCAGGAGTTGAAATGATTGGAAGGTATCATGCTCCTGGATCTTTAGAGGGTTGGATAGTTCTAAAGACTGATAATCCAAAAGCAATATATCTTCATGCGGCTGAGTGGGGTGAATTCCTAAATTGGGAAACAACTCCTGTCTTTACTGATGAAGAAGCTGGTCCAATTGTTGCTAAAGTCTATTCTTAAGTGAAGATTTGCAGTCGAATATTATTTGAGGGATAAAACCCTCTTTTCTTATAGAAAGATCTTCATCAAAAGAAATAAAACGCCAATACAACTTATGCAAATAGACATTTAATTGTCCCTAAAACTTATTAATGTGGTCTTAAAAAAAATCCATATTTCTTGGCTATTTTTAAACGCTTAATAATTTCTAACAGTCTTTAGTTTCATCCTAATCGCAAATCATTATTATCAAAATCGCCAAGTATTAAACAAAGGCGCTACATATGGTGCCAGAAAGTAATAAAAATTGACTATTGATGGGGTTGTTTCTTTCTGTTTTTTTTGTCATTATAAGGATCCCCATCACCTAGGCTCGCAAGAGTCTTTTTTTTTTCAAATTCCGCCGCTTTTTCTTCTTTTCTATAAAAAACTAACTAAAGTAAAATTCATAATATTAAGAGTTTGGAAATTAAATAAATCATTAAAGGGCTCTTGACCAAGAACTTTTACATAATTGTTTTATAATTATCTTTATAATCTTTTTTTCATTGGTTCGTATTAGTCTTACTTAAACAAAATGATAATTATATTATCCACTTTGCCAATCCAGCATTTGTGATTATTTAACTACTTATCCAAAAATTGCTAAAGGTTTTAATATTTGGTTCTTAAAAAGTTTGAGAAAAGAGTATCGAAGTAATAACTGAGTAAAGACTCCCATCTTAGGTAATCAAACAAAATTTATTTACAGTACAATTCAATTAAATTATTTGACAATAACTCTTTAATAATTTATTTACTGAATTTTTAAGATTTTTCAAAAAAATGTGCGGCAGATTTGAACTTAAAACAAAATTCGAGAATTTGCCAAAAATTTTGAAAAAAGATTATCCAATTGGATTTGAAACTAAATATGAGGCTCAAAATATAATAAGGCCAAGTGATCCAGTTTTAGTGATAAAGAATGAAGGCAAGATGAAATCAACCTTTATGTCTTGGGGTTTTATTTCACCTTATGCCAAAGATCCATTTGATAAAAAAAGGCCAAGACCATTTAATGCAAGATCAGAATCTATAGAAGAAAAAAAATTATTTAGTGGAAGCTGGAAATACAAAAGATGCCTAATACCAGCAAGTGGTTTTTTTGAGAAAAAGCTTCGTTTTCGAAAAAAGAATTATGAGACTTTCTGGTTAGGTGGAATCTGGAGCAAATGGACTTCTCCTGATGGTGCTGAAATAGAAAGTTGCTGCATATTGACCACAGCACCAAATGACTTAATTAAACCTTTTCATAATAGAATGCCCGTTGTTATTCCTTATGGATATGAAGAAAAATGGACTGAACAAGTAAAAGATTATGATGAATTAAAAGTTTTATTACCTCTTATGATGTGTTGGTCGCCAGAGGGATGGTTATCAGAAGACTTAAATAAAAAACAAACTAATCAAATAAGTTTGTTTTAAATAAAACTACTACTTCTTCTATATAAAAAAGAGTTCGAATTATTTAATTACTTTATAAATTTAACAATGAGAATATTCGTTTGATCCAACAATATTTCTACTATAAATCAAATAAATCCAGAGTCTCATTATGACAATCAATTTTCTTAGCAATACGATTTGCACCATTTAATTATGGACTTATTAATAATCCTTTTTAAAGTTACATTAAGTCTCAACAAATATTTAAAAACAATCTTAGGAAAATATTTGATATTTTTCATTTCCTAAATAATCTTATTTGCAAAAAACATAGCAAAGGCTAATTTTAAACAAGCCCTAAATATTTAAATTTAATGAAAAGAATCTTCACTCCTTGGGGAGAGATAAAACCTTCTGTATTAATTTTTCCAGTTTATTATTTATTAATAATTTACGGAATTATTTTCTTTTTACCATTTGATTTTTTCAAATCCTTCTTCATAACTGAAGATAGTTTTATAGAGTGGGTTCAATTTTTTGGATATTTTTTTGCATTCTTAATGAGTTTTATTCTTTGTTTTTTCAAAAAAAATAGTTTCTCAAAACAAAGAATATATTGGTTTTTACTCGCTATATTTTGTTTTTGTATAGCTGGTGAGGAAATAAGCTGGGCAGAAAGAATAACAAATATTGGAGTGGACTCAATTAAAGAAATAAATTTACAGGGAGAAACGAACTTTCATAATTTAAAAAACATAAATAACTATCTACATTTTACGTTTATAATCTTGGGATTATTTTTTGGATGGGCTGGGTGGAAGTTCTGGCCAAATATTGAAGCTTTACCAAGTAAAAAATATACTCTTTTCTTTTTAATTGTTTCTGCATTTTACTTTTATTTTGATCTTTCTTGGATAACACTTGGTAAAAGAATTCCTAACCATCAAGAAACGATAGAATTTTTAATGTCAAGTGGTCTATTTTTGCATTGTTTTGAATACTTCAAAAAAGAATTTCTTAAAAAATTTAGTTCTAAATTTAAACAGCATTAAATAAAAATGTAAAGCTATTTTTTGAAAATTTGTTAACTATTCCAATTTCTTATATGTAAATTATTAAGATAAAGTAAAATAATATTTAAGAAAAAATTAAATAACAATTTCTAAACTTGTAATAATTATCAGAATTTTAAAACAAGAATAATAACAAATGATTTTAGCAATATTTTTAATTTGTCTAGTTTCCTTAACTCCATTACCAACTTTACCAATGGTAATTTACTATTATTCTAAATTTGGATTAATAGATGGTTTTATTGTTGTAACTATTGCATCTAATTTAAAGATTTTCATTCATTACAATATCGGGAAAATCCTAAGAAATAGAAAAATAAAATTTTTAAATTTAGATAAAAAACTCTCAAAAGCAGAAAAGAAATATAAGTACCTTAGAAGTAAAGATATTTTATTATTTAGGCTATCAAACTTATTTATAACAAGGATATTAAATATATTCTTAGGATTTTCAAACTTTTCTTTAAAAAAGACATTTATTATTAATAATATCGCCTTAATTCCTTGGCAATTACTATACTTTTATTCTGCGACAAAAATTGATCCTTTATCTGAAATGATTTCAAAATTTGGAATAAATATTAGTATTGTGAAATTATTATCATTTATATCCATAACTTCAATAACTTTCTTAACTATAAGGATTTTAATAGCAGTTTTAAAAAGATTTAAGATTATTAATAAAATTGGAGAAATTATAAAATAAAATAAAATCCAGAATTGTTATTTAAATCAATTAGATAATTATTCTTAATTTAGTTAGCTTGAAAAAATTTTAATAGACTTGCTACTAAATTGAAGCAGTTGCAATTTCTTTATGAACAGTTAGGAATTCTTGGTCTGTTAAGACTGGAGTGACTTCAATTTCAACGCCAAAATTATCGGCCCACATATTACTCCATTTCCAGATGTTCTGATGATTTGAAGATTCCACAATTGCCCAACCATTAGCCCCCTCAGGATTTACTACTCTATTAATAACTTTAAACCCTTCAAATTCGTCCCCTTTGCATCCTCCTTCCACAAAATCAGAAAACACTTCTGCCCCTTGCATATGACTTTCTTGGTCAGGAAATTGCCAATGAACAATGTATGTCTGCATTACTAAAAAAATTTCTTATATATTAATTATTAATTATTGATTTAAAAAATTAAATAAAAAATCTTTAAACACTAATTAAATTTTTTTAAATGATTTAGAATTTAAATCTTCTTTGATTTTTAATTTATAAATAAAATGACAAATCTGATCCAAAGATGAGAAGAAATTCTACATAACTTAAATGACGGAAATTCCAAATATTAGAATTTTTATAAAAATCAGATTACACTATTAATAGGTAATTATTATTACATACAAACACTATATATAGTGTTATTATGGTATAAAGCTGGGTGATGGGGATTATCCCGCTTATGTTTAGGGCGAAGCTAACGCCCTTTTTTTATGTAAAAGATTAGCTTAATAAAGAATGAATTATTGGAAACTTTAAAATATTTATAGATCCAACCATCGTTAATACAGTATTTAATTCCCCTGTTTTTTATAAGAGACCATGTAAGTAAATATCTTAAAGATTTCAAAGTTGGATCTATAAAAGAGGTCAGAAAAAAATAAAAATACCATAAGAGGGGAGATGGAAAAAAGTTTATAGGTTGAATATTTTCTTAAAAAAGATTTTCATTAGGTACTTTACCTAAAATTTGACACTGTAAGAAAGTAATTGCTAGATAAGCTTGATAGTGAATAATTAACTATGAAAAAAGACATTTATTCGAACATTAATGATTTTGATGCTTTGGAAAGTTTTTTTGAATGTATAACTTCTTGCAGTATCAATACTGAGGGCATGGATTGCACAACCGCATGTTATTTAAAACACTTGGAACCAAACAATATTAATTACCCTATAAAATTTTTATAATCGAAGATAATACAGAATTGTTAGATTTAATTGATGATATTTCCACCTTCTCAAGTTGTCTTTGGTCTATTGCTTTTATCTATAGCAGTAGTTCTTATTTGGGATATTAGATACAATCCTTTTGGAGATGATGAAGATGGAATTTAATCTTTAACTAGGAAGCTGATTTGTAGGTGGTGCATGAAATAGCCTTTTCTTTCTTTTGAATCTTTTGTAAGCTATTAAAGAACTTAATACTAATAACGAAATAAATATAGAATTAATCATTTTAAATACTTCCATATATATATATATAGAAACAAATTTTTTCTAAATATCAATAGTAAGAGTTTATTACCCAAAAACATAAATTTTCCCTATTTTTTAATTTTCAGTTTGAATGTTGAGTAGGCAATACCTTTAATTAATAAAATCAAACTCTCTATAATTTTAGACGTGATTATTCTTTACGTCTCTTTTTCTTATTCCTGATTTGATACTGCAGAATAGCTTTCAGATGTTGTACCTCTTTTTCTAAAGCCTCAATTCTTTTTTCTAATTCATCATTACTAGCCATATATTTGGTAGATAAATTTCTTGATATTTATATTATTAAAAAAAAGTAACTCATTAACAATGTTCAATAGCCAATAAGTATTACCGCCTATTGATTAGGATAATTTATCTAGATAAATTAGGCAGAATATAAATTCAGGGGGAAATTATGAGTGGAGATTATGAGACACTAGAAATCAATCAACCAAAAATCTCATATTTTCAGAAAAAATCAGATAATAATACAGAATGGTTAGATGAATTAATCAACCAAATTGAAGGTTTGAAAAACAATATATCCAAATCTTCTTAATGACAGAAAAAGAATTGAAGGAATTAGAGAAATTTGTAAAAGAAAATGGATACAATGACGAGCTAAAAGATATATATTTAAGAGAAGTTATAGACAGAAATAAAGAATACGAATGAGATCAAATTTCCGACCAAAGATTCGTCTGGGAATAAACATTCTTTTAGTTATTGGTACTTTTGCTATTGCTTTAAAGATTGCTCCAATAGCAGAGGTATATCATGAAAAAAATTTATGTATTAAATATTTAAAACATCAAATAGATCGAGACAAACTTATCAAAAGACTAAAAA
>MDTE01108110.1_pt1 | contig 11570 bp, 10 predicted proteins | sample 811231 | NCBI WGS metagenome assembly MDTE01 (sample SAMN05326651, study PRJNA326480) | marine metagenome | isolation source: seawater | place: Indian Ocean: Red Sea | collected 2010
TACAAAATTCCAAAAAGTTGATCATTACAGAATTGGTAATGGTTCAGTTTATCTTTCAACAACACATGTACGTTCAGCAATCGTCTTAATGAAAGTCACCACAATTCTATTCTTTGGAATAGTTACAATTCCAATCATAACAGTTCTATCTTATTTGGGGTTGACAATTATTGCTTAAACAGATCGGTTCAGTTTTTTCTTTTCTTACTATAATTCCCACTAGCAATGCAAGTCTTGAAACAGTTGCCAAACACATGTATCTATTTCCAATTGCTGGGATTGCAATTGGTCTTCTTGTGGGATCATTTGGTTTTGGTTTATCCCTATTTCTTGATCCATTAATTACATCACTGTTAGTTGTTGCTTCGTTAGCAGTAATCACTGGAATTCATCATAACGATGGTCTTGCTGATTTTGCTGATGGTTTAATGACCAGAGGTTCAAAAGAAAAGAAACTAAAAGCAATGAAAGACCTATCAACTGGTTCTGCTGGAATTGTTTCAATTGTTTTGTATATTGCTGGTGCAATAATTGCAATTTCTTTAACAAGTGGATATGAATTATTCAAAATAATTCTTCTAAGTGAAATCTTGGCAAAATTCTCAATGGTACTAATGGCAAGTCTTGGAAATTCTGCTGCAGTAGGCTCAAATTCACCATTTATGCAAATTATGAATGACAAAAAGCGACTAGCTGTTGCATTTGCTATTACAATTTTACCATTTTTGTTTATCGGAGAAGAATCTGGACTGATTGTATTTGCAGTTGGTATTGTGATAACTATGTTTATGGTTGGTCTTGCAACAAGAAGCTTTGGTGGAATAACGGGTGATGTGTTGGGGGCAACAAATGAAATTACAAGACTTGCGTCTCTTTTGATTTTTGTTTCATTATGATTGGTCTAATTATGGCTGGTGGAAAGGGCACCAGAATGAACATAAAGCAAGAAAAGTTACTTCTTCAATATAAGAAACCAGTAATCATGCATGTATTTGATGCCTTAAAGAATTCTAACTGCTTTTCAAGAATTATTGCAGCAACTAGTTCAAATTCACCAGAAACAGAAAAGACTCTACTACAATCTGGAGTTGAAACAATTTCAACTTCTGGAAAAGATTTTGCTAGTGACCTAAATTCTGTTTTAAAGCAATTAGATGATTCAGTGTTCATTACATCAGGCGATCTTCCATTACTTGATGACGAAATTATTAAACAAATAGTTGAAAATTATGATTCTAAAAATATCTGGACAAGCATAGTTACAACAAATACATTTCTTAATTCCATAGGAATAAAATCAGAATACACAACTGAGACCAAAGAACATGCTTTTTCAGGTATATCACTTGTTAATGCAAGTCAAATAAACGATTTACAACAAATTGAAGAGAATTTAGTTGTAATTGATGATAAAAGAATTGGATTAAATATTAACACAAAAGATGATTATGAATTATTATGCAGTACCTGAGATTTTTCCATTTATCTTAGACTTAGAGCCAGTTGGTTCTGAGAGAATGTTTCCACAAGAATTGCATGTCACCTTAATTGAAATATGTGAGAATACAATTTGCTCTTCATCACATTCCATGCATTTAATTTTTTGAAATTTACTATTAGGTGATGGAACAAGTATGTGAGCTTTTTTCATACTGCCACCAACTCAAACTTTCGGATTCTAATTCCTTTGTTCATCATTTTCTTTTTACATGTAGTACAAGTCTCAATCAAAGTAACTTTTTTTGTTGTTTTTGCTGGTTTTGCCAGTTTTGGAAATTTTTGTCCACCATATCCCTTTTTTCGTAATGCATGTCTTCTTTCTCCAGCAGCAGAACCACGTCGTTTACCTGCTTTGTATATAGAAATTTTCATAGTCTGATGACTTTTACATTTTGGGCAATATGCCCTTTTTTCCTTTGGTAGATTCACAATTTGACCTTTTTTGACGGTAATTTAAACATCGCTTCAATGTATAATAATCTCTAACTGCAAATGTATGATGTGTTTTCAACCAAACCATCAATAATCCAAACTAATGCTGTGGCTACAGGTTCTATTCCAGCTGACACCATTCTAGTGAATTGTTCATTGGTTAATGTATACACAAGAGAAATACAAGAAAATATTCAGATAGCAATTAAAAATGAAAGAATTGCATACGTAGGTCCTAACGCTATTCATGCAAAAGGCAAAAAAACAACTATCATAGATTTAAAAAATAGATTTGTAACACCAAGCTTTGCAGATCCACACATACACATTGATCATTTTGCACTTCCATCAGAATTTGTAAAAAAATCTCTGTTATGCGGCGTAACTTCCTTATTTCCAGACTCGATAGATATTGTTAGTGTAACTGGGTTTAGAGGATTTAAAGAATTTGTAAAACAAACGCAGAACCTACCAATGAGATTTTTTCATACAATTCCTGGTGGATTACCTGTTGACAGAAAATTTAGTCATGGGAGAACTTTGTCATTAAAAGAAGAAAAGTTGGCAATAAAAAATCCATCCATAGTTGGCTTGGGTGAAGTATTCTCGTGGACAAAGGTCACAACACGTGATCCACATACTATGAAATCATTGATCCAAATGCATCAGAATAATTGTATTATTAATGGTCATACAGCAGGAGCTAGTGGAAAAAAATTAAATGCATATGTATCATCTGGAATATTTTCATGTCACGAACCAATTAACTTTGAACAAGTTCTTGAACGCCTAAGATTAGGTATGTGGATAATGATTAGAGAAGGATCCATTAGACGAGATTTAAAAGAAATAATTCCTTCTGTTTTGCGTCATGGAACGTACACAAACAGACTAATGTTTTGTTCTGATGGCTTGGATCCTGTTGAATTATCTACACATGGTCACATTGATCATTGTGTCAGAGAATCAATTGATCTTGGACTGGACCCGATTGATGCAATATCAATGGCATCAAAGAATTGTTTTGATTATTATAAATTGAATAATGATTTTGGAGGAATTGCACCTGGAAAGATTGCCGACATGCTGGTACTTGATGATTTAGAAAAAATAAAAATAAATAAAATCTTTCTAGGTGGAAAATTGGTTTCTTCAAATGGTAAAATTTTATCGGTAGTTAAAAAGTCGAAAGTACCTACCTGGATCAGAAATACAGTAAAGACACCTGTTCTTACAGAAAATAATTTTGTTGTTAACTCCAAAAAAGATGAAGAAAATGTCAATGTAATCTCAATGAAAACAGAAATTGTTACCGAAAAATCTGCTGAAAATTTGAAAACAAAAGAAGGTAACATTTTACCATCTTTAGATAAAGATATCTGGAAAGTAGCAGCCTTTGACAGAACATTTGGTACAAAAAAACATACAGTTGGTTTTCTTGGAAATTTTGGAGCCGAAATTGGTGCATTTGCATCAACCTGGAGTTTTCATGAAAATGATCTGATAGTAATAGGTTCAAATGAAAAAGACATGGCAACTGCAGCAAATGAATTAAGGAAATCTCAGGGAGGAATGATTGTTGTTAATAATGGAAAAACATTAGGATTCATGCCTATGGCGATAGCTGGCATTATTTCATCAAAACCAATTGAAACAATCTCAAAACAATTTTTAGAAATTAATCATATATTGTCTGATTATGGCTGTAAATTCAAAAAACCTCATCTTGTTCCAGTCTTTCTACCATTTTTAGCTCTACCTGAGATTCGAATTATTTATAGTGGAATTATAGATGTCAAAAAACGTGAATTCTTACCAACAATCATCTCGTAAGGTATTAAAATAGGATTCATGCCGAAAAGTTATGGCATCTATACAACAAACTCCAAATGGACCTGTTTTGGTTCTAAAGGAAAGTGCATTACAAGAAAAAGGTAAAGATGCTCAGAAAAACAATATTGCAGCTGCAAAACTTGTTGCTGAATTAGTTAAATCAAGTTTAGGACCACGTGGTTTAGATAAAATGTTAGTTGATTCATTAGGTGATGTTACAATCACAAATGATGGTGCAACAATTCTTAAAGAAATTGATGCACAACATCCAACTGCAAAAATGATGGTTGAAATTTCTAAAACGATTGATACTGAAGTAGGTGATGGTACTACATCTTCAGTTATATTTGCAGGTACTCTTTTGGCAAAAGCAGAGGAACTTCTTAGTAAGGATGTGCATTCATCAGTAATTATTGATGGATTTCAAGCGGCATCAGATAAATCATTAGAAATACTAGATGAGATATCAAAGAAAGTTCAAGCGAATGACAAAGAAACACTTCTTAAAATTGCAGCAACAAGTATGGAATCAAAATTGATTTCTGAAGACAGTGATATACTTTCTAAAATTGTTGTTGATGCAGTTTTGAAAATTACTCAGACTAAAAATAACAAGTCTAGTGTAGACCTTGATAATATCAAAGTTGAGAAAAAAGCAGGTGGTTCTATAACTGATACTACACTAGTTAAGGGAATAGTTCTTGACAAAGAAATCGTTCATAGTGGTATGCCAACAAAAATTCAACAGGCAAAGATTGCTTTAATCAATACTGCACTTGAGATTGAAAAAACTGAAATGAGTGCTGAAATTAGAATTAATGATCCTACACAAATGCAAATGTTTTTGGAAGAAGAAAACAGAATGTTAAAAACAATGGTTGATAAATTACATTCAATTGGAACCAATGTTGTCATTTGTCAAAAAGGAATTGATGACATGGCACAACACTTCTTAGCAAAGTATGGTATTCTATCTGTAAGACGTGTAAAAGAAAGTGATATGGCAAAACTTGCTAAAGCTACTGGCGGTCGTGTTAGTAGCAATCTTGAGGATATTAATGAGAAAGATCTTGGAATCTCTGATCTTGTACATCAAAAGAAGGTTGAATCTGATAAATGGGTATTTGTAGAAGGATGTAAAAATCCACAATCAGTTACATTATTGATTCGTGGTGGTTCACAAAGAGTAGTGGATGAGGTAGATCGTTCAATCCATGATGCACTTATGGTTGTAAAAGATGTCATTGAAAGACCTGCAATAGTTGCAGGTGGTGGAGCTCCTGAAGCATTGTTAGCAGCATTTTTGAAAGATTGGTCTGAGAGTTTTGATGGTCGTCAACAATTAGCAATAAAGAAATTTGCTGAAGCATTAGAAATTATACCTCTTACAATTGCAGAGAATGCTGGAATGGATCCTATTGATACAATGGTAACTTTACGTGCAAAACAAAGTGAGGGTAAGAAGTGGAGTGGAATTAATGCTAAAGATGGAAAAGTAGGCGATATGCTTTCACTTAACATTGTTGAACCTGTAGTTGTAAAAGAGCAGATTATCAAATCTGCAACTGAAGCAGCATCAATGATCTTAAGAATTGATGATGTTATTGCAATTTCAGGTGCACCCGGTGGTCCACCTGGAATGGGTTAGTTTTTTATACATTATTTTTTACAATTCTGAAAAATACACCAAAATTTCATTTGCTTAACAAATTTTAAGCAGTAAAATGCATCAAAATTCGCAGAGGTCGCCTAGCCTGGTAGGGCGCGGGCCTTGAGAGCCTGTGTTCGTAAGAACGCGGGGGTTCAAATCCCTCTCTCTGCGTTTTATCTTGAAACAGTTCCTAATTCTGCTAGCATTGCTGATAATTGAATTTCAGGATTTGCTCCCGATAAAATTCTATAATCATATTTTGCAATAATTTGTGATATGTCTTCAAGATTTTCCACATTCTCTTCAAATATTGCTTGATTGATATATTTCAGAAAATCTGATTGTGACATTCCGTATACTTTAACCAATTCGATCATTTTGTTTCGTGCATCTTGAATTTTTCCTGATAAAGATAATTTCAATATATCAGACACATCGTTAGTCTTTGATAATCCTGCTGATTTTTTTACACTTGTTTGTGTTATACTTCCTGTACTTGCAGCTGCCTGTAGTAGATTAATTGCATGCCTCAGATCACCCCCTGCATAATCAGTGATCTCTTTGAGACCTTTTTCATCCACCTTAATCTTTTCTTTTTTAGAAATCATGCTTAGATGATCAATTATTTCATTTTCATTAATTGTGGTAAATTTAAACACCGCACACCTACTTTGTATTGGTGCAATAATTTTTGAAATGTTATTAGCAATTAGTATGAATCTACAAAATTTTGCTGTATCTTCAATAATTCTTCTTAATGCAGTTTGTGCATCAGCAGTCATTTCATCTGCTTCATCTAAAATTATAATTTTAAATGGAATTTGAGAATCTAATCCAGCAAACCTAGAGAATTTTTTGACTCTTTCACGAACCATATTAATTCCACGTTCGTCTGAAGCATTAAGCTCTAGTGTATAATCCTTCCATGCATCTCCGAGTATCTCATGTGAAATGCAGATAGCAGTTGTTGTTTTTCCTACGCCTGCACTACCAGAAAATAGTAAATGAGGCATTTCTGATTGATTATTAATTAAACCAGATAGACTTCCTATGGCGTCTTTCTGATTTACCAAATCTGATAGTTTTCTTGGGCGATATTTTTCTACCCACATTACATCAGTGTTTGTCATAGTTGCAAACTGCCTATTCTTATTAATAAATGGCTAGTAGGATCAAATGATCAAAGCTAATTGTTAATGAAATTGATCGATCGCACCCATTAAATCCCTCATACGCCTTTGGTTTCTATGGAATTAGAAGACACCGCTAAAGTATATGCTGTAGGATTTGACCTAGAGGATGTTAAAGTTGAATTTTTACATGATTTGAAAATTAATGTTTCTGGAATACAAATTAACGGAAAAGAAGGTGAGATTATGAATATTCCTAGATGGGTTGCAAAGACATTGCATTCTGATAAACATGTTATAATACATGAACAAGATATGATTCAAGAACTAAAACAAGCAAAGGTTAAAGAAGATGCTCAAGGAGAAGATTCTCTTTCATCTCTTGACAAATTTTTCTATATTAGATTAAATGAATATATGAAAAATTTACCAAAAGATGATTCTGATAAAGTAGAAAGCATGTTAAATCAACTTATACGAATTAGACAAGGAAAAATTGTAAGATTAGCTGATTCATCTAGACTAACCTCTGACTTGGGGTCAAAACTAAGTGTAGAGGAAGAGGTATTTTACAATCAAATCAATAATGCCAGTATTGAGTTTAAAAAACAAGTAATAGGTACTAAAGAATGACTTCAGTTGAGAACTATACACCATCAGCCCTTTCGGACTATGTAAAAGAATTCTTAATACAATTCAAAGATAAAACAGGCTCATTCAGATATGTAGAAGATATTGATAGAATGATGTCATCAAAATCAAAATACATCAATATTGATTATAATGATTTAGTAACACATCCTGAGATTGAATCAAAATTTAGTAATGAACCAGATGAAATTCTAGAAGCATTTTCACGAGCGATAAAAGAGATATTGCATGAAAGATTTCCAAAATATGCTCAAAAAATTGAGCATGAGATAAGAGCTAGAATTGCCAATTATCCAGTTCAAAGAAGTTTACGTCAGATTAATGCAGAAATTATTGGTAAAATGACAAGTGTATCGGGTATGGTTCTACGTGCATCTGAAGTTAAGCCGTTAGCAAAAGAACTTGTTTTTTTCTGTCCAGTTGGACACAGAACTGATGTAATATTAGAAAAAGGTCTAACTATTACTACTCCTGTAAAATGTTCAAACGAGAAATGTACGCACAAAGAATTAGCTTTGGAGCCTCAATCAAGTAGATTCATTGATGTTCAATTCGTCAGACTGCAGGAACTTCCTGAAGATCTTCCTCCAGGACAACTTCCACATTATTTGGATATTACAGTTAAACAAGATCTTGTAGACGATGCTAGACCTGGTGATAGAGTTGTGTTAACTGGAATTGTTAGAATAGAACAAGAAAAGATGACTGGAGTTTCAAAAAATAATAGTCCACTGTATAGATTAAGATTAGATGGTAATAATGTAGAATTTCTTGGTGGTAAAGGATCCAAAACATCACGACGCATTCAAAGAGAAGAAATATCGCCTGAAGAAGAAAAAACTATCAAATCATTATCAAAGAGTCCAGAAATATATGATAGAATAATCGATTCTTATGCACCACATATTACTGGTCATAGAATCATCAAAGAGTCAATTCTTTTGTTAATGGCCGGTTCCACTCAAAGAGAATTACAAGATGGAAGTAAAATCAGAGGGGATATCAATATTTTTCTCGTAGGTGATCCTGGAACTGCAAAAAGTGAAATGCTGAAGTTTTGTGCTAGGATTGCCCCTAGAGGTTTGTATACGTCTGGAAGAGGCTCTACTGCAGCTGGACTAACAGCAGCAGTTGTTCGTGATGTAAATGGAATATTCATGTTAGAAGCAGGTGCTACTGTCTTGGGTGATCAAGGTTTGGTATGTATTGACGAATTTGACAAGATGAAAGACGAAGATAGAAGTGCATTACATGAGGTTATGGAACAACAAACCGCAAGTATAGCAAAAGGTGGAATTGTTGCAACATTAAACGCTAGAACATCTATTCTTGCAGCAGCAAACCCAATGTATGGAAAGTATGATCCTTTCAAAAATATTACAGAAAATGTTAACTTACCAATACCACTATTGACAAGGTTTGATCTTATTTTTGTTGTAAGAGATCAACCATCAAAAGAACGGGATGAAAAGATTGCTAAACATATAATTGATCTTCACACGCCTCAAGGAATTGATAATCGTTCTTTAATTGATTCTGAAACACTGACAAAATACATTTCATATGCAAAACGAGTTGAACCTATGCTTACTAAAGAGGCTGAAAGCAAAATTCTTGATTATTATTTGAAGATGCGTAATGTAGAATCTGAAGAAATGATTACTGTTACTCCTAGGCAATTAGAAGGTCTAATCAGACTTGCAACTGCACGTGCAAGGTTATTACTAAAAAGCAAGGTAGAAGAAGAAGATGCACAAAGGGCAATTGATCTTTTACAAACGATGTTTGAGGATGCAGGAATAGATGTTAATACTGGAAAGGTAGATCTTGGGGTACTACAAGGTAAACCACGTAGCGAAGTATCAAAAATGCAATTATTCATGGATATTCTTAAAGGACTTGAAGGCGAACCAAAAAAACCTGTGGAAGAGAAATCATTGTATGACGAACTTGTAAAGACAGAAAAGTTTACCGAAGATGAAGCAAGGAATATGGTAAGAAAAATGGCTCGAGATGCATCTATTTATGAGTCAAAACCAGGTTACTATAATACAGTATGAAAATAAGTGCCCTAGATCTAGATTCACAATTAATTAATTTTCTTCAACAAGAAGGACTCTCTGAATTATATCCACCACAGGCAGAATGTGTAAAAAGAGGATTATTTGATGATAAGAAAAGTTTCTTGATCTCAATACCAACCGCAAGTGGAAAAACACTGATTGCGATGTTAGCTATTCTTTCACATATTTCTAGACATAAAACCAAAGTTGTTTACCTAAGTCCTTTGCGTGCGTTGGCTAGTGAAAAATTTGAAGAATTTAAAAAATTAGAAAAACTAGATCTGGATCACAAAATAAAAGTAGCTATATCAACTGGTGATTCTAACTCAACTGATAACAAAATAGACGATGCCGATGTAATTATCCTTACAAATGAAACTATGGATGCAAATATGGCTTTTGAACGAGATTGGATTTATGAAATAGGATTAGTAATTTCTGATGAAATTCATCTAATTGGTGATTCTACGAGAGGACCAACATTAGAAATGATTCTAACCAGACTTGGAACAGGATTTTTGGGAAAAAATGCACCAAAGATTATTGGATTAAGCGCAACTATATCAAATAGCAACGAACTTGCAGAATGGTTAAAGTGTGAGCTAATTGAGAGTGAATGGCGACCTGTACCACTAGTTGAAGCAGTATATTATAATCATACCATTATGACTAGTGAAGATAGTGAATATTCTGAAGGAAATCTGAATGAAAAAAGAGAATCCAGACATACTAAACCTGCAATTGGTTTAGGACTAGATACAGTAGAGAATGGAGATCAATGTCTGATATTCACTATGACAAGAAAAAGTTCAGTTACAACTGCAACTGAGGCAGGAATAGATGTTGTAAAAACATTGGTAGATAATCAAAAACAAGAACTAGAAAAAATTTCAAAAAAGATTCTTCCAAAAGATAATGAAGATGAAACAAAATTAGTTAAGAAATTAGCAGACACAGTAAAAAATGGTACAGCATTTCACCATGCAGGACTTGATCAAAGGTGTCGTACAATAATTGAAACTGAATTTAGAAATGGTCATATAAAATTACTTACTGCAACACCAACTTTAGCTGCTGGTGTAAATCTTCCAGCACGCAGAGTTGTAATTCCAACTGTAATGAGATATACTCAAAATGGATTAGATAAAATTAGTATTTTAGAATATAAACAAATGTGTGGAAGGGCTGGAAGACCACAATATGATAATGAAGGTGAATCAATTCTTGTTGCAAAAGGTTCTCCTTATGATTTCATAGAGCACTATGTAGATGGTGAACCGGAACCATTAGAATCACAAATCCTTGAAGAAGATAGTTCACTAAGAATACATTTACTTAGTTTCATTAAGACATCATCTGTTTTTGATCCTGTATCAAAAGAAAAAATAAACAACTTTTTCTCACACACTTTTGCTGGATACCAAATTAATGATGATAGACATTTAGAAGAAAAAATTTCAAAACAACTTGAGAAATTAATAGATTATGATATGATTACAGGAGAAAATAGTTTTATACCTACAAAATTTGGAGAGAAAGTTTTTTGGTTAAGAATTGATCCTAAAACTGCATTTGAAATAACTGGTTACATTGAAAATTATGTTCAAGGTGCAAAACATACATTTGGTTTATTACATATGATTACTAATCTTCCAGAATTCTATCCACAAATTCCATATGAGATGAATGAAATAATTATCAAAAATGAACATGAAAAATTATATACAGAACAAAAATTTCAAGACGATAATTGCTTCAAGAGTCTATTAATTCTCCATTATTGGATTGATGCTATGACCTTCTCTGATATGTCTAAAAATTTTGATGCTGAACCAGGCGATATTTTTTACATGCAGCAGAATGCGATGCAATTAGTATACGCTTTTAGAGAAATTGCTAGATTTTGGAAAAGTCAAATTCTTGTTGATGAATTAGATATTATCAGAAAGCGAATACGATATGGTGTACCGGAAAAATACCTTGAATTGGTGGAAATTAAAAATGTAGGTCGTGTACGTGCGAAAAATTTGTATCATGCAGGTTTACGGACTCGTCAATCTTTGAAAGATGTGCAACTTGAAAATTTGTCCAAAATTGATAAAATTGGTTCAAGTCTTGCAAAAAACATCAAGTCTCAGTTGGAAAATTCTAAGAAATAAAGTCTAATGCGATCATTTTGTTTTGAATCTTGTAAAAAAATTACCTAGTAAATTTTGAAATAAGGTTTATAACTATTCCAGCAGGATTTCAGCTATATGTCAGATCAAGGCACTGATTCAAAAATTTCTAGACGCGACTTTTTGAAATTGA
>MDTE01158300.1_pt1 | contig 11570 bp, 10 predicted proteins | sample 811231 | NCBI WGS metagenome assembly MDTE01 (sample SAMN05326651, study PRJNA326480) | marine metagenome | isolation source: seawater | place: Indian Ocean: Red Sea | collected 2010
AAAGAATAAAAAAACTATTTTTATTTGGCCAGAAGGTACCTATATGAGTCAAAATTTTTTAAATAGTAAAATTAAATCTTTATTTAAAAAAAACTTTTCTGAAAATCATTTAATAATATTTGGAACAAATACTTCAAAAAATATTGATGAAAAAGAAGAGTATTTTAATAGTATGTTATTGGTTAATAATAATTTAGATATTATTGCGCAATATGATAAAAAAAAATTAGTACCATTTGGTGAATTCTTACCCTTTGAGAATTTTTTAAATAAGTTAGGAATGAAAAAGATTACACCTGGATATTCTTCTTTTTCGAAAGGTGAAGAAAATTACCAATTTGATTTTAATTTTGATGCAACCAAAATAAAATTATTTCCGCTGATATGTTATGAAATTATTTTTCCCAATCTTATAGAAAACAATAATAATAAATATAATTTTATAATAAATATTTCAGAAGACGCATGGTTTGGAGATAGTATTGGACCGCACCAGCACTTTGCAAAAGCTGTATTTAGATCAATAGAGTCTAGAACATTTGTTATAAGGTCAGCGAATAAGGGTAAAAGTGCTTTTATAGATCCTTACGGCAAAGTAATTAAAGCTTTAGAACCAATTGAGACTGGTAACATTGAGATAGAACTACCGCTGCTTGAATTCACTAAAAAAGAATATAAAAAAAGTTTGATATTTTACTTACTTTTATTTACATATGTCTTCACATTTTTTGCATTACGTAAATTTGAAAAATAAAAATGAAAACTGATAATTATTTTTTTACAAGCGAGTCAGTATCTGAAGGGCACCCAGATAAAGTTTGCGATAGAATTTCTGATATGGTTGTTGATACATATCTGTCAAAAGATCCTGACGCAAGAGTAGCTTGTGAGACTCTCACAACAACAAACAAAGTAGTGTTAGCTGGGGAAACTAGGGGGCCAGAAATAAAAAAAGATGATTTAATTCAAAAAGTCCGTAATTGCATAAAAGATATTGGATATGAACAAAACGGTTTTCACTGGAAAAATTGTGATGTTGATGTTTACCTTCATTCCCAATCCGCAGATATCGCGATGGGAGTTGACTCGAAAGGAAATAAAGATGAGGGAGCAGGTGACCAAGGCATAATGTTTGGTTATGCATGTGATGAAACAGAAGTATTAATGCCAGCGCCAATTTATTATTCCCATAAAATATTAGAATTAATGGCTTTAGATAGAAAAAAAGGTGTTGCCGATAAACTTGAACCAGACTCAAAAAGCCAAGTTACAATGAAGTATGTAAATGGAAAACCAACAAAAGTTACGTCGGTTGTAATTTCTACTCAACATTCACCAGAAGTAGATCAGTCTAAAGTAAAAGAAATTGTAAGACCATACTTAGAGAAAGCGATACCCAAAAATTTGCTTTCTGAATTAAGAGAAGAAGAATTTTATGTAAATCCTACAGGTCAATTTATAATTGGTGGCCCTGATGGAGATACTGGTCTTACAGGAAGAAAAATAATTGTTGATACTTACGGTGGTGCTGCTCCACATGGCGGTGGAGCATTTTCTGGAAAAGATCCAAGTAAAGTAGATAGATCCGCAGCTTATGCAGCAAGATACGTAGCAAAAAATATTGTGGCATCAAAAATTGCTAACAAATGTTTAATTCAACTGTCCTACGCTATTGGAGTTTCAAAACCTTTATCAATTTATGTTGATATGTTTGACAATGATGAAAAAAAAGCAAAGCATGTAGAAAAATTAATAAAAGATAATTTTGATTTAAGCCCTAGGGGAATTAAAGAAATGCTTTCTCTAAGCAGACCTATTTATGAATGTACAGCTGCATATGGACATTTTGGAAGAAAACCAGACTCAAAAGGTAGTTTTTCATGGGAAAAAACTGATAAAATCGGAGTTTTTAAAAAGTAATTCTTGAAAAAGTTAATATTATAAATTAAAAAGTAACTAAATTACCTGGAAATTCCAAAATGGGCTTTAGCCCATTTTTTTTTAGGCGAAAGGAAAACTTAATGTTGAATAGAGGTATTGATAAACAAGAATTGCTGAGAGTCGTTGACTCCGTAGCAAATGAAAAATCAATTGATAAGGAACTAATACTAAGTTCTATGGAGACAGCTATTCAAAAAGCAGCTTATAGTAAGTTTGGTACAGATAATGAAATCGAAGCCCAAATAGACAGAGAAAGTGGAAATATTAAAATTCAAAAAGTTTTAACTATTGTTGAAAAAGTAGAGGATCCTGCAAGAGAAATATCAATCAAAGATGCAAGCTCAATCCAGAAAGGTAAAGAAACTCCAAAAGCAGGTGATAAAATATACGAAGAATTACCCCAAGTTGATTTTGGAAGAATAGCTGCTCAAAGCGCAAAACAAGTTATATCTCAAAGAGTAAGGGAGGCAGAAAAAAATAGACAATATGAGGACTTCAAAGATAAAAAAGGACAAATTTTAAGTGGAGTAATCAAGAGACAAGAATACAGTAATGTAATAGTTGATTTAGGTAGAGCAGAAGGAATAATTAAAAAAGAGGAGCTAATTCAGAGGGAAATTTTAAAAAACGGAGATAGAGTAAAAGCAGTATGTTATGAAGTAAAACAAGATGCAAAAGGGCACCAAATATTCTTATCAAGAGCACACCCGCAATTTCTTGCTAAGCTATTTTTTCAGGAAGTTCCCGAAATCTACGAAGGGACAATTGAGGTAAAATCAGTTTCTAGGGATCCAGGAAGTAGAGCTAAAATTTTAGTTTATTCAAAAGATTCTTCACTTGATCCCGTAGGCGCATGTGTAGGAATGAGAGGGAGTAGAGTGCAAACAGTAGTTAATGAATTACAAGGGGAAAAAATAGATATTATTAAATGGACTGAAGACCTACCAACTTTAGTAGCTGAATCTTTATCTCCAGCAGAAATCCAAAAAGTTTTAATAGATGAACAGAATAAAAGAATTGAAGTTATCTTAACGGAAGAAAATCTTAGTAAAGCTATTGGAAGAAGAGGACAAAATGTTAGACTGGCATCAAAACTCATAGGTTATGAAATAGATATACTTACTGATAAAGAAGACTCTGAGAGAAGACAAATAGAATTTAAAGAAAAAACAGATAATTTTGTTAAAAGTTTAGAGGTAGACGAAACTTTAGGTCAACTGCTTGTATCCGAAAATTTTCAAAATGTAGAGGAAATTGCACAATCAAATCCTGAAGATTTGCATAAGATTGAAGGTATAGAAGAAGAAACTGCAAAAGAACTTATTTCAAGAGCAGCTGAGAGTTTAGAAAAAGAGAAATTGGAAATATCCAAGAAATTGAAAGATCTTGGTGTTGAAGATTCTTTGCTTAATTTAGAGGGCATGACACAAGGAATGTTAGTAGTATTAGGTGAAAAAAATATTAAAAAACTAAAAGATTTTGCAGAACTGTCATCAGATGAACTTATTGGTGGTTATGACGAGATTAAAGGCAAGAGAATAAAGATAAATGGTTACCTTGAGGATTTTGCTTTGTCCAGGGATGAAGCAGATGGCTTAATAATGGGTGCTAGAAAAATTGTTTTCGGAGACTAGTTTAAATGGAGAAAGATAAAAATAAAAAAAAAACACTTACAATATCTGGAAGTTATACAAAAAAAACATTACCAGAAACTGGAAAAAAACCTGAGACAAAAATATTCAATGTTTACAAGAAAAAACCACAAGGTAACTTTTTTAAAAAACCCTCGCAAAGCTTTGTAAAGCCAGCAGAAAAGCCAAATAAAAAAAATTTTTCTAGAAAATATGCAGAGCAACAAGCTACTAAAAGATTTATTCACTCTGAAAAGAAAGACTCTTCCAAGTCTAAATCAAAAACAGAAGATAAAAAAAAGAGCTTTGATAGTAAAAGAGAGCACAAGCTTACCGTTTCGAGAGCTATGAATGTTGAGGAGTTTGAAATTAAACAACGAAGTCTAGCATCAGTAAAAAGAGCAAGGCAAAAAGAAAAAAAACTCAAAAAAGACGATATTAAAAAAGAATTCAAAAAGGTAATAAGAGATGTAAACATTCCTGACAAAATAACCATACAAGAACTTTCAAACAGAATGGCCGAACAATCCACCGGAATAATAAAATTTCTATTGAATATGGGAGTTAAAGCAACAATTAATCATACCATAGATAAAGATACAGCTGAATATATTGTAAAAGAGTTCGGGCACAATCCTGTTTTAGAAAAAGTACCTGTAGTAAATTTTGAAAAAGATGATCAAGAGGATCAACAAGATCTTAAACCACGTCCGCCAATTGTTACAGTTATGGGTCATGTAGATCATGGGAAAACATCTTTATTAGACTCTTTAAGAAGTACTGATGTAGTTTCGGGAGAGCATGGTGGAATAACTCAACATATAGGGGCCTATCAAGTTGCAGACGAAAAAGGAAAATTGATTACTTTTATTGATACACCGGGCCATGCAGCATTTACCGAAATGAGAGCAAGAGGATCTAAAATTACAGACATAGTAGTTTTAGTCATAGCAGCAGACGATGGAGTAAAACCACAAACAGTTGAAGCTATTAAACACTCTAAAGCCGCAAAAGTTCCAATTATTGTAGCAATAAACAAATGTGATTTACCAAACCCAAATACCGAAAAAATAAAAAATGAACTTATGCGTTACGAATTAATAGCTGAAAGCCTCAGTGGAGATACCCTTTTTGTTGAAGTATCAGCTAAAACCAAAAAAAATCTAGACAAGTTGAAAGAAAATATTTTACTCCAGTCAGACTTGTTAGATTTAAAAGCTGCAAAAACTGGAAATGCAAAATGTGTTGTTTTAGAAGCTAAGATTGATAAGGGCAAGGGGCCAGTAGCAACAGTGCTAGTAACTAATGGTGAATTGAAAAAAGGAGATTATTTTATTTGTGGAAATACTTACGGAAAAATCAGGGCAATGATAAGTCACAATGGTAAAATAATTGAAAATGCTTATCCATCATCACCAGTAGAAATTCTTGGTTTAAAAGAGAAAGTACAGGCTGGTAATGAATTTTTTGTTGTAAAGAATGAAGAAGAGGCTAAAAAAATAAGTGATTTTAAAAAAGTTGGTATCAGAGAAAATAAAATTTCTATTTCTCCGGATAAAACAAATATATTTGAAAAAGGTAACACAAAAAAAGAACTAAATATAATATTAAAATCGGATGTTCATGGCTCAAGTGAAGCACTAAAGAATGCAATAGATAAAATAGAACATCCTGAAGTTAAACCTAAAATCATATTATCTGATATAGGAACAATTAATGAGACCGATGTCTCTTTGGCAAAAGCATCAAATGCTATTATTATAGGTTTTAATATAAAACCTAACAGGGAAGCTAAAAATTCAGCTGAAAATTACAAAGTAAGAATTGAATTCTTCAATATAATTTATAAAGCGATAGAATTTGTTGAAAACAACTTATCTGGCTTACTGGAGCCGGAAATAAAAGAAAAAGTAGAGGGCATGGCAGAAATTTTGAGAATATTTAAATTGTCAAAGTCAGGGAAGGTGGCCGGATCTAAAGTTACAGAAGGAGAAATAAAAAACAATTCTAAAGCTAGAATTTTAAGAGACGGAAAAGTTGTTCATGAAGGAAGCATAGTTAGTATTTTTAGGGAGAAAAATGCTGTAAAAGAGGTAAAAAATGGACTTGAGTGTGGAATTGCATTTAAAAATTTTGCAGATTTTAAGGAGAAGGATATAATTGAGTCATATTCGGTTGATGTAATTCAAAGGGAAATACATGATTAAAGTTCAATCAGATTTGAGCCCAAGTCATAGAAAATTAAGAGTTGGTGAATTAATTAAACAAAACTTAGGACAGATTTTTCTAAGAAATGAAGCAAAAATACCATCATTTAATACTAATTTAATTACAATAACAGAGGTCAAAATGAGTTCAGATTTGAAATCAGCAAGGGCGTACGTAATTCCATTGGGTGGCAAAGAAATAGATAAGACAGTTAAAACCTTGACCGAATTTTCTTATCTTGTTAGAAAGGCATTATCAAAGAAATTAGATATTAAGTTTCTTCCTAAATTACACTTTGTTGGAGACAAATCCTTTGATTACGCTGAAAGAATAGAAAAATTGATTAAGCAAAATAATAAATGAAATCAAAAAAAGAAATTATAAAGGCTCTAGGAATAAATTCAAAAGATGTTGGATCTACATCTGTACAAATAGGACTATTGAGTGAAAAGATAAATAAACTTTCAGAGCATTTCAAAAAATTTAAAAAAGACAAACATTCTTTTAGAGGTCTAACAAAATCTGTTAATCAAAGAAAAAGACTTCTAAATTATTTGAGTAAAAATGATCCTAAAAAGTATAGCGATATACTGAAGAAACTAAATTTAAGAAAATAATGTTTAAAGTATTTAAAGAAGAAATAGATTTTGGTGGAAAAAAACTTATTTTAGAAACAGGGAAGGTTGCACGACAGGCAGACGGTGCTGTAATTGCTACTTGGGGCGAAACAGTTGTTATTGCCACTGTTGTAGGAGCTAAAAAAGTTAATCCAGAGACAGATTATTTTCCTCTATCAGTAAATTATCAGGAAAAATATTATGCTGCAGGAAAAATCCCTGGAGGCTATTTTAAAAGAGAAGCAAGACCAACAGAGTCGGAAACATTAATATCAAGATTAATTGATAGGCCAATAAGACCATTGTTTCCAGAAAATTTTAGAAATGAAGTTCAGGTTTTACCCACAGTACTTTCATACGACAATGAAAACGAAGCTGACATATTATCAATTATAGCAAGTTCAGCAGCTCTTTCGATTTCAGGGTTACCATTTAAAGGTCCCGTAGGAGCATCAAGAGTTGGTTTCATTGATGGGAAATGTATTTTGAACCCAACTAAGAAAGAATTAGAAAATTCAAAATTAGATTTGGTTGTAGCTGGAACAAAAGATGCTGTTTTGATGGTTGAGTCCGAGGCATCCGGGCTATCTGAAAAAGAAATGTTAGAAGCAGTTAAGTACGGACATGAAAATTTTGTTCCTGTAATTAAAGGTATAGAAAAACTTGCAAAAAAGTGTTCAAAACAGGAATGGAAAATTGAAAAAAAGGACTTTAGTAAAATTGCAAAAAAAATTCAGAAAGAGCTAAGCAAAGATTTAGAAAAAGCTTTTTCAGAAAAAGACAAGAAAAAAAGATCAGAATTGATTAATTTGGCAGGGGAAAAATGTAAAAGTTTATTTGAGGATGACGAGGATCTTTTAGAACATGAGATAATGCTACAACTAAAAAATTTAGAAAAAAATATTGTCAGATCAAGAATTTTAAAAAGTAAAAAAAGGATTGATGGTAGAGGATTATCAGATGTTAGGCCGATAAAATGCGAAGTTGGAATTTTACCAAGAGTACACGGATCGGCTTTATTTACAAGGGGAGAAACGCAAGCACTTGTAACTACTACTTTAGGAACCACCGATGACGAACAAAGAATTGAAAGTCTCGAGGGTTTAAAAAGACAAAGATTTATGTTGCATTATAATTTTCCACCTTTTTCAGTTGGAGAAACCGGTAGAATTGGTACTGGTAGACGTGAAGTAGGACATGGAAAATTAGCTTGGAGGGCCTTGAACTCATCACTCCCAAAAAAAGAAAATTTTCCATACACTTTAAGGATTGTTTCGGAAATTACAGAATCTAATGGATCGTCATCAATGGCTACCGTCTGCGGGTCTTCTTTAGCATTGATGGATGCTGCAGTTCCAATTGCAGAACCTGTAGCAGGAATAGCGATGGGTTTAATCAAAGAAAAAGATAAATTTTCTATTCTCTCAGACATTTTAGGAGATGAGGATCATCTAGGAGATATGGATTTCAAGGTAGCTGGTACGAAGAACGGGATAACATCTTTACAAATGGATATAAAGATTACTGGAATTACCTTTGATATTATGGAGCAAGCTTTATCCCAAGCAAAAGAGGGAAGAGTTTACATTTTAGATGAAATGAATAAAACTCTTAAATCATCTAGAAAAGAAGTTGGAAAACACACACCAAAAATGGAAACAATTAAAGTTGATAAAAAAGATATAGCAACAGTTATTGGCAAAGGCGGTGCAACAATTAGGGAAATAGTTGAAAAGTCCGGAGCAAAAGTGGATGTTAAAGATACTGGTGAAGTTACAGTTGCAGCAGCAAATGAGGAGACTAGAAAAATAGCAGTTAAAATGATCAACGATCTTGTTGCAAAACCAGAGGTTGGAAAAACATACAAAGGTAAGGTTGTAAAAATTATGGAGTTTGGAGCTTTTGTAAATTTTCTAGGCAAACAAGATGGATTAGTTCATATTTCACAATTAGCTGCAAAAAGAGTTCAAAAAGTCACAGACGTTGTTAAAGAAGGTGATGAAGTTTCTGTAAAAGTAATTGGATTTGATAGAGGAAAAGTAAAATTATCAATCAAAGAAGCGGTTTAAATTTTATACTCAAAATTCTGAGTTTCTTTATTCACCTGAAGTTCTTTAGCTCCATTACGCAAATGAAAATTTCTTGCCATTTCAGTTAGTGGGGAAAGTGTGACCAATCTATTTAAGTGATTTGATTTCTTAATTTTTTTAAAAGCTTCCTTTACAATTAATTTTCCCCCTCCCTTTTTTTTTGACCACACCGTGTATGCAATCGCTATTTTACCAACATTTTTATTTCTCCAAGCACTTTGTAAATGAGCATCTCTTGTCATCAGATCAAAATCTTCAATCGTTTTTGGTATTTCATTTGTAAAGCCGAAACACATTATTGCACATATCTCCTTTTTATATTTAACGCCAAAGATTTTACGACCATAACTTGTCCTAAAGTTTACATCTAATTCAGGTCTTATTGGATCTTCCTTAGTATCACAAGTTTCAAGTTCAACAAGTTCTGCACCTTTTATCCAATCAAAAAAATTATCAAATTTTTCCTTTAATTTTTTATTAAATTTTTTCATCTGGTTATTAAGTTATTATTGTTATGAAATATTTTTAGGATTTGGCATACCAACTTTATTATAACCTGCATCAACGTAATGAATTTCTCCTGTTACACCTCCAGCAAGTTCGCTTAATAAATATAAGGCTGATTTTCCAACATCATCTATATCTATATTCCTTTTTAAAAGAGAATGATCAGCACTCCATTTATATAAAAACTTAGCATCACCAATAGCTGAAGCAGCTAGAGTTTTAATAGGGCCTGCACTTATAGCATTTACCCTTATACCTTTTTGACCCAAATCTTTTGCTATGTACTTTACACTTGATTCCAATGCTGCTTTACATACACCCATAACATTATAATTTGGTACAACTTTTGTGGACTCATATGTTAAAGTTAACATACTAGAACCAGACTTCATTATTGCCGATGCTTCTTTTGCAATTTCTGTAAAAGAAAAACACGAAACCAACATACTTTTTAAGAAATTATCCCTTGAAGTATTGATATATTCACCTGATAATTCTGACCTATCAGAAAATGCTATTGCATGAACAATAAAATCAAGATAGCCCCATTTACTTTTTATTTCTTTAAATGTTTTTGTAATGTCCTCTTTATTTTCTACATTACAATTTAATAAAAATTTTGAATTTAAAGTTTCAGCCAGGGGAGTAACTCTTTTTTTTAATGCATCTCCTAAATAAGTAAAAGCTAATTCCGCGCCATTTTCATGAAGTTTTTTTGCAATGCCCCAAGCTATTGATCTATCATTTGCAACACCCATTATTAAACCTTTTTTACCTTTTACTAAGCTCATTATTTTAACCTTTCAAATAATAAAGTTGCATTAGTTCCGCCAAAACCAAAACTATTTGACATAACAGAATTTAAAGTTACATCTTTTTCAATTTTAGTTACTATTGGAAACTTCTTTGCTTCTTCGTCCATCTCATTGACGTTTACAGAAGCTGCAATAAAATTATTTTTCATCATTATTAAACAATAAATAGCTTCATGCACTGATGCTGCACCAAGCGGATGGCCAGAAAGAGATTTAGTCGAACTAATTTTAGGGATCTTATCGTTTTTAAAAGCTTCCTCTATAGCTTTTAACTCAGTGATATCACCAACAGGGGTTGATGTTCCATGAGCATTTATATAATCAATTTTATTACGCTTTGTTTTTAAAGCTAAATTCATACATCTTGCCGCTCCTTCACCTGAAGGTGCAACCATGTCATAGCCGTCAGAGGTAGCTCCATACCCAGTCAATTCTGCATAGATCTTAGCTCCTCTTGCTTTTGCATATTCCATTTCCTCAAGAACCAAAACCCCCGCGCCTCCTGCTATTACAAATCCATCTCTTGTTTTGTCGTATGGTCTCGACGCTTTTTCCGGAGAATCATTGTATTTAGATGAGAGTGCTGTCATTGCATCAAACATAGCTGTCATTGCAAAATGTATCTCATCACTACCTCCTGCAAAAACTATCTTTTGTTTTCCAAACTGAATAAGCTCCATTGCATTACCTATACAATGCCCACTAGTAGCGCATGCAGAACTTATTGTGTAATTAACTCCTTTTATTTTAAAAGGAACGGCCAATGTGGCAGAAGCAGTACTTGCCATTGTTCTCGGAACAATAAACGGTCCCATTTTTTTTGGATTTTTCTCTCTTGTTTTATCAGCAGCTAAAATAACATTCTCAATAGAAGGACCTCCCGACCCCATTACCATCCCCGTAGAAAAATTACTAACTTCATTATCTTTTAAACCAGAGTCCATTATAGCTTCTTTCATTGCGACATAGTTATATGCAGAACCGTTACCCATAAATCTTAACGCTTTTCTATCAACATGATCCTGTAACTTAATGTTTGGTTTTCCGTGAATATTACTTTTCAAATTATGTTCTTTGTACTCCTCAGCAAATGAAATACCTGATTTTGAATTTAAAAGAGAATCACATACCTCTTTTTGATTATTTCCTAAACATGAAACAATTCCTATCCCTGTTACAACAACTCTCTTCATTACTTATAAACTCCTACTTTCAAATTTTCTGCAGTATATATCTGTTTACCATCAGCTTTCAAAATCCCATCTGCAAAACCTACTGTACCACCATCAGTTTTTAAAACTTTTTTCATATCGACTTCGTAAGATGCTATTTTGATCTTTTTAAGTACTTCTCCGGTAAATCTAACAGAATTTACACCTAAAGCACGCCCTTTACCTGACTCACCCTTCCAACCAAGAAAAAATCCTACCAATTGCCACATTGCATCTAAACCTAAGCATCCAGGCATCACAGGGTCCTCTTTAAAATGACAATCAAAAAACCACATATCATTTTTTACATCTAGTTCAGCTTTTATAAATCCCTTTTTAAATCTGCCCTCATCTCCTCTTATTTCAGTAATTCTATCAAACATAAGCATTGGTGGTAATGGTAATCTAGCATTACCCTCTCCAAACAGTTTACCGTTTGCACATTCAATTAATTCGTTATAGTTGTAACTGTTTTTTTGTTTCATTTTGAAAGTTAACAATTGCTTGAGTTTTTATCAATATCATATATAAAATTGAAAAATTATACAGT
>MDTE01086622.1_pt1 | contig 11569 bp, 13 predicted proteins | sample 811231 | NCBI WGS metagenome assembly MDTE01 (sample SAMN05326651, study PRJNA326480) | marine metagenome | isolation source: seawater | place: Indian Ocean: Red Sea | collected 2010
AAATAAAATATTTAATTTAAATGGAAATAGATAATTTTTTATTAGTCTTTTTACTGTATTATTTTTGTTCATTATTTAAAATAATTCCTATTTAAAATACAACTAGATACATAAAACAAAATAATCCAATAATATTATTAAATTTAAAATAATATTTTGAACTAATCTTTGAGTTTATTTTCCAATTCTTTACATAAAGTAATAAAAAAATTAGAAATACCAATGCTATCATTATACTTAATAATGAATTAGAGTTTTGATAACCTAAGTATCCAATTATTAATATAAAAATACTGTAAAAAATCATAACATATAGCTTTCCATTATCTCCAAATATCACAGCTGTAGATTTAATATTGTTTTTTATATCATCTTCCCGATCTTGGTATGCATAAATAGTATCATAACCAAGTGTCCAAAAAATACAGCCAATGTATAAAACAAAAAAGGAAAATGATAAAGAGCCATTAAATTCCACAGAAACTATTAAAACTCCCCAATTAAACACTATGCCTAAAAATAATTGTGGCCAATTAGTATACCTTTTCATTAGTGGGTAAATTATTATTAGAGGTATTGAAATAATGCCAAGTACTAGGGTTTTTGAATTAAACTCTAAAAGAACGAATAAGGATAGAATTAAAAAAAATAATAACAAGCATACTGATTCAAAAACTGAAACTTCTTTGGAAGCTAGTGGTCTTTTTAAAGTTCTTTCTACTTTTTTGTCAATCTCCATATCTATTAAATCATTAATTATACAACCTGAACTTCTCATCAAAAAAGAACCAACTAAAAACAAAAAATACCAGTATACTGAATCTGTAAATGTTCTATCAAGATTAGCCATAGCAAAATAGCAAGGCCACATTAAAAGCAAAAAACCAATAGGTTTAGAAAATCGAATTAAATCTAATAATGATTTGATTTTTTTTGGAAGCAATGTATCCAACATTATAAATATGATAAAATACATTATATTAAATAAATGAAAAAGTCTAAAACACGAATATTTGTTAGTAAAAATATATCAGCTAATTTAATGCTATATATCAAAAATAAACAACATCATTTTTTAAAGAATGTAATGAGAGTTAAAATAAATGATATAATCAATGTTTTTGATGGTAAATCCGGCGAATGGGAGACAAGTGTTATTTCAATTAATAGAGATAATACTGTTTTGAGAGTTATGAAAAACATTAAAGAATTTGAGAATTCCCCTGACGCTTGGTTAATTTTTTCTCCTATAAAATTAAACAGAATGGCAATTACCATTCAAAAATCAACAGAATTAGGGGTATCAAAAATTATTCCCTGTGTAACTGAATTTACTAATTTTAAAAATGTAAATATTTCAAATTTAACGCAAAATGCTATTGAAGCTGCAGAACAATCACAACGTCTAGACATTCCACAAATAGAAGAAACGACTGACTTAGTAGATATTATCTCAAAATGGCCCGAAGACAGATTATTAGTATTTTGTAATGAAATAAATAGGTCAAATAATATTATTGAAAAATTATTAGAAATAAAAAATCAATATACAAAATACGCAGTACTTATAGGACCCGAGGGAGGGTTTTCAGAAAAAGAGAATCAAATGATTATTGAGAGCAATAAAGCTCTTGAGGTATCATTGGGTAAGAGAGTGCTTCGATCTGACACAGCCTCTACAGTCGCACTTTTTTGCTTGCAAGAAATTTTAAAATAATAGTTATTTCAATAATTATCAAATTGATTTATAAATATCTAAATTTATGACAGTTGCTTATTCAATACTTTTGTTTTCAGTTTTAGGTATTTTTATCTTCTGTTATTTCGTAATAACAAGAATTTGGATTCAGGTAGATAAAAAAAATAAAGAAAAAAACGATACATCAAATAAAGAAAGTAGAAGAAATTTTCTTAGTTTATCCTCAGTAACAATAGGAGGTGTAGGAGCAGCTTCTTTTATGTGGCCTTTTTTAAAAAGTATGAGCCCAGCTGAAGACACTCTAGCATTAGGCTCAATTGAAGTTGATTTATCATCAATTGGGGTAGGAGAAAGCATGACTGTCAAATGGAGAGGAAAACCAGTTTTTATTAGAAAAAGAACTCCAGAAGAAATTCAAGAAGCGATTGATGTTGATATAGCTTCTTTAAGAGATCCAATGTTAGATAATGATAGAACAACGAAGCCAGAATGGTTAGTGCTTGAAGGTGTCTGTACACATCTTGGATGTGTCCCATTAGGGCAAAAAATATCAGATACTAAAGGTGAATACAATGGATGGTTTTGTCCTTGTCATGGTTCACATTATGACTCTTCAGGGCGAATAAGAAAAGGTCCTGCTCCAACAAATTTAGCGATCCCTCCTTATAAATTTTTATCTGATACTTTAATTAAAATTGGATAATATAAGTATTATTTTTTTTCTATAAAACTTTTTAAAATTTTATTAGCAAAAAATAAGAAAACAAAAGAAGCAACAATAATTAGAACAGCTATACTTGATCCAGATAGTCCATTTGTATAACAAACAGCGCATCTTGATAAAGCCGGGAAAGAAAACATCATTACTATAAAGGTTATAAAATACTTTAAGATATTCATATTAATTTATCTAATAGTATAATTGAAAAAATCAAGAAAAGGTAAAAAATTGAATATACAAATATTCTAATAGAAATTATTTGATTTTTTGCTGTATCATCATTTAATAACAATTTTAGACATAAATAAATGTAATAAATACCAAGGATTAATGAAGAAGCAAAATAAGTTATACCAGAATAATTTAAGTAATATGGAAGAAGTGAAATAAAAAATAATATTACTGAATAAACAAGTATATTGATTTTCGTAACTTTTACTCCAGAAACAATTGGCAACATCGGTATTGATGCTTTTTTATAATCTTCGGTTTTGTATAAGCTAAGTGCCCAGAAATGTGATGGTGTCCAAATAAATATAATCAAAAAAAGTAGAATTGGTTCAAACGATAGACTGCCTGTAGCAATTGTCCATCCTATTACTGGGGGTAAAGCTCCTGCTGCTCCACCAATAACTATATTTTGTGGCGTTCTTTTTTTTAGCCAAATAGTATAAATTACAACATAAAAGAATATCGTAAATGCAAGAATTGACGCCGAGAGTAAATTCGAAAATAAATAAAGAGTAACTACAGAAAAAATAGAAGTCAAAATCCCAAAAATCAAAGCTTGTTTTCTTGAAATTTTTCCAGTTGGTATAGGCCTTAAACATGTTCTTTGCATTAATGCATCAACATCTGCTTCATACCACATGTTAAGTGTTCCAGAAGCACCGGCCCCTAACGCTACAGCTAAAATTGAGATAATTGAGTTTAATAAATTTTTGTATTCTGGAGCAATTAATAAACCTACTACACATGTAAAAATCACAAGTGACATTACTCTTGGCTTCATTAATTGAAAAAAACTGCTTATATATATAAAAAAATCATTTTTATTAAGAATGATATTTTGCATATTCTAAGCCTTAATGAATTAGTTTAATTACCCGATACAAGAAAATAAATTTTTCTAATTAATTGAGTATAATAAGATTCATGCCACATTATAAAAACAAAAACTAGAATTGCAAAACAAGGAACCAGTATAGCATATATTATAGCCAATCTTTCCCAATACATGTGCATAAAAATAGCACAAATAAATCCAGCTTTTAACATCATAAATAATAAGATTAAACTCCAACGAGTGAAACCTTGAAATCCATACCAGTCAACCCAGTATGAGAATGCACTAAATACAAAAAGTAAAGTCCATACATAAAAATATATTTTTAGAGGATGTTGTTGAGTGCCTTCAGCCATATATTACCTCACTTACCATAAATAAAAAAATGCAAAAATAAAAACCCATACTAAATCTACAAAGTGCCAGTATAAACCCATTATTTCTATAGCTTCATAATTTGACTTTTGAGAAGTGAAAAATCCACGCCTACCGGTATCAAAATCACCCCTCCATGTCTTTCTTGTCATTATAAAAAGAAAAATAACTCCAATAGTAACATGTGTTCCATGAAATCCGGTGACCATAAAAAATATAGCTCCAAATTGAGGCGCCCCAAAAGGATTTTCCCAAGGACGTACACCTTCCATTATTAATTTAGTCCATTCAAAGGCCTGCATACCAACAAAAGATGCCCCCAAAACTGCAGTTGCTAACATTAATATTGAGCACATTTTTCTATTTTTCTCATAACCATATTTAACTGCAAGTGCCATAGTCCCACTGCTAGTAATTAATATGAAAGTCATGATTGCAATCAAAAGTAGAGGAACATTATAATGGCCAACATGAAGTCCAAACACTTCACTTGCGTTTGGCCATTCTACTTTAGTAGAAAACCTCACAGTCATGTAAGAAATTAAAAATATACTGAATACGAAAGTATCACTAACAAGAAAAATCCACATCATTGCTTTTCCCCAAGGAACACCCTTAAAAGCTTTTTGATCAGATGCCCACTCCTTTAATGCTGATTGCTTTGGGGGAATTACAATCTTAACTGACGAACTTGATTCTTCCATTATCTAACCTTTCATTATGTAAATAACATTAAACCAAACAAAACTATCCATACAATTAGTAAAAAATGCCAATATATTGCACAAAGCTCAGTTGTATGTTTAGACTTAGCAACGACTATTTTACTTGTTACCCACACTTTTTTTATAGTTAAGTACCAATATATTAAACCACCTAAAAGATGCAAACCATGCAAAGCTGTAAATACATAAAAATAAGCATAGGCAGGATTTGAAGAAATATAATATCCCATATTTATAAATTGAAACCAAACAGTAAGTTGACCAACTAAAAAAGCAAGCGACAACCAACCTATAAAAATAAGTCTTTTTTTAACTATATCGAATTGATTATTTTTTGATGCTATTTGAGCACTTATAAAAACTCCACTGCTGACAAACAAAAGTAATGTGTTTAACCACAACAATATGGGTTCTGGCATACTCTTCCAATCAGCATAAACTAATCTGTCTGAGTAAGTAACAATAAATAAACAAAAGAATATAGTGCTTATTACCATGAGATATCTAAGTCCAAATTTTCCAGTGTTTAGATCCAATGTTGCTCCATCATGAGAGTTATCAATTTTTGCCTGTTCTGGGTCCCAAGGTTTTTGAGTCAGAAGCTTAAAAATACTTTGTTTTTTTTTCACGTTCTCTCCGCTTCTGCTTCAGGTACTTGATCAGGAGATATATCTTGAGGAATGTAATCCTCCTTTGCTCCAGGAACATTAAAATCATAAGGCCATCGATAAACAACTGGTAATTCTTTTCCAAAGTTGCCATGTATTGGTGGTTGAACAGGAGTTCTCCATTCCAATGAACAGGCTTTCCAAGGATTCTTTTCAGCCTTTTTACCAAATTTAGCACTTGTGATTATATTATATAAAAACAAGATTTGGGTAAAGCCAACTATAAGAGCAACAACTGTTATAAACTGATTCAAATAATTTGTTGATACTGCCATAAATTCACTGTCATACATTTCATAATATCTTCTAGGAACACCCACAAAACCCAAATAATGCATTGGAAAATATATTGCATATGAACCTAAGAAAGTGACCCAGAAATGAAATTTACCCATTCCTTCATGTAAAAAACGACCTGTTATCAGAGGGAACCAGTGATAAATTGCACCAAACACCACAAGAACTGGAGCAATACCCATAACCATATGAAAATGTGCTACAACGAAATAAGTATCAGACAATGGAACATCTACAATAACATTGCCCAAAAATAATCCTGTAATGCCACCATTTACAAAAGTAACTATGAATCCAAGTGCAAATAACATTGGTATAGTTAAACGTATGTTGCCTCGCCACAAAGTTATAACCCAGTTGTAAACTTTTAATGCCGTAGGAACAGCAATAATTAACGTAGTTGTTGCAAAGAAAAAACCAAACCATGGATTCATTCCTGCTACATACATATGATGTGCCCAAACAATAAAGCTTAAACCTCCTATAATAACAATAGCCCAAACCATCATTCTATAGCCAAATATATTTTTTCTTGCATGAACTGAAATCAAATCAGATACAATTCCAAATGCTGGTAGAGCAACAATATAAACTTCAGGATGACCAAAAAACCAAAATAAATGTTGAAATAATATTGGACTACCACCACTGTATTCAGACTGTTCACCAAATTCTACAATACCTGGCATGAAAAAACTTGTTCCAAGCATATTGTCAAGAGTCATCATTATACAAGCAACAATAAGGGCAGGAAAAGCAAAAAGGGCTAATACAGTTGCAGTAAAAATTCCCCAAACAGTTAGTGGCATACGCATTAAGGTCATACCTCTTGTTCTTGCTTGAAGTATCGTAATTACATAGTTTAATCCCCCCATAGTAAAACCAACAACAAAGATAGACAATGAAACTAACATTAAAATAATTCCCATACCATCACCACCAGGAGTTCCAGAAGTTATTGCTTGAGGAGGGTACAAAGTCCATCCAGCTCCCGTAGGTCCACCAGGCACAAAAAAACTAGCAGCTAAAACCAATACCGCTAAAAAATAAACCCAAAAACTAACCATATTAACATATGGAAAAACCATATCTCTTGCACCAACCATCAAAGGAATTAAAAAGTTACCAAATCCACCAAGGAATAAAGCAGTTAATAAGTAAATAACCATTATCATTCCATGCATAGTTACGAATTGATAATATTCAGCTGCTCCTAAAAAAGGGAATGCTTCAGGAAATCCTAATTGTAACCTCATCAACCATGATAAAACTAATGCAACTAAACCAATTGCAATAGCGGTTAAAGAATATTGAATTCCAATAACCTTTGCATCTTGACAGAATATCCAACGTGTCCAAAAACTTTTTGCATGATAAAGTTCCTGAGGAGCAACTTCAAGAGCAGGTATATTTTCTCCCTTACCTATAGCAATGTCTTCATAACTATCAGCAGCCATTTATTTATCTCCTTTTTTGTTTAATGCAATTTTAATTAAATCTATTCTATCTATACTTGCCATCATTTCCTTAAAAGTAATTTGTTCACTTAACCATTCATTATATGCTTCTTTTTCATCAACTTGTACTCTACCTCTCATTGCATAGTGTCCTGTGCCACAATATTCCATACATAGTATATCGAAGTTACCTGTTCTAATCGGAGTAAACCAATAATAAGTTACCATTCCAGGAACCATATCCATTTTAGCTCTGAATTGAGGAATATAAAAATCATGCAAAACATCAATTGATCTAAGATTCATTTTTACTGGTTGGTCTATTAGTATGTGCAAATCATCGGCTTGTATTAAAATATCATCTAAACCATTTGGATCATCTAAATTAATTCCAAAAGGATTTTCATCAGTAATATTTCTTAAATCTGTTAAACCCAATATTCCATCTTCACCAGGTAAGCGATAATTCCAATACCATTGTTGACCCATTACTTCTAGATCAATAGCATCATCTGGAACATTTACATATTTGCTCCAAACAGCTAATCCAGGAGCTAACAAAGCACAAACACCAATTGTAGTTAAAATAGTTAAGAGCCACTCTAGTCTTGAATTTTCGGGTTCGTACTCAGCTTTTCTATCTTTTTTATATCTAAATCTCCAAACACAGTAAGCCATAAAAAGACAAACAGCACAAAATACAGCTCCAGTTACCCAAAAAGTTAGGATAATTGTTCCGTCTATATTGCCCCAATTTGACGCTACTTCTGTCCACCACCAAGGTGTCCAAAAATGGAAGGCTACTGAGCCTAGAATAACTAATACTAATACAGATGCTACAATCATAAAATAATCATCATATACATTATAATTAGGTTATCGTAATATTTTTTCTATGATTGTTGTGGCTTAATAATGCGACCTATAGTCTTACTTATAAGTATTAGAAAAAGTAATATATATAATATAATTGATCATTACAGATGGTAGTTGTTGAAAAAATGTTGTTTTAAAGGAGTTTTTATGAGGTATTTATTAGTTTTATTGATTTCTATATTCGTGTCTGGTCATGTTTTAGCTGAAGACACTACTGTTAGGATGTTAAATAAGCTTGAGAAAAGAAGCATGGTTTTTGATCCAGAAATTGTCAGAATAAATGTTGGCGATACAGTTACTTGGGAATCAACAGACAAAGGTCATAATGTAGAGTTTATATCAAAGAATGGTGTTCCTGAAGGCGTTGGTAAATTCAAATCTAAAATAAACAAAGATGCTGAATATACTTTCACTATACCTGGTATCTATGCATATTGGTGTGTGCCTCACAAAACTATGGGCATGATAGGATTTGTTGTAGTTGGAGAAGATTTATCAAACTTAGATTCAATTAAAAAAGTTAAATTTATGGGTAAATCAAAAAAAATTGCTGAGACACTTATTGCGGAAATTGAAGGATAATAGTATGAATTAATAATATGAAATATAAAAAAAATAAAAATTTTATATTTTATATTTTCAATGCTATAATTTTACTTTTACTTTTACTTTTAGCTATCCCAGCTTCTAATTTTTTGAGTAAAATTAATTTTTCTAGTAGTGATTTAGTAAAGAACCAAGTTATAATTAATCCCGAAGCAAAATCTCCGAAAATTTTAGATAGGCAAATTGAGATTAAATTTATTGCAAAGGTTGAAGAATCATTAAATTGGCAATTTAAACCTTTGCAAGACTCAGTTACTGTAAATATAGGTTCTAATAAAACTATAAGCTATGAGGGTACTAACATATCAAACAGCATAGTAACATCTACGGCTGATTTCATTGCAACACCTGAAACAATTTTGCCATATATTATAAAAACAGAGTGTTTTTGTTTTACTCAGCAAACTTTAAAACCTGGAGAAAGCAAGATATTTACTATGGTTTTTTATATAGATCCATCATTAGATTCTGATAAAAATTATGATGAATTAAAAGAACTTGTATTCACATATGAATTTTCAGAATATAAAAGTTAATATTTTATAATATTAATTTATAATGGTGGTGTTTTGGATTATTTAAGTACTAGAAATAATAAAATCAAACTTTCTTTTTTGGATATATTGTTCCAGGGTTTATCTAAGGATGGAGGATTATTCCTACCTCATTCTTGGCCAAAAATTAATTTAGAAGATTTAAAAGGTAAAAATTATCAAGAAATTGCTGAATATGTTATTCAACCTTTTGTTTCGAAAAAAATTTCTAACTTAGAATTAAAAAATATTTTAAAAAAAACTTACGAAGGTTTCGATACAAGCGATGTAGCTTCTTTAATAAATATTAACAAAAATCAGTTTATTCTTGAACTATTTCATGGCCCTACTTTTGCATTCAAAGACTATGCTCTTCAATTTTTAGGCAATCTATTTTCACATTGTTTAAAAAATAGTCAAAAAAAAATAACTGTCTTAGGCGCTACTTCTGGAGATACTGGTTCAGCTGCAATAGAAGCTTTTAAAGGTAAAGAAAATGTAAAAGTATTTATACTTCATCCTTATGGTAGAGTTTCAGCTGTTCAAAGAAAACAGATGACTACAATATTAGATGAAAATATAAACAATATTGCAGTTAAAGGCACTTTTGATGATTGTCAAAAAATCGTAAAAGAACTATTTCTTGACGAAGAGCTTAATAGCAAAACTTCTCTTACTGCTGTAAATTCAATAAATTGGGCTAGATTAATTGCTCAAGTTGTTTATTATTTTTGGACTTTCATTAAATTAGATTATCAAACTGTGAATTTCATTGTACCATCAGGTAATTTTGGAAATATATTTTCGGCAAGAATAGCGAAATATATGGGGTTACCAATAAACATGTTGCATGTCGTTACAAATGAAAATGATATTTTGCACAGAACCATTAGAGATAATGCAATGAAATTAAATCAGGTTATAGAAACACATAGTCCAAGCATGGATATACAAATTTCTAGTAACTTTGAACGTCAAATATTTGAGAGTTCTGGCAGAGATAGCCATTATGTAAATAAATTTATGTCAGAATTTTATAAAAATCAGCATGAATCTTTAAGCTCAAAGATTATGGAAGATATTCAAAAAAATTATAAAAGTCATTCTGTTGATAACAAAGAAACACTTGAATCAATTAAATTTTTTTACAAAAAATACAATTATTTAGCAGATCCTCATACAGCGACAGGTTTATACGTTTTAAATAAACTTAATTCAAATGAACCTAATGTTAGTCTTGCGTGTGCCCATCCAGCTAAATTTGAAGATGCTATAGAAAAAGCAATACAAAAAAAACCAAATATGCCCCATGAATTAAAAAAAGTTTTTGATAAAGAAGAAAAGATGATTATATTAGATAATGATTCTAACACTATTAAATCTCATATCTATAAAATTATTTAATAAATGACTCAAATAACTACACTTGATAATGGATTGCGTATAGTTACACAAAATATGCCTGGACTTGAAACAGTTTCTATGGGGATTTGGAATTTCGTTGGAGGACGCGATGAAGAAGAAAAAATAAATGGAGTTGCTCATTTGTTAGAGCATATGGCATTCAAAGGCACAAAAACTCGTTCAGCTCTTGATATAGCCGAAACTATTGAAAATGTTGGTGGAGATATTAATGCCTATACCTCTAAAGAGATTACCGCCTATTATGTAAAGTTGATTGCTGAAGATTTAAATCTAGGAACAGAAATACTTACTGACATTTTACAAAATTCGACTTTTGCAGAAGAAGAATTAAATAGAGAAAGAGGGGTTATCATTCAAGAAATAGGGATGTATCTTGATACACCTGATGATATGATATTTGATTATTGGCAATCCAAGGCATATCCCAATCAGCCAATGGGAAGATCTATACTTGGCAAAACAGATATAATTAAAAAAATTTCTAGAGAAGAAGTTAAGCAATTTATGCTTAATAAATATAATCCAAAAAAAATGGTTATAAGTGCAGCTGGAAAAATAGATCATGAACAGTTTGTTGAACAGATTATGAAACTATGTACAAAACTTCCAATGGGAAAAGATATCAATAGAATATCTGCAAATTATGTAGGAGGGGAATATCGCGAAGAAAAAAAACTTGAACAAATACATTTATTAATGGGCTTTAATGGTATTAATTTCTCAAGTGAAGATTATTATTCTTTGTTAGTTTACTCTTCTTTACTAGGTAGCGGAATGTCTTCCAGACTTTTTCAAGAAATAAGAGAAAAAAGAGGTTTAGTTTATGGTATATCTTCATTTAGTTCTTCTTACACTGATACTGGTTCATTTGCCATTTACGCAGGTACAGGAGAAAATCAGATCACTGAATTAATTCCCACTTTATGTGATGAATTGAATAAGAGCATTACCAATATTTCAGATAAAGAAATAGATAGAGGAAAAGCACAGTTAAAATCTAGTTTAATGATGAGTAGAGAAAGTGCATTTAGAAGATGTGAAAGCGCTGCAAGACAACTTCTAGTGTTTAATAGAGTAATTGAGCCAAATGAAATTGTAAAAAAAATCAATCATGTAACAAA
>MDTE01095835.1_pt1 | contig 11569 bp, 18 predicted proteins | sample 811231 | NCBI WGS metagenome assembly MDTE01 (sample SAMN05326651, study PRJNA326480) | marine metagenome | isolation source: seawater | place: Indian Ocean: Red Sea | collected 2010
TACGGAACCCCAAATACGTTTACGGGCTTCCCTTAACGTGGTTGATGTCATCAGGACTAAGGTGTCCTTCGGTTGAGACAACCAGTTTACGATTCCCCATGCCGCCATCGTATGTGATTTTCCGGAAGAAGCTGACCCCCCAATGGAAAGATATTTGTTGTTTAACGCGGCCCGAATCATTTGTGTGGCCCAAGGATGTTTCACCATTAACTTTTCTGGTAAGTCTGCGTTGTTCCAAAGCTCATCACAAATGCGCCAGAAATAGAACTCCTTGGCACGCACAGAATCATGGTGGGCAAAGCCATACAGCAACCCTGTCAAGACACTCGTTGGAGGTATCAGTAAGCCACCGACATCCATCTTCTTTGTTTTGGGGTCAATTCGTGGCTCTAGTATCGCCTTGATGGACCGCTTCTTCTTGGCCATAATTAAAGAGTAACGTAATAAAGATCGTGGCTGCTGACAAACCTAAAGAGACCCTGCAAGAACGGGCGGTAAAGCTCTACAACGCAGACTGGAAAACAGTCGCAATCGCTAAGGAGCTGGGAGTGCATTCAGGAACAGTGCGAAGGTGGTTCAAAAAAATGGGACTCCCCCCACGCAAAAACAACAGCGGTATGTCGTATGAGCAACCACAACCAACGGTTAGCCCAGAAGCTGAAGTTGAATTCGATGCAGACGAATTAGCTAAAGACTTAGAAGACAATCTAGATAAGAGAACAAGAGAAGCAATCTTATCAGCGCAGCATGACGCTCGACTAGAAGAGGACCAAGCCATTTTGGAAATCGCAGAAAGTCAGACCACCCCAGCAGAAAAATACCAGCACTACATTGCTGCCGCTGGTATTAAGCTAATGCGAGATAATATTAAAAATCTCAGGGGGCCTAGAACGGTGAAGGATCTTGATCAACTAGACCAGATTATACGCAGAAGCCTTGGTCTAAATGCAAAAGCAGGAGGAAACAGCAAGATGCAAATTGACATCTCTATCCTGAATAATGGGAAAGCCGACAAAGGTAAGGGCAGCGTGCAACCAGTAATCGACATCGAACCAAATGATAAGTGATTTTGATGGGTCGGGTTTTGATTATGACCCAATGGACGACCCTTTTGCAGAGCGGCAACTTAGCTTTAATTGCTACGCTGTTGCAGACGACAAAGAAGAGGGGGAATACAAACCTAAACTTGTTTTATTCTCTGAGCTTAAAGAGGCTCTTCTTGGAGTTGTGGAGCACCCGTCCCACCCATCAGTGGAGTGTTACTCCTCCAGCATGACACTCTCTATTTTAAAATCCAAACATGGGCTGACAGAACCACAAGCAAAGTTGGCGCTAGAACAGTTAATGGACACTGATCTGGGTCCGGAGTCTCCTTGTTTTTTAGATACGAGCATCATTGATGAATGAGTAATCTACTACAGAACAGGAGAGTGGAAAAAAACCCGAAGGTTCTTCTTCGTAAAGATGACCCTTTAAAAAATGATTTTACGTTTAGTTTGCAAGAAAGGGTCGGCAAATTTTACAGGGTAGTTCCGGCCAACGCCAGAGATGTGGCGTATATACGGGCGCTACAAAAAGGATACGACTACTTTGCTCCAGCCGAAGGCAACGGATTGATTATATCAGCGCACGCAATCCCGCACTAAAGTGATTATAGTAGGTGTAGATAACGGTCTGCAAGGGGGGCTGTGTGCTGTCTCTGAATTTGATGGGGGCATTGTAGATAAGATTCCCATGCCCACCATGCAAAGGTCTAAAAAGACCGAAATTGACACGGCAAAAATAAAAAAATGGCTCCTCGATTTAGAGACCCCCTTCGTCCTTGCTGTTGAGGAACCATTAGGGTTTGCCAAAAGTTCACAGGCTGTGCGATCAATGGCTCTTAGTTTTGGGAAATTGATGGGCATGGCTGAATGTTGTGGTTTTGAAGCAACCCGTATTTCGGTTCACAAGTGGCAGAAACAAATGCTTGGCGCGATGGCTAAAGGGAAATCAAAGGTATTCGCTTTAGGTATGGCACAGGAACTTGCCCCCGAAGAGAACTGGCTGAAGAATAAAAGGTGCCGCACACCCCATGACGGCATGATTGATGCGTTTCTTATTGCGAGATACTATTTGACTCGCGTGCAGAAAAATTAGTAGACGGGAGGACTATGAGTTCTCCACACGCTGACAGAGACCACGCCGAGTTTTCACCATCGGCATTGAAGTATATCGCAAAATGCAGTGGTTACCACGGCAAGGATGGCACAAGCCCCGCTGCTGAGAAAGGCACCCGTATCCACGAAGCTCTGGAGGTGCGTGACCCATCAGGATTGAAAGGCGCTGACGAGGTGGCAATCTACGAGCAGATTGTAGAAGAGGAAGATGCTTTCCTATTAGCCGCAAGGGGGGACAACAAAGACAGTTCGGACCACATGGAAATCGCCCTCGACATCAAGTTGAATGACGGTGTGTTGACATGGGGGACTTGTGATCGGCTCACCATATTAGACAACAACACTGCGGTCATGGCTGACTACAAGACAGGAGTGTCGAAGATAGACCCACCTGAAACGAACTGGCAAGCGTGGGCATACACCATCGGTGCTTTCCAAGCATTTGAAGACCTTACTGAAATCACTTTTGTATTCTATGTCCCCCAGCGAGAGGTAACCCTGCACCACACATTCAAGAGGCGTGATATCGGGGCGCTGCAAGCCGCCATCACAAGTGTCATCAAGTCGGCCTCAATCACTAGGCCCAAGTGGGAAAAGGGAACGCCCGATATGAACACACTCAAACCAACCGCGCACTGCATCTACTGTCGGCATGAAGAACGGTGCCCTGCTTTGGGAGGACTCGCTATCTCAGTTGCAGCACAACTCGATAACACCCTGCCTGAATTCCAAATTGGAGCTGTCGATGATCCTGTGGAACTGTAGAAGATGTTTGCCGTCAGCAGCACCTTGTCCAAGTGGGCAGAAACGATTCGTAAGAAAGCAATCGCTGTTGCTAAAGACGGGGCTGAATACGACAACTTCAAGTTACGCTCACTTGGCTCACTGCGTAAAATCTCTGACCACACAAAGTTGGTTGAACTAGCCAAAGATTACGGAGTTACGGACGAAAAGTTGCTGGAAGTCGCCTCTCTCACGGTGACCAAAGTTGCCAAGTGCCTAGCCGCAAACGGGGTGCCAGAAAAAAATGTGGAAGAATTTCTTGACGCTTGCGAAGAGAAGGACATTATCACCCGCACTTCGGAGAGATGGACTCTTTCGGAGAAGTAACAGAGTAGCATTAAATATTAACATGAGTGATACATCAGCATTAGTTGAACAAGACGATCCGCAAAACGAGATTGTCCCCCACACTGGTGGGTTTGAGATTACGGCAGAGGACATCGACATCCCCCGCCTTAACGTGGTGCAAGCAGTGAGCCAGATTGAAGCACCTCACGGAAGCATCGTTATTGACAAGCGTCACGTTCTCGCAGAGGTGAGCCAACCCGTTACGGTTCTTCCGGTTTCTGCCGTGAAAGGTTTCCGTGAGGATAAACCCTTTGGGGTCGGAGAGATGGGACGGTCTGTCTACACTCCGGAGGATCTTGCAGAACTCAAAAAGGATAGTGAATACCCGATCATTGAGTTCGCCAATATCACCCTTATGTTTCCGGAGCCTGAAGAGGCTAAAGGAGCAGGGGCTTACCCGTTTCCCATCGGAGGGAAGAACTATGCACTTGGTCGCTTGAACGTGGCTAAGATGGCTTACTCTCAAACCTTCAAGCGGCTGGCGACTTACGGTCAGCTTAGAGGGCCGGATGATCCTCCGTTCAACGTCTTCTGGGAACTGGAGTCGATTAGCATCGATGGAAAGGTGACTTACTACGCTCCTAGCCTTCGGCAGAAGGATACGGAAGAGAAGCCCGATCCGGAGGTCATAGCCTTCATCAAGCAGTTCACTCAGTAGTCGGCATGGCTAAGAAGAAAAAGAAGCCAGAGCTTGTCGAGGTGCAAGACCCTACGACCAAGATCGTTAATGCCGAGATTGATAAACTGACATTAGCGATTGATGAACTGGACTCCAAGATTAGTGAGGCTGTGGAAGCACGAACTAATCTGGATTCCCTCAGAACCTGTATGCAACTAGGTCTCGACCAAGTGCATAAACAGACTGAGGTAAGTTTTGAGGACTCCCCCGATATTGCGGTGGGTGAAGACGGTGAGGTAACACTCACCTTTGAAGCTAAAAGCGATTGATAATTACAGAGGTGTTGGAAGGGTAATACGGCGGGGGTTTCTTGTTTTCTCTAGTTAATTCATCGCCTGTCCAGTAACCGTATAAAAGCTGGGCAACCAACATCTCTATTAGCTACCCCCGCTTCTTTCAGTATTGTATGGTGTGTGTCTATGTTGCTGATTGAGGCGGGGGGTTTTTAGACCTGTGGAAACTTACGCTCTAGATTTTGAAACGTATTACGATAAGAGCTGCTCAATAAAAAACCTCGGTTCTCTTGGTTATTTTTCCCACCCCGAATTTGAAGCATATATGGTTTCGGTGGTGGGGACGGATGGCACCAAGTTTGTTGGGCACCCTGATTTCTTTGATTGGCACACCCTAAACGGGAATATCGTAATCGCACATAATGCCTCCTTCGATGAAACCCTACATCTTTATGGAATTAAAGAAGGGTGGTGGCCGGAAGCCAAACCGCAAGCATGGTTTTGCACAGCGGATATGGCGGCATTTTGTAAACTTCCTCGCTCGCTTAAAGGAGCGGCTGAAGAATCGCTTGGGTATGAAGTAAGCAAGTCCACCCGCGACCGGATGTCCGGAAAGAGGTGGGACAAGCTGAAACCGGAAATCCAGAAAGAGGTGTGTGATTTTGCCCTCAAGGATGCCGAGCTGTGCCTTGAACTCTGGCTAAAACACAACGAGCACTGGCCTGAGACGGAAAGGGCTATAAGCCACCTCAACAGGAAAATTGTGCAGGGTGGCATTCCCATCGACATTGACCTGTTAAAGAAGCAACTTGAAACCATTAAGGTTGAACTGTTCAACGTGGAACAGTCGATTCCTTGGAATGGGGAACGTCCACTTTTAAGCAGGGCAGCATTCAATGACGAGTGCCGCAAGGTAGGACTGGAGCCTCCTGCCAGTCTAGCGGCTAGTAACGAGGAATCACAAAAGTGGATAGACACCCATTCGGCAGCACATCCGTGGGTTGGGGCGGTAAAAAACTGGCGGCGTATCAATGCCCTAAAGAAGAAAATAGAATCTTTTGATTATGCCACCATGCCCGACAACCGATACTACGGAGGCATCATGTATTTCGGAGCACATACAGGGCGCTTCAGTGGATCGGGTGGGAACTTGAATCTCCAGAACTTACCACGCAGTGAAATGTTTGGGGTCAACCTGCGACACCTGATTGCCACTGAGGAAAGTAAACGTCTTGTAGTGGTGGATCTCAGTCAGATCGAAGTCCGCACCCTTTGCTGGCTGGCAAAGGATGATGGAATGCTGGATGAGATCGCCAACGTGGATGACATCTACGAAGCATTCGCCATCCGGTTTAAGATGTGGAGTGAGGAGTCCGGATCTCTGAAGAAGAAAAATCCAGCACTAAGGCACAAGGTAAAACAGATGGTTTTGGGCTGTGGTTACGGAGCAGGTAAAAACCGCTTCAGGGAAATGTCTGGTATGACCCAGCATGAGGCAAACACAGCCGTCGATATTTACCGGACGCACATGCCTACGGTGACCAGACTGTGGGCCAAATATAACGCAGACATCAAGGCGAGCTGCGCCCATAAGATACCGTTCTCTGTCACCTTGCCAAGTGGCAGGGTTTTGGATTACGGGATAATCAAGCGGGGGGCTGATTTTAAGGAAACGGCTTTGCTGCCAAGAAACAGAAAACGGGTGCCTATCAAACTGTGGGGTGGGCTGGTTGCGGAAAATGCTTCTTAAGCACTGGCGCGAGATATATTCAGTGACATGCTACTGCGCGTCAGCAGTGCGGGGCATAATATCGTGTTCCATGTCCACGATGAAATGGTGATCGAGGTTGACGCGCAGGACGCAGAGAAGGTTTACAAGGGGGTGGTGGATATCATGTCGCAACCCCCTGAGTGGATTGACCTGCCACTTGATGCTGAAGGCGCAATACTTACAAGATACGAAAAATGATTACATATAGATATATTAAGAACCTTAGAGATAACAAAACTCAAAAGAGTAACGACCTATCCTTAATCAAAAAAGTAAAACCTAAGTTTAAAAAGAAGGCAGATTACAGGGCATGGTGCGCGAACAAGACAACTGACCATGTGTTCTACAGCATGGTTGAGGGGGATGCTCCTTCTGAGCGGGTGGCGGGGGACAACCCACCGAATTGTATTTACGGTGTAGTTGCAGACTATGATGCCCCTGTGCAGTGGGCCAATGTGGATGGAGACATACAAGTTAAATGCAAAGAGTATCCACCAACTTGGCGTTCTAAAACACAGTCTGGTTACATTCGACTGATATGGGAATTTGAGGAGGGGTTGCCCATATCCCCGCAGATGTTTGACATCTTTATGAAGAACATAAAAAGCACCTTTAAACTAGACAAGGTGTTTGCGGGGTTTGACCCTACATCCTTAAAGGCATCACAATATTTTGAGTTAGGTGAAGACTGGACAAAGATTGGGACACCAATAGCAATTAACATTGCCCAGACAGCTTTGCTAAAAGCGGCGGCAGAAAGACCCCCGCAAACAAGTGATACATCTATCCCTATTGATGTGGTTGCTGCTGAAATTGAAGAACGCTTCCCCAACAGGTGGGTCGGTGATTTTGAAGTCGGTGCTAGGGGTCCACTCTTCTGGGTGGATGATGGCATAGACCGTGAAGGTTGTCAGGTAACAGAGGACGGGATGATCTGTTACTCGGACAGGGCAGGTAAAGGGTTCCTTAGCTGGAGAGAAATTCTCGGCCCCAAGTTCGTGGAAGAATACGAGCAGCAGAAGATGGGTAACCTGTTGGATGAATACTGGTTTAATGGGCGAACCTTTTTCAAATTACTCTTTAACACAGCAGTGCAGATCCCACGGGAGCAACTCGTCTTGGAGCTAAGGCAGATGGGTTTTTCTGTGAGACTTAAAAAGGGTCAGACTCTCTCGGAAGTGGAAGCTGCTATACTGGTCATCAGCAACCAGAATCGGATCAGCGAAATCGCACCTGTGATATTTTCCAACGAACGGGTTGTGGAGTGCAACGGTAACCGAATTCTTAATACTTCAACTATCGAACCTGTTGAACCAGCAGATGACGGCGACCCAAAAAACTGGCCTTTCCTCCATGACTGGCTGCACCAGTTATTTGAGAACTCAACACCCCAACCGACTAGCGACTATTTCTTTGCGTGGCTCAAACGGTTCTACACTGCTGTGCTGGAGAAGCAACCGTATCAAGGACAAGCCCTGATTCTGGTAGGTCCGACAGGGCGCGGTAAGTCACTTTTATCAAACAGAGTTATCTCCGGACTGGTTGGTGGGTTCTCTGACGCTTCGGATTACCTGTCTGGACACACAAAATTTAACAAGGATCTAGGTCGAGTAGCTGCGTGGGTAATTGACGATACAATCAGTGCGAGTTCATTTCAGGACCAAAGAAAGGCAACAGAGCTAATTAAACGCGCCGTAGCCAACCCGAGAATCGAATACATGGCTAAATATGCGGACGCGATCTCAATTCCGTGGTCTGGGCGCGTTATCTTATCCTTAAATATGGATGCAAATAGCCTATCCGTTATACCCGCCCTCGATAGCAGTAACCGAGACAAGCTGATGGCACTACGTGTGCGGGATGGTGCGACCAGTGACTTCCCCCCAAACATGAAACTGGAAGCGACTATTGAAGAGGAACTGCCGTTTCTGGCCAAGTGGCTTATGGACTGGACCCCGCCACAGGAGGTAGAGGACTACGGACGATTTGGGGTGGTCAGTTTTATAGACGAATCCGTGGCGTCTGCGGCTTACGACAACTCCAGTAGATCAGCAGTAGCGGAACTGGTGGAGATATTCTCCAAGCGTTGCCGAGACGTTAATCCGAATATGATAAATTGGGAGGGCACCCTGACAGAATTTCAGGTGATGCTCCACGACATGAACAACGGGAGAAGTGTGGGTATGAGCAACAATCTGGAATTTGTAAGGCGGGGCATGTCCACCTTGGAAGAGGCAGGGAAAACTAATAAAAACATACGCCCCGTGCGCTCTTCGGGTAAGGGAGGGGGGAAGGTGTGGGTTGTGAACATAGAGGAAAAGTTTGACATCTCCAAATCTTCTCCTTAAATAAACTTATGACGGGAAAATCAGAAGAAGAATACAGTGATGAGGAGGATCTGGATAGCGTGGAAGCGCAAATCCAGTTCACCAGAGACGACTATCGACTCCTCACAAACAAGATCAAGCACTACACAAGAGAACGAAGCAGGATGGAAAACGTCCTCCGGAAGCTAAAGGCCCGTGCAGCGAGAATCAAAGACTGGCAGCAGGACGAAGACATTTGATGGGGACATGATACCCATCCACCTTGTAGGTAAACCCATAATCATCAGGGTCGCCACGGAACTTGTATTCTCCTTGCTCCAATAATTTCTTGGTGCTGATCCAACCAAGCATCCAAACCTTTGAGTAGTCTTTTAGGACACGGACAAAATAATAGTAACCTGCCTGTGGCTTTTTGAGTTTAGGACAGTTTACAGAAGCTGTGTAATGTGGGAGGGGCTTACTGGTGCAAGTCTTGGATTTTATATCTATTGTCTTTTTGCCGATCTCATAATCGTGGCTAAAACAACGACCCCCCACATAAGTCGATTCCGGATAGAGTAACTCAAAAGCAATCTCGCCAAGGAAGCCCGTCATTCGCCCCCCGCCCTTGGTGAAGGAATTAGGTAAAACTCCCAACTTTTGGCTTCGTTCAAAAGCCTGCTTAACATTTTCAGAATTGGGTGTGAACGCAATGAACTTGCTACTCCGCTCTTTTGAAAACTGGCGAGGTAGCTTTCGTGCCATTACCAGAGATGTTTACATGCCCAATAGCGAGCAGTTGTCTTGTCCTTAGCGGTCTTACAATTATGTCGTGCTCTGAAGTTAGCACGGCGTTTAGGGTTCTTGTGCTTGGTAAAATCAGAATAATCACGGTGACCGTAAGACACCTTCTTAACTTTGTCTCCCTGTTTTCCAAGAACAACAAACTTCTTTTTGCTCCCTTTAGGGGCGCGTTTGGGTTTGTTAAACCCAGCAAAGGTCTCCCCGTGGTATTGAATCCTCCCAGAAGGGAGACGCTTAAATCTTTTAGTAGCCACCTTTCATGCGCCTTTCTACAGCATCGCTATAAGACTCATTCTTCTTAGCCGCTTTTTTCTTAGCCGCTTTTTTCTTAGCCGCTTTTTTCTTCGGGGCTGAATGCCCATAACCCTTTTTCTTGAGCGCAAGATGTTGTTCGTAGGTTTTAGCAACCGTAGCTTTGCCCGTTTTCGGGTGATACATATTGTGTGGTTTGAAGTCTGATTTTTTCATTGTTTTCTTCGGGTTGCTTTTTGTTTTCTTCGGGTTGCTTTTTGTTTTCGTTGGGTTGCCTTTAACAATGCTTTTCTTTCTGCGGCTGTGTATTTAGCTCTCTGTTTTCCTTTAGCAGATGCTTTTCTTTTTCGTCTAGTTCCCGCAGCATACTCTGCTGCTGTAAGTGATTTTATAGCTTTCTCTGGTAAATACCGTTCTCCAGTTTCAGATGACTTCTTGCCACTCTTGGTTCTCCACTTTTGCTTCGTCCAATTTTTAAGTGACTTCTGTGATTTTTTTAATCTAGCCATGACTAATTGCGGTATCCTCCTCCTTTGGCTTTGTATTCACGGGCCAGTATCTGTGCTTTACGTGCTGACCACTGTCCTGCCTTACCTCCTTTTGTGCCAGCCTTTATACGCTCAAAAAGACGCTTACGCATTGCGGGTTTTGTGTAATTACCCGCTTCGTTTACTCGGGATTTATTTTTCTTGGGCACTACCTAAAGTTGGTTTTTCTTTAAACCTTTTACTAAACCGCTCCCATACAGGAAAAAATATTTCGTCCATGCAGCGGACAATAGCTTCTTCCTCGTAGGACTCGCAGTAAGCTAGTCCTGAAATACCAAGAGCTGCGTGGAGCATCACATGTCTTATGGTATCGTGCAGGTCTTTTCCTTTTAAGGTCTTATCTATCTCAATAACTTTTCTCCTGTGGGAGTAAGCCCCATAACAATCATCATCCCCCAGATCCCTGAACTTTATCCGGACACGGACCCCCGCCATCGTTATGCTTTTAGGAACATTAAGCATTTACAAATTGAGTTAAAGCTCTCGCGTAAACACCAGCCAGTTTACCTCGGTTACGGTTAATCATTTCCCACTCAGAAGAATTAGTCCCAAAAAAAGGTTCAGCAATTATGGCATAACAATAAGTCTCTCGCAAGAACGCGGAGCCTCTCTGTCTGGACACGCGAGGTTTGCTACCACGGGAAACCATATTTGGGTAAGTGTCTTCCATCTCTAAACGCATTGTTTCAGCAAGACGTTTGCCACCTTTACTGGAGTGCCAGTAAAGCCACTCATGTCCGTTGGCCGCAGAACTGGCGGCATTAAAATGCAACTCAACGGCTGCTTTAACGCCATCGCACCTCATCTTACGTGCCACATTTCTTATGGCCGCTGAGTAAGTGTTTAATTCGTAGTCAGAATAAATCTTAAAGTCTACGTCCAGTAACTGTCCAATTCTTCGGGCGATGTCTCTATTAAAGTCCCACTCACTGACGACATAAGAGCCTGTAGTGTAAGCCCCCTCATCACCTTTACGGCTATGCCCTACACAGATACCAATCATTTTTTGAGGATACGATAGAGTGAAGCCAGCCCCACAGCAATGCCCACGATGAGCGACCCCACCCGAAGCCAGTATTCAAACTGCTCCTGCATACTTGTGATCAGCCCGATGACGGGAGCGGCCATGCCAATCAGAGAATCAAATATTCGGGTGTTAATCATTTGTCGCTCCCAATAATAACCGCACGACGATAACTGTAGTCGCTGTGGAATTTATGGTCTTTACGCCCAACAAGAACGCCTTCCTTGAACTGATAGGACTGCCCTTCAATCAGCGTCACTGTTGGCGGATCGTATAATGCGCTCGCGTTCGCGCTTGATGCGCTTTGCGACCCGCTCCATGAGCAGCTTACTATGAGGGTCACCAATGGAAGCAAGGCCATCAAGCCGATCTTCGAGAGCGTCGAGATGTCGGTCTCTTTGCAGTCGCACATATTCAACATAGGCTTGAAGGGCAGCAGTTAGCAGTTGAAAGAATGTCTTCACTTACTCTTGGCCTTGCCCACATTAAGGGCGAGCCAGCTAATGACGCCCGAAATGCGCTGCACCCACTTATTGTCCGATTCGTTCGGTGTCATGGTTGCGATAAGGGATGCCACCGCGATAACGCTGGCTGCGATTTGCAAAAGTTGTTCTGCGTTTTCTGTGATGTATTGGATCATGGTGGGGGTTACATTATGTTGA
>MDTE01106301.1_pt1 | contig 11569 bp, 8 predicted proteins | sample 811231 | NCBI WGS metagenome assembly MDTE01 (sample SAMN05326651, study PRJNA326480) | marine metagenome | isolation source: seawater | place: Indian Ocean: Red Sea | collected 2010
ATATTTATTTGGATATTTTGGACAAATCCATCCCAAAATTACTAAAATATCTTTTGGTTTTGAGATTTTCCTGGAAAATTTAGTTAAATTTAAAATTAAAAATAAAAAAAATAAAGACAGCTTAATTTTATCAGATTATCAAAAATCAGATAGAGATTTTGCTTTTTTGGTAAACAAAGATATAAAAGCCCAATCTCTTGTTGATGTAATAGGAGATATAGACAAGTCTTTAATAAAAAATATTAAAATATTTGATGTTTATGAGGGAAAAAATATTCCATTAGATAAGAAGTCTATTGCACTTAAAGTCACAATACAGTCAGATCACAAAACTCTCAATGAAAGTGACTTGTCAGATATTTCTAGTAGAATTATTAAATCTGTAGAAGAAAAAACTGGTGCCAAGATAAGATCTTAATGAACAACATCGATAATATTAGAAATTTTGCAATAATAGCTCATATAGATCATGGTAAATCTACAATAGCTGATAGAATTATTCATAAATGTGGAGGATTAACTGATAGAGAGATGAAGTCCCAAGTTCTTGATTCAATGGACATAGAGAGGGAAAGGGGAATAACAATAAAAGCTCAAACAGTTAAACTGAATTATAAATCTAAAAATGGGAAAGAGTATATTTTAAATATAATTGATACCCCTGGACATGTTGATTTTAGTTATGAGGTAAGCAGATCATTATATGCCTGCGAAGGTTCAATTCTTATTGTTGATAGTACTCAAGGAGTCGAAGCACAAACGCTTGCAAACGTTTATCAAGCCCTGGACATGAATCATGAAATTATACCAATTTTAAATAAGATTGACCTTCCCGCATCTGATATAGATAGAACATCTAAACAAATAGAAGACGTCATAGGAATAGAGACAAAAAATGCGATTCCATGTTCAGGAAAAACAGGAGAAGGAATAGAAAATATACTAGAAGCAATTGTAAATAACCTTCCTTCACCTAAAGGAAAATCAAATGAAATTCTAAAATGTTTGTTAGTAGATAGTTGGTATGACACTTATCTTGGGGTTGTAATATTAGTAAGAGTCATTGATGGAAAATTGATTAAAAATATGAAAATAAAAATGATGTCAACAAATCAAGAGTATACTGTTGAAAAAGTTGGAGTTTTTACTCCAAAACCAAAAGATATAAACGAGTTAAATACTGGAGAAATTGGATTTATTATAACAGGTATAAAAAATCTTTCAGACACCAAAGTAGGAGATACTATTTGTGATGCTAAAAATCCACTAGATAAAACATTACCAGGTTTTAAGCCAAGTAAACCAGTAGTTTTTTGTGGTCTATTTCCAGTAGATAGCTCAGACTATCACAAACTTAAAGATGGACTGGCCAAGCTTCAACTTAATGATGCAAGTTTTTCATTTGAAGCAGAGTCATCCTCTGCTCTTGGACTGGGTTTCAGGTGTGGATTTTTAGGCCTGTTACATTTAGAAATTATAACAGAAAGATTAGAGAGAGAATTTGATATTAATTTAATAACAACAACCCCAGGGGTTGTATATAAAGTATATTTAAATGATGAAAAAATTTTAGAATTACAGAATCCTTCAAGTTTACCAGATCCGACTTTAATAAAGTATATAGAAGAACCATGGATAAAAGCGACAATAATTACACCAGACGAATATCTTGGTTCTATAATTAAACTTTGTCAAAATAAAAGAGGCATTCAAACAAATTTAAGTTATTCAGGAAATAGAGCTGTTTTAAATTATGAAATCCCATTGAATGAGGTTGTGTTTGATTTTAATGATAGATTAAAATCAATGACAAGTGGTTATGCAAGTTTCGACTATGAAATATTAGGCCATAGAGAAGGAGAACTTGTAAAACTATCTATACTAGTAAATAGTGAATCAGTAGATGCTCTAGCAATGATGGTTCATAAAGACTTTGCACAAAGCATTGGACGTGATGTATGTGAAAAATTAAAAGACTTAATTCCTAGACATAATTTTATGATTCCAATCCAAGCAGCAATTGGCGGTAAAATTATTGCTAGAGAAACAATCAAAGGTTTTAAAAAAGATGTTCTTACTAAAATTCATGGAGGTGGAGCACTAGATAGAAAAAGAAAGTTATTAGAGAAACAAAAGAAAGGAAAAGCTCGTGCTAAACAGTTTGGCAAGGTAGAGATACCTCAAGAAGCATTTATTGGAGTTTTAAAAATAAATAAACAGAGCTAAATAAACCACTCTTTATATAACTTAGAATTTGAATAAACTTCACTAGGTAAAATTTTTGGGTCAATTATTTTTTTTAATTTTCTATCTCTACCTAGTGGATCAGTTAAAGTTTTAATTTTACCCTCGATTTTAGATAGATCTAAATTTTCGTCATTTATAAATTCCTCATGAGGAGAAGAATTAATCTTTTTTGCTATTTGATATGGAGATAGAAAATAAGAAAAATGCCATCCACCATCTTTAATCAACTCAATATTCTTCTCTTTGTCTAATCTCCAAAATGGATATGATAAATTTTTTTTTTTAATTTTAGTTCTGAGCCAATTAAAAGACTTTAAATATTTTTTTTTACAAGCTCTGGTACCTTCCCATAAAAATTCAGAAGTATTAATTATGTTAAATTTATAACAAAAATGCTTTTGTTCGAACAAAAAATATTTTTTTGTAAAATCTAAGTTCTTAATTTTATCTGGATTAGGAATTTCGTCACTGTCGGAAAATAAAATTAAGTCATCCTTATCTGCATTTGTTATACCGTTTAAAATAAAATCTCTCTGGTAGTCTTGTCTTTGCCATCTAGAAAAATTATCTGGAAATTTTTCTAAAACCAAATGTATAATTTTATTCTTATATTTTTGATATAAGTTAGGATCAAAAAGTTTGTCCTTTTTATCTCCACTATGACTATAATATGATTCACATACAACAAAGTAATCAACGTATTTATTAAGCATTTTTAGCCTTAAATCAAATAAGAAGCTCTCTTCAAAATAAGTAATACAATCGTAAATTTTCATGTAAGTTAGTATTTTTTTGTTTTAAAGAAAAATTTCTTAATTTTTCCGAAATATTTCAATTTAAGTTTTTGATAAATATTGTATTTATATTTTTTATTATTTGTACCAATTATGCCATCAATTATAGGATACGTTTTTGGAATTTCAAATTTGCAATTATTTAATATAGCTTTCAATGTGGCTGATGCAATACAGTTTTCAAAATAATAATTTTTAGCGTCATTTACCTTTTCTGATTCTGGCAGCACATAATCAACCAAAAATTTTTTTTTACCAGCATAAATATTTGCAGCTGAGTATCTCAAGTTATCACTTATATTTAGAAAAATGTCTGATTGAGAAGAAGTAAACTCATTTATAAAATCATTAAAATTTTCTATATAATATCTTCCTGATACATGAACAAATGCCTCTGACTCTTTTAAAAGCAATGAGTTTTTAATAGCTTCTTTAAGAATTATTGATTCACCAAACCCTTTTCCCAATTCTGGTGAAAAAGCATTATTAAGATTGTTAGACAAAAATTCTATTTTTTTGGAGTTTTTAAAATCTTTAGAGATTTTGATTAATTCAGTGAGATCATGTCCAGAATTTTCTACAATTACCAACTTTTGTACATAATTATTATTAAACCACTTTTTTAAAGAAATTTTGTAATCTTCTAATCTTATATTTTTATCTCTTCTAGCTAAATTTTGAATGCGATTAGGATTTATTGTGCAGCCTAAAATTAGACAAAAATTTTTATTACTAGATTTCATTAATGAACTTTAATTTTAATTTTGTTTATAATTAAATTAAAAATAATGTATTAATATACAATGTCAAAGCTAGAAATATACTGTGTCACAAATAAGCCAATTAAATCATTAGAAAAATTTAAATATATTTTAAGTTCAGTAGGAAAAGAAAACTTTTCAGATAATTATCTAAAATCTGACTCGGGAGATAATATTTTTTTTAAAGAGCAGCATTATTCTGAATTAACTTTTCATTATTGGTATTGGAAAAATAGATTGAATTTAAATAGTCAAGATTGGATAGGTTTTTGTCAGAAAAGAAGATTTTGGATCAATTCAAACTCGAAAAATAGTGAAATAAATAAATATAATTTTAATAATCATTTTTTAATAAATCCAGATAGTGAATGGGAAAATTACGAAAGTATTATCTGTGAGGAAATTAGTGTAAACAAAATGAAAAAAATAAAATTAATAAAAAGAGGTTTTAAAAATATTATTACTAATCCTCTAATTTTTTTTAATGAAAATAAACAAACAATAAAAGTGCATTTTGATATGCATCATGGATATGGAAATCTTGATAAAGCGATAGATTTACTTGAAATTAGCCAAAGAGAAAAATTTAGAAAATTTGTAAATGTATCAACATCATTTAATCCTCACATTATGTTTATAGCAAAACCAAAAATAGCAAACGAATGGTTTGATAATTTGTTTTCATGGCTGTTTAAATGTGAACAGATATTTCAATTTAACAATCTTAAAGGCTATGATACAAAAAGACTGTATGCATATCTGGCAGAAAGATATTTATCTTTTTGGTTTAAAACATATACAAATTATAAAATCTGGCCTTGGAAGTTTATTGAATTAGAATGAAATATATTTTAGATAAATTAAAGAAAAAATTTGATAGAAAAATATTTTCAAAATTATTGAAAAAAATTGATTCATTGTCACTTACCAACCTTGACGAAAAAAGACGAAATCATATTTTTAATTATCACAGAAATGATTATAAATTTAACAAAAATCAAATTACATTTATACATGTACCTAAAACAGGTGGTGCTTCATTACGAGATTATTTAGAAAAAAATTTAGAAAACTTTTATATATTTAAAAAGAATAGTGAACATAATCCTGTATCGTTATTATGTTCACCCAAAGACTATAAATATATAACATTTTTAAGAGATCCTATAGATAGAGTTTATTCATATTATAATATGTTAAAAAAATATGATTTTGTTCCAGGCCATCATTTGGCAAAGAAAAGTTTAGCTGATCTGTTAATAAATTCTTTTCAAGTTAAAAATTTATATTGTCAATATTTTAGTGGTTTGCCCTTTGAAAATGTAAATAAAGAAATATATAATTTAGCAATTAATAATCTAAAAAGTTTTTATTTTGTTGGTAAATTTGAAGAATACGATAATTCATTTAATTATTTATGTAAAAAATTGAATTTAGATAGCAAAAATAAAATACATATTAATCAAAATAAATATAATCCAATTTCAGAAGACCAAAAAAAACTAATTGAAAGCTATAATAATTACGACATTAAGCTGTATAAAGAAATTTTTGACAAAACGAGCTGAGTCTATTCGTAATGAGTTTTGGTGATTAAGTATTTATATATCATAGGAGAGATGGCCGAGTGGTTTAAGGCGCACGCTTGGAGAGCGTGTATAGGGGAAACTCTATCGTGGGTTCGAATCCCACTCTCTCCGCCAAAAAAATTAATTTTTGAGCTATTATTTAAAAGTAACTTAATTTTTTTTTTTACATTAAATAATCATTGATTATCAATATAAATAGGAGGTTCTTAATTAAGGCAATTTGTCAAAAATTTAAAAGATGTTATAAAAAAAACTTACTTTAATCAATGTCACCTCTAACTAACAATAATTACCAAGCTGACTCCATAAAAGTTCTTAAGGGTTTAGAAGCTGTAAGAAAAAGACCAGGAATGTATATTGGTGATACAGACGATGGTACAGGCTTACACCATATGGTCTATGAAGTTGTAGACAATTCGATAGATGAGGCGCTAGCTGGCCACTGTAAAAACATAGATGTGAGTATTAATTCTGATGGATCTGTTACTGTGAAAGATGATGGAAGGGGTATTCCAGTAGATATTCACAAAGGCGAAAAAAAATCCGCAGCTGAGGTAATTATGACACAATTACACGCTGGTGGAAAATTCGATCACGATTCTTATAAAGTGTCTGGTGGATTACATGGAGTAGGAGTATCTGTCGTTAATGCTTTATCTGAGAAATTGAAATTAAATATAAATAGAGATGGAAAAAAATATTTTATTGAGTTCAATAATGGAAATGCAAAATCATCACTTAAACAAATAGGCAAATCAAAAGAAAATGGCACAGAAATTAATTTTACTCCATCAAAAGAAATTTTTTCGTCAACAAAGTTTAGTTTTTCTATATTAGAAAAAAGACTTAGAGAATTAGCATTTTTAAATAAAGGTATTAAGATTGTTCTAAAAGATTTGAGCTCAAAAAAAACTAAATCATTAGAGTTTAATTATGAAGGTGGAATATTAGAATTTGTAGAATTTTTAGATAATAAAAGAGAAAGCTTAAAAAATAAAAATGAAAACAATTTATTCAAAAAACCTATTTACATGGAGGGATCGAAAAATAATTTAGATATTCAATGTTCACTGAAGTGGAATGCGGGATATAGTGAAGATGTTTATCCATTTACAAACAATATATACCAAAAAGATGGTGGAACACATCTGTTAGGATTTAGAAGTGCTTTAACAAGAGTTATAAATAAATATGCTAATGACCAAAATTTATTAAAGAAAAACAAAGTAAGTTTATCTGGCGATGATGTTAAAGAAGGTTTAACTTGTGTGTTATCAATTAAAATTCCTGATCCAAAATTCTCATCACAAACAAAAGATAAACTGGTCTCATCAGAAGTCAGAAATATAGTAGAAAATTTTATAAACGAAAAACTATCTATATGGTTTGATCAAAATCCATCTATATCAAAAGTTATATTAGCAAAAATTATCCAAGCCGCAGTAGCAAGAGATGTGGCAAGAAAAGCAAGAGAAAGCGTAAGAAGAAAAGGAGCATTAGAGTTGACTGGCTTACCAGGGAAGCTTGCTGATTGCCAAAATTCGAAACAAGATGGAACAGAATTATTTATAGTTGAAGGAGATTCAGCAGGAGGTTCTGCAAAGCAAGGCAGAAATAGGGAGTTTCAAGCAGTTCTTCCTCTAAGGGGAAAAATATTAAATACTTTTACAGAAAGTAATGGAAAAAATGGAAATGCTAATGACTATAAAACTAAAGCTTTATCAAAAATGATGTCATCAAATGAAATTGTTACACTTATTAATGCTTTAGGCTTAGACCCAAAAGCTGAGGAAATAGATATAGATGATCTTAGATATGGAAAAATAATAATTATGACTGATGCTGATGTTGATGGTTCCCATATAAGGGCATTATTGCTAACATTTTTTAATAATAAACCATTTAATAAACTTATTGAAAACGGAAATATCTATCTAGCTCAGCCACCATTATATAAAATAAATAAAGGCTCGAAAAGTATATATATAAAAGATGAGATAGATTTAGAAAAATATATTTTAAATAGTTCGAGAGACTTAAAAAAAATTAACAAGAATAATAAAAATTTTCATAAAATATTAAGTGAGGAAAAATCCAAACTTAGCATTCAAAGATTCAAAGGCTTAGGAGAAATGAATCCAATTGAGTTATGGAATACAACATTAAATCCTGAAACTCGAAATTTGCTTCAAGTACAATATTCGAAAAATCAAAAAAAAGATCAAGATTTAATATATACGTTGATGGGAAATGATGTATCACTAAGAAAAGATTTCATTGTTGATAATGCGATTAATGTCTCGAATTTAGATGTTTAAATGCAGTTTTTAAATAATTCTAAAAACTATTCATTAAATAGGAAAACTTACATTAATTTAAGATGGATAGCTATAATAGGTCAATTCATTGCTATTAATCTTGCTACTTTCTTATTTCAATATGATTTTGCTTTTATAAAAGCAAATTCTATAGTTTTAATTGGTGCGATAAGTAATATTTATTTAATTAGTTTTTATTCAAAAAATTTACTATCAAACAGAACCGCATTTAATTTTTTAATAATAGACATTCTACAATTAACTTTACTTTTTTATTTTACGGGCGGTATTTTAAATCCTTTTATAATATTTTTGATTATACCTAGTGTATTTGCATCCTTAAGCCTTGAAAAAAAAACCAATTTTATATTAATTTTAATTACATTTATTAGCATTTTATTCCTTACTTTTTATTATGAGCAATCAACCTTACCTTTACCAGATAGATCGCAACTAAGTGATTATTTCTATTTTTCGATATCAATTTCTCTTACAATTGCGTTACTTTTTTTAAATTTTTTTGCAATTCTATTTGCTCAAGAGTCAAGTTTGAGAAAAGAAGCGCTAGACAAAATCCAACAATTAATAGCTAAAGAACATGAATTAGTATCATTAGGGGGTCAGGCTGCAGCAGCAGCTCATTCTTTAGCAACGCCACTTTCTACAATAAAGTTAATAACTCAAGAGTTATCTCAATCATTAAAAGGAAATAAAGAGATAGAAAAAGATATAATTTTGTTAACAGAACAAGTTGAGCGATGTAACAAAATATTAAAAAGGTTAACAATTGAACCTCAAATCGATGATGATTTTATCGAATATGAGCTTAATTTGTCAAACTATGTTAATGAAATTATTAGATCATTTCAAAAAATAAGTAAAAAAAAATTTTTTTTCCAAAATAAACAAGATACAAATCCTATAAAGTTTAAGAGATCAATAGAAATAATTTACGGGTTAAGAAACTTTATAGGAAATGCAAATAAATTTGCTAAAGACAAAGTATTTATAACAATAAATTCTGACAGCGAAATTACTGAGATAATTATAGAAGATGATGGAGATGGTTTTCCGAAAGATATTCTCGATAAAATTGGAGAACCATATATTAGATCTAAAGAAAAAAATTACCAAAAAAATTCAGGTTTGGGACTTGGAATTTTTATTGGCGGAACTCTACTTGAAAGAAATTATGCAATAGTAACTTGTAGAAATTCATTAACTAGAAATGGAGCAGAAGTTATAATTAAATGGAAAAATAAAGATCTAAAAGGATTTTAATTTAGTTTATCCTTATTTTTGAATAAGTTGCTTAATTCGCCAATCATTACATCGCCCAACTCTTGCACATCAGTGATTTTAATAGCTCTACTATAATATCTAGAAACATCGTGACCAATCCCTATTGCTAATATCTCAACATCATTTTTATTCTCAACAAATTTTACTACTTTTTTTAAGTGTTTTTCTAAGTAGTCTCCAGAATTTACAGATAAAGTCGAATCGTCTACTGGAGCACCATCTGATATTACCATTAGTATCTTTCTTTCCTCTTTTCTTTTTTTTAATCTACTGTAAGCCCACATTATTGCTTCTCCATCAATATTTTCTTTAAGAATTCCCTCTTTAAGCATAAGTCCTAAATTTTTTTTAGATTGTCTCCATTGACTGTCAGCACTTTTATAAATTATGTGTCTCAGGTCATTTAAACGTCCAGGATTTTTAATTTTTCCAATCTTGTTCCATTTCTCTCTTGATTTTCCACCTTTCCAATTTTTTGTGGTAAATCCTAGAATTTCAACTTTTACAGAACATCTTTCTAAGGTTCTAGATAATATATCTGCACATAATGCTGCGATAGTGATAGGCCTACCTCTCATTGAACCCGAGTTATCAATTAACAAACTTACTACAGTATCTTTAAATTCAAAATCTTTTTCTTTTTTGAAAGATAGTGAATTATATGGATCAATTATAATTCTAGGTAATTTCGAGCTATCTAAAATTCCCTCCTCCAAATCAAAATCCCAAGATCTATTTTGTTTTGCCATTAGTTGTCTTTGTAATTTATTTGCTAATTTTATAATTAAATCTTTAAAGTTAATTAGTTGTTGGTCCAGATTTTTTCTTAACTTTAATATTTCCTCAGTCTCCTCTAAATTTTCTGCCTTTTCAATTTCATCAAACTCTCTAGTAAAAGTTTTATATTCATTTTCACCTTTTGTTGTATTAAGTTTTTGAATTATATTTTCAGAATTTTTTTGATCACTTTCTGTATCAAATAGTTGCTCTTCCATTCTAAATTCGTTTACATCCAAATCTGCCTCAGATAATGATTGATTTTCATTCTCGTTTTGCTCTTGCTTTTCATTTGTTTCATTATTTGAGTCAGCGTTTTGTTGATTATTTTGGTCATTTTCTTGTTGATTTTCTTCACTTCTCTCTTCCTCATCTTTTTCTAAAAAATCTAGTTCTTTTAAGATTTCAATAAATTTAGAACTATAAAGCTCTTGATTTTCCATATTTTTTTTTAAATAATTTAAATGCTTTCCAAAACTATTTTTAAAATCTTCTTCCCAAAAACTTAAAATTTTTTTACACAATGCATTTGTTTTAATTTTAAAAAAATTCTCGAGCATATAAATTTCAAATGCTTCAGCGATTGTAGTATCATCTTTGGATTTTAGTTGATCTTTTCTTTTTAAACTAATTTTATAATTATAATTATTAGTTAAATTTTTATTTATACCATCCAACATTTTAGTGCCAAGTTTTTCGTACCTTATTTTTTCTGAAACATCATACAAAGCTTTAAGAGTTGGTTTTGTTGGCAAATTCTTTAAATATATTTCCTTATTTGAAAATTTTCTCTTTAAAGCCTCAGAGTCTGATTGTGCTCTAAACTTTAAAAAATCGTATTTATTATTTAAATTATCTAATTCAAAAAAATTGTAGTTTTTTGAACTATTGTTTTTTTGTTCTATATTTAAATCATTTTTATAATCTTCTGATATTGCTTTGACAGTTGAAATTAAAGCTTGCTTAAATTTTTCTTTTAAAACTTCGTCTTTTTTCATTTAAATCTGAATATTAACTAAAGACTCTGGCAAATCTTCTCCAAAACATCTTTGATAGTATTCAGCTATAGTGTTTTTTTCAATATCATCGCATTTATTTAAAAAGGTAACCCTAAATGAATATCCTATATCTTTAAATATTTGACTATTTTCAGCCCAGTGAATAACTGTTCTCGGGCTCATTACAGTTGAGATATCACCTGCAACAAAGCCTTTTCTCGTGAGGGCTGCAACTTTAATCATATTAGAAATAATTTCTTTCCCTTTTGCGTTGTTCATATTTTTATTTTTAGATAGCACTATTTCCATTTCTTTTTCTAACTCAAGATAGTTTAGTGTACTTACAATATTCCATCTATCCATTTGGCCTTGATTAATTTGTTGTGTTCCATGATAAAGACCACTGGTATCGCCGAGTCCTATTGTGTTTGAGGTGGCAAATAATCTAAAATATTTATTTTGTTTTAAAACTTTATTTTTATCCAGTAATGTAAAACTTCCTTCAGACTCCAAAACTCTTTGAATAACAAACATAACGTCTGGTCTTCCTGCATCATATTCATCAAAAACTAAAGCAACAGGATTTTGAATTGACCATGGCAAGATACCTTCTTTAAATTCTGTAACTTGCTTACCCTCTTTAATTACGATTGCATCTTTACCTATCAAATCAATTCTACTTATATGGCTATCTAAATTTACTCTTATACAAGGCCAATTTAGTCTTGCAGCAATTTGTTCAATGTGAGTGGATTTTCCAGTACCATGGTAACCTTGTATTAA
>MDTE01027573.1_pt1 | contig 11568 bp, 13 predicted proteins | sample 811231 | NCBI WGS metagenome assembly MDTE01 (sample SAMN05326651, study PRJNA326480) | marine metagenome | isolation source: seawater | place: Indian Ocean: Red Sea | collected 2010
CCCTCAACAATCTCAGCATCCTTGAATCGCTCTTTGAAAATAGGATGGTTCTCGATGACCCATCTTTGCTTCTTCTTTAGTGACTTGTCAGCTCCAACTTGCTTCCTTTGTTCTGAGATTACCATGCCTATGCCCACATTCACGATTCCGTCCTGAACAGGGAAAAGCCAGAAGTATCCCGGAATCACCTCGTCAATGAAGTGAATCTCAATCGGACCCTGGTTTCCTTCAAAGCCGCCAACTCCTTTCCAGTACTCTCTGTAACCCCCACAGTAGTGATCATCATCCCTCATTGGCTCCCCATGGACTTCTTCCACTAGTTTTGTAGAAACCGGACATCTGTAACCACCCGCCCCGATGGTTAAGGGCGATGTGAAAGTCAACGTAGGACCATCATCAGATCTTTTGCCAAATTTTCCAGAAACCCCGATAATTCGTCCATCATCGACATTTACTTCATTCACGCTGAATCCTTGGATTACCGAGCCCCCAGAAGCAACCACAATTTCCGTAGCTCTCTTGAACATCATGTAGTCGAACTGGACCCTAGGTAGGGAGTAACCTGCCATTTTTTTCTCAAACTCGTCTTGAGGCAGCATCACCTTAACCGTGTTTCCATTTGCACTTCCAAAGACGATGGAGTCAACCATGAAATGAGGAGTCATCTCTACCATCTCTTTCACTCCCAACTCCTTAACATGAGAAAGAGACTTTCCACCGACAGCATCACCACAGACCTTGTCTCTTGGCCAGACTTCCTTTTCGATAAGCAGAACTCTGCAGCCATTCATTGCATTGTAGGATGCAGCCGCGGAGCCACCAGGACCTCCTCCAACGACGATTACATCGAATGTTGACCCATCTTCAGGCACTTTTCCCGTGTCAATAGGGCCTTCCCACGGATTCATAATACTGTCAACCGGATGGGCACTCATCATTCAATCTATGCCATTGGTTTCTTCTGTAACCGGTCCTACGGGCGCATATGGCCAATAACGTGTGGATAGTGCAGACAACCCTTCCGGGCGAATTAAATGAAGCAGAAGTAGGGATCTGGAGTCAATCAATTATTGACTCCAATCTAGCTTCTTGCGTAGACATAAAGAGAACAACCTCAGTTTTTCGATGGGAAGAAGAAATTCAGAGCACCCCTGAATGGGATATACAAATTAGGACATCTAAATCCAAAAAAGATGATTTAATTTCCAAAATTAAATCCGAGCATTCCTATGATGTCCCTCAGATTATCTGGTGGTCAGTAGAATCTACGAAAGAATACTACGATTGGGTTCAAGGCTGAGACGCCCTTCGTGATTCATGGGGGTAGTGGACTTCTTCCGACCTGCAAAGAAGGTACCAACGGTTTGGTGGAGCTCCTCTGACCCAATGTCACTGAGGCCTAGGCCTTCGACCATCGCGATTCTCGTGATGGGTGAGTTCCTGTTCGGGCTAGGGGACTCTCTCCTAATTGCTGCGGGTATTGGTAACACACCTTGGACTGTACTTGCACAGGGAATTTCCAATTATGTGGGAGCCTGGTCGATAGGAGAGGCGACCTTCTTCGTTAGCGTTGCGGTAATGTTTCTCTGGATTCCCATCAAGGAGATTCCAGGCATTGGAACGATTCTGAATGCCATCATAATAGCACTTACAATCCATGTTATGGTACCGATTTTACCAGAGCCGGAAACAACCCTCGGGTCCTTACTAATGGCCTCATCAGGAATAGTCCTAGTTGGCATAGGTAGCGGGATGTACCTCACAGCGAATCTTGGGCCAGGACCTAGAGATGGCTGGATGACAGGCATCCAGAGAGTCTCAGGAATCCCTATCGGAAGAGTCAGGATAACAATTGAACTATCTGTTTTGATTGCCGGATTTGCTTTGGGAGGAACTGTTGGTTTGGGGACGGTAATGTTCGCATTGGCCATAGGTCCTGTGGTTGCTTCCTGTTTGGCTGTAGCAGAGAGGATCGGGTCACAAGATAGGCCCGACTTCCACTCCTAATAGTAGAACTGCAGTGGCGAATACTGTAATCAGGATATTGTCATCAATAGGACCGAATTCGTAACGCTCTACGAAAGTAGCTACAGCTGCTGAGATTAGGCCCCAAACAGGAATGGATGGGTCACCCATTCCAGCTACGATCCATCCCATCGGCGCACTAACGATAAACATGAATACATTTCCAATTGCGCTTTTTGACCTCTTCTTGATTACTGCGTTCCGAACTACTCCCGTGACCCCGTCACCAAAAGCCATGAACAGAGAGGGAACTATCGCAAGCCAAGGATCCCCGACGAGAGCCCAGATTAGTGTAATTGAGGTCCACCACATTAATGTGAATTTTACATCGTTTTGATTCTGTTCGGTCTGAAACCAAAACATCCTCATCCCACTACGATGGGCTCCAAAGGTGAAAAGGGTAAGTAGAACACCACAGAATAATGGATACCAGTAATCTTCGAAAAGCAATGGCACACATAGGGATCCAACACCCCCAGCCATCATATGGACAATCTTTCTGTTGTAATATACTGCCCTGATTTCTTCCATTCCTCTTGCAACCATCATATCGTAGGGAATCTTGGTGGCAAAAATCACTACCATAACATACGTGCCAATTCCAAAAGAATAGAGAATCTGGTTGTCCATGCTACAAGGGGTCGGACTTCTGACATTAATTGCACTCTGTCTCGGGCAGGTTCATTGAGGATTAGGGACTTGGATCAAATATGGGGGGCCATGGTGTAGTTCATCGCTACAGGCGATTCCTTCCAGTAACGGAAGAAACTTGCATTATCTCACTAAATGAGGGTAACACCCCCCTAATCCAGACTTACAATCTCGTGCAGGCATTGGGTGGACGATTCAGGCTTTTCATCAAATATGAGGGGCTAAATCCTACGGCCTCATTCAAGGATCGAGGGATGACCCTTGCCGTAACTAAAGCGGTAGAATGCGGTGCTCGAGCGATTGTTTGTGCCAGCACCGGAAATACAAGCGCATCGGCAGCAGCTTATGCTTCTCGTGCCGGCCTTACTTGCGTAGTCCTCATTCCAGAGGGTAAAATCTCGTACGGAAAAATGGCTCAGGCCCTGATTCACGGGGCAAAGACGATAGAAGTCAGGGGAAACTTCGACGAGGCCCTGGAGTTGGTTAGAGGATTGGGACTTAGAGACGATTTTGAGATAGTAAACAGCATCAATCCATTCAGGATTCAGGGCCAGAAGACCGCCGCATTCGAGGTCTGCGATGACCTAGGTGGCGCGCCCGACATGCATTTCTTGCCAGTTGGAAACGCCGGGAACATTACTTCCTATTGGATGGGTTACAGGGAATACATGGAGGCCGGACACTCAGACTCACTGCCTATGATGATGGGATGGCAGGCAGAGGGAGCGGCACCTATTGTCACAGGAGAGGTTGTAGACTCCCCTGAGACAGTAGCAACGGCAATCAGGATAGGAAATCCAGCAAGCTGGGAACACGCGGTCAATGCCTCTGCAGAGTCATCAGGCGCAATCGACTCCGTCTCTGACGAAGAGATACTAGACGCGCACAGGCTACTCGCGAGAACCGAGGGCATTTTCGTCGAACCTGCATCCGCAGCAGGAATTGCGGGTATAGTGAAGAGCCACGCAAGAGGGGACATCCCCTCCGACTCTACGGTTGTCGTTACCGTTACCGGACATGGACTGAAGGATCCAGCGATTGCTATAGAGAACGCTGAGGCAAGATCAGTGGTAGTCGAACCAGATCTAGAATCGGTCCTCGGGGCAATCGGAATGTGATGAGCATCGTTATTGCTGGATGACCAATCCCCGGACCATGGACGACAAGTTTTCCGAACGAGCATTTTCCACCAAGGTAGTTTGGTCAGGGACCAACAATTTGGAGGGTTCGACCGTCACTCCAATTTTCACAACCTCGACCTATCGACTTACTGATGAGAGATATCGCGATTGGGCCGATGGAGGGCAGCACTCTTTGATCTATAGTCGCTGGTCAAGCGTTAACTCTGAGGCAGTGGCCTCTAAGGTGGCTGCATTAGAGGGTGCTGAGGACGGAGAGGCATTTGCAAGCGGAATGGCAGCTATTTCTTCCACTCTTCTTTCCCTGTTGTCCAAGGATGATCATATGGTGACATCTGCCGATATATATGGCGGGACATACGGTCTACTTACTTCCGAATTCCCCAGATTTGGAATCGAGGTAACGATGGCAGACATCAGAGACCCCGATTCTTTCGAGGCCGCAATCAACGAGAATACCAAGGTTCTCTACGTTGAGACCATCACTAACCCTGTCCTCAAGGTTTGTGACTTGGAGGCCATGGCGTCAATTGCAAAGAAGCACGGCTTGATTTCAGTCGTCGACAATACATTCGCAACGCCTTGGGCTTGCCGCCCAATTTCTATGGGGTTCGACGTTGTCATTCACTCGGGAACCAAGTTTCTGAATGGACACACTGACCTCACAGCAGGGATAGTGGTTGGAAGAGCCGACATTATCAAACGGGTATTCGAAGCCAAAACCAAACTAGGCGGAACAGCAGACCCGCAGATGTGCTATCTCCTAGAGAGGGGTATGAGGACTCTCCACGCCAGAATGCCAATCCACGCATCTAACTCTTCAGAAATCGCTCGAAGACTGGAAGACCATCCGGCGATAACCAGCGTTAACCACCCCTCTCTACCGAGTTACGCCGACTACGATGTCGCCAAGCGAATTGTACCAAATGGGACTGGGATGCTATCCTTTGCAGTTCGAGGTGGGGACGAAAGCGCCATGCGCTTCGTACGGGCACTGGAGATTATCTTCGAAGCAACCAGCCTCGGAGGAATAGAGAGCTTGGTCGAATGCCCCTTCAACACCAGCCATATTTTCGTTCCCGACCAAGTTCGCCTCGAGGCCGGAATTGTCCCAGGGTTTGTTAGGATGAGCGTTGGAATTGAGGACATTGAGGACCTATGGTCCGACATCGACCAAGCCCTGTTGGCCAGCCAATCGTGAAACGGGTGATAGGATGGATACTGCCCTTCTGGCTGCAACTCTCGCCTTCATCATTCCAATGTGCTTTAGCCCAGGCCCGAACAACGTGCTCTGCGCAGCACATGGGTCGCAACACGGGTTTAAGGCCACCCTAACTCTAATCGGCGGCATGGCCATAGGGTGGTCAACTCTGGGGTTGTTCGTCGGCGTTGCAACGGTTTTCATAGAGGAAAATCAAGGGTTCTTTGACGTCTTGACATACTTCGGAGCCGGGTACATAGCATACCTCTCTTACAAGATCGCGACATCCGACTCGCTTGACGAGGGATACCACGAGGATGAGCGCCTAGGATTCACGACAGGTGTGGCTATCCAGTTCGTTAACGGAAAGGCATGGATTCACTTTTTGGTTCTAATGACGACCTTCGGGTCACTCTTCGGAACGGGATTCTCCGGGAAGGCCATGCTGGTCCTACTGAACGTGATCTTCGGACTCCCGGCTGTCATGACATGGGCGGCTTTCGGAACGGTCCTTCGCAGGGCATTCAGCACACCCAGCTCCGCCGCCTTCCTCAATCGTGCCATGGGGGCCTCATTGTTTCTCGTCGCACTCTGGATTGTGTTTCCTGATGCATTTGCAATCCCCGCCTAAAGCGCCTATTTTGTTGGTGCAGAGGGCAGGATTCGAACCTGCGAAGCACTACGCACTGGGACCTCATCCCAGCCCCTTTGACCGCTCGGGTACCTCTGCTCGTATTTACTCGGGCTCACGAAGACATATTTCAGAGGTATCCCATCTTCCATAGGACAAGATATGCTAAAGGAAGAATGGGAAGAATGTATGAGATATTGCTGCGAAAAGCCCTCCAGAGTCCTCCCTCTTTTCCCTGTGGGACACTGTCCGCGACTGCTGCGGCAGCCTCCACAATTACCTCATCGTATCCAACCATAATATTCCCTTTTCAGAATTCCAATCCCAACTTTTCTGCCATTGGCGGGGCCTCCCCAGTCTTTGCATAATAGAACAGGGATGCTCTGTTTACAGACTCCACGGTTGTGAAGAACAAGACAGAAAGACCGACTCCTGCTAATCCAATGAGGATTGCTAGGATCAGCCCAACATTTCCGAAGTAAATCAATGGAAAACAGATTAGGACAATCAACAAAATCACTAGTAATTGGAGCAGACCGGTTCCAACATGGGTAGCAACATCCTCCCCCCAGGTCTCTTTGAATAGTTTAGGACTCTCTGTAAAACCTTCCATTACGCCAGATTTCTCGAGAACAATAAAGGGGACAATGAAGAAAGTAGCCATCCACCAAACCGCTCCAATAATTATCGCTGCCAACCATGCAACAATTGCTAATGGATTCTTAGAATCATTGGCTATCCCTTCAAGTATACTGAGGATAACTCCCACCGTTCCAGAGATAATGCCCCAAATTACAATCTGCGGCAGACACTTCATTGCCTGCCCAATCCCATAGGAGAAACTCGGGTTCGTGCCCGCTGTGAGCCTTTCATAGGAACTGGCAATTATCGCGGCGTTCCAGAACACGGTGATTATCGAGATCGTCAGATAACCAATGAAAATTATGCCCAAATGGGCGGCTATGACCACATCCTCTTCTTGCGCAGAAGCACTCTCGGAATCGGTAAGCACCTCAAGGCCAAACGAGCCAGAAATTACCGCAATTGAGGCGAAAATTGAGAAAACCGCGGATAGGAATGTGTAAACCATCAACTCTGGGTCCGCCCTAACTACAGCCATCCCTAGTTTAGTCATCTTCCAACCTCTCGAGATTCTCTCAAAGAAGCCGACCCTTTGTCCAGCGCGAGCCATCACCATAGTTTACTACTGTTGACTTGAGGTAATAACGATGTTTACGGAATCGCCTACCGAGACGGCACCCTCTTGAATTACCCGTGCCAGCCATCTAGACCACCCTACTTCCTTTTCATGGTCAATTCTCCCGAATCTCCGACCTAAGAAAGACCCCCCTATTTTAGAGCAGGGAGCGCACGGCTCGCTTAGCTCTAGAACCGCCTCTCCAATCTCCATCCTAACCCCCTCTTCGAGATCCTCCCAATTTACACCCCTTAGGGTTAGGTTCTCACCTGTGGAACCTACATCAATGGGGTGCCCTTCTTTCTTCAGATCCTCTATTCTCTCTAACGAAAAAATGCACACTGCCCTATCCAAGTCACCTTTTCCTTTTTCAGATCGAAATCTGTTGAAGTCACCTTCCAAACCATCTGATTTGATGTTTGCAGATTTCACCGCAGCCTTAGGTACGCCTCCTGAACTGATGTTCAACGAGTACAATACACCGTTCATCTCAACGCCTCCGTGAGGTCGTAATCAACGGCCAGCCTTTCAACCATTTCCAAGTATCTTCCAGACAGTTCTTGGTCGGGTACACTTAGATTATGCTTCCAGAACCTCCAGCAAGCTATTGCAAGTGTGGCGTACCTATGCATTTGTGGAATTACAGAAATCTCCTCAGAATTCAGAGACCTGACTCTTTGATAACCATCAACAAGAGCTCTCCATCTCAAGTCTATTGGCTCGGCTCCTTCCCACCCGAAACCAACAAACGCCATTACTAAGTCGAAACACATGGGACCTATCCAAGACTCCTCCAAATCGAGAATAGCGGATACCGAACCGCCGCTCCCAATCACGTTGTCGGGAAACAGGTCACCATGCAGGATGCCAGATGGCAGTGAATCTGGAATACTCCTTCGGAGTCGGCTAAATTCATCGGTTAATAAGTCGATAAAGGGGACCCGACCATCCTCTTTGCAATGTCCAATTACTTTCTCAAAGAGACTAAATCCCATTCGATATTCTCTTGGGAAGCAACCAGCAGTAGGAATCAAATGCATCCTAGCCAAAACCTCACCAAGGCTTCTCAGGGAAAACTCATCTGAGTCGAGAAAACCCCCTTCAACGAAAGGAAGCAGAGTCCATGCAAAACCGTCTTTTTCTACCAGGAAAACCCCATCTTCAAGTTGGATTGGTACTGTGGTTGGAATGCCATGGGCGTGTAGGTGCAAATGCCTTTCTAATACCCTCCCCACCTCTTCTATAGAATTCGCGAACCACGCCTTTAGTACGTACTGCGAACTATCTGCAAGCTTGAGATGAACATTGCAATTGTCCCACCCTCCGTCCAACGGGCTTATTGATTCCAAGCCGGACACGTCAATTTTTGACAGAATCCATTCCGCGTCTTCTCTCCTGACCTCGTCCCTCACGAATGCTCCCTTACTCCTCGACATATTGGTTCTTCTCTCCAGTTAGGACTTAACATGGCGCCCGCTGCGAGGATGCATGATTAACCCGGTCGTAGTGGTCGGAATGCACCGTAGCGGAACCAGTCTGGTCTCTAGGCTTCTCGATCGATCAGGGGTTCTGATGGGCAAAGACCTGCAGACAGATCACGAGTCCAAGTTCTTCATAGGACTGAATAGGTGGATTTACGCCAATGCAGGTGCTGACTGGGCTCGGCCAGAGGCACTTTCCGAACTAATTGACTTTGAGCCAGCCATGCAAAGTGTGGTGGAATATCTCAAAACTAGGATTTCTAGTAGTGCTAGTAGGAATTTTTCTGGAAGGAAGCTAAAGAACGGACTTTTCGACCTCTCAGACACTTGGGGGTGGAAGGATCCGAGAACAGGGCCAGCTCTTCCAATCTGGCTCTCTATTTGGCCAGAAATGAAAATTGTACACGTTTTGAGGCATGGAGTAGATGTAGCAGCAAGCCTACATTCGAGAAACAAGAGACATTGGTCCAAGGACGTTACCCGTTTTGAAAGGTGGCTACCGGTTTACAGATGGCGGAGTAGCAGATCCCCCATCAGAAGGGGCCAAAGGGTCGCAACTTTGGAGAATGCTCTTGATTTCTGGGCAGAGCAGGTGAGAATAGAAACAACTCTACTGGAAAACAAAGACCGCGTTTTTCGCATTAGGTTCGAGGACATACTTAACGAGCCAGATTCTAGCATCGATAAACTACTAGATTTCGCTAATATTGAAGCTAACTCTCCTCTCCTAGAGGAGTTGAAGGCAACTCTGAATCCTCGCAGAGCTTTCTCATTCAGGAAAGATCCAGATTTATTGCAATTCGCAGAGCGAAGCTCCGAATTACTCGGACGATTTGGCTATTGAGTCCTTCTTTCAATCAGTTTTTTCCAAACAGAAGCATCGAAGCCGGTCAGTGACTCAAACAGAACCAGCTCACTGAACAATTCCTCACCGCAAATTGCATAGTGCCGGTCATCCAGAGAATCGAACACGCCCTTCCTACTCAATAATGGCAATCTGTATATGTTCAAATCCCTCTTCTTCAGGAAACTCACAATTGGAGATTTGATGAGTCTAGGAATTACCGAGAAAAATACTCTAGCCATCCTGCCAAATAGGGAGATTGGACGCCTTCCTGCTGCTGAGTTGGAGTGTCTATTCATGTTCAAATCGTAGCTCCAGTTGTCGATGTCAAGGAAACCCTCTATCTCTCGAAGAATAATTTCAGGCTCCCTCCTCATCCTAGAACTGTCCAGTATGATGAATCTGGAGAGATCGAAATGGGCTATCCACCTCTTCATTGAGGATCCGTACAAAGAATCAACTCGCAGGCACTCATCTGTCCAAGCCCTCTCGAAACTATCCCAGTCTCGTCCGTTCTTCTTCGCCTCTCCAGTATTCCTAACCATATTCCAGTGACTTACGGTTCTGGAAACCGGCTCTCGGAGGCAGAGGATGAAAACGGCTTCTGGGAACCTCTCCCTAATTCGGATTGGAGCAACTGGACATCCGAATGTATGGACTGATGCATCTAACTTCATCCCCTCCCCACTAAAACACAGGCTGTATTCCTCCCAGTCTGGCTCTTCGTCTTCCCGAGCAAAGGTTCCCTTATGTGTGGCCACAAGGTTTGGCTCCTTTGGACTGGATAGCGTGATTTCAGGATGCTGGTCCAAAACGTGGGACAACCAAGTCGTACCCGCTTTGGGCGCTCCAATCAAAAAAACCTCCATCTCCGGCACCCTCTTCACTCTCTCGAGCGGGGGCTTATCATTTCACTTTCATCGTGACAAATCAAGCATACGCCTATAACAATAAAATTGTGCGATTTAAACATAGCATGCATATTCTAGTAATGACTCGATCTACTCTCCACCATGGATTCGGTGGTTTCCAGAGGCAATGCATGGATCTCTGTGAAGGCTTTGTAAGAATGGGTCACGAAGTTACAGTTCTAACCACTGCTCATCCTGATGGCCTCAAGAAAACCGAGGATTCAGGTTACCCAATTCACTTCATCTATCCCTCCAAACCAAAGAGGCTTTCCCGCCCTTGGTTCAAACAGACTAGAAGAATCGCTCGCGAGGTTCACAAGAATAAACCAATAGACGTAATTCACAGCAACGAATTTGCCGGCTTCGGGCTAGTTTCCTGGGCGAGGAAAAATCGAATACCCATCTCTCTACTCTGCCATGGCTCCCTTCGTTCGGAGACGATGTCCTTTCTAGCATCAGCCGATATTAGGCCAAGATACTGGCATTGGCTAGCCCTAACTCCACTATTTCTTCTCAAGAGGTACCTGTTTTGGGAGATTCCAATGAGACGGACCGTATCTAGCATTATTCTTGTGACTCCAACGATTGAGAACGACTTCCGGGCATTCTGCAAAGGCAAGGTCCGTGTCATTGAGAATGGGATCACTCTCCCTGAGAGAATAGAGCCAAGGGATAACCAAGGAACTCTGAGACTCCTCTGCACCGGACGAGCAGATAGACAGAAGGGATTTCAGATGGCAATAAAATCACTCCCCAATCTAGCCGATTTGAATCTGCACTTGGACATCGTAGGGACGGGGGATTATCTTCCCGAACTCAAGAAATTAGTAGACAGGCTCGGACTAAATGAGACTGTAACATTCAGAGGAAGGGTTGACGACAATGAGCTATACAGGCTATACACTGCTGCTGATATCTACCTAATTCCGACATTGAGATACGAGGGGCTTCCACTTGCCCTTCTCGAAGCTATGGCTCACGGAATCCCTACTATTTCCTCCAGAATTGGTGGAAACTCAGACGTCATCACCCACAATCACGATGGAATTTTCGTAAGGCCAGGAGACCTTGACGATCTTGTCAAATCAATCAGGAACCTTGCTACAGATAATTCCAATAGAAAGGCCATCGGTTTGGCTGCGAGAGAAACCTGTGAAAGGCGATTCGATAAGGAAAGGATGGTAAGAGAGACAGAGCAGATTCTGAGAAAGATTACCGATTCCAATTGAGGGAAGCCTTGCGTTTAGTTGAATAATCCGATTCGACTGCATACTCTGTGATCAACGTCGCAGCCACTGTCCTGGGAAACTTCCAGGACGATCTCGTAGAAACCTTCGGGAACTCTATTGGTTGGGCAATTGGCCACCTAATTCTAATCTCATTCCTTGCTCTAGTAATTGTCGTAATTAGAGGAAGAGAACACGTATTCAATCATTCTGGAATTGGTAGAAGGGAGGTCCAAGATTGGATGGCCACGATTTTCCTCA
>MDTE01063563.1_pt1 | contig 11568 bp, 12 predicted proteins | sample 811231 | NCBI WGS metagenome assembly MDTE01 (sample SAMN05326651, study PRJNA326480) | marine metagenome | isolation source: seawater | place: Indian Ocean: Red Sea | collected 2010
GCTAAAGAATATTTGGACTCAAAAGGAATACCTGTTAGGATTTAATATGCTTAATACATTAGAAAGCCTTTTTAAACTTGCTAGAGAGAGAAAAAATAATCCAGTTGAAGGATCTTATACAAATAAATTATTAAGCAATAAATCTTTAAGCAAAGCTAAGGTTATAGAAGAAATTAATGAATTAATCGAAGCAGTTGAAAAAAATACAAATAAAATTCACGAAGCCGCTGACGTATTTTACCATTTGATAATGTATTTAGAGGCAAATGATGTTAAAATTGAAGAGGTAATTGAAGAGTTAAATAAAAGAAAAAAATGAGTTATGACGATAATAATATATTTGCAAAAATACTTAGAGGAGAAATTCCCTGTAAGAAAATTTATGAAGATGAATTTGTTTTGTCTTTTCATGATATTAACCCTCAAAAAAAAATTCATGTTTTAGTAATTCCAAAAGGAAAATATGTGGATCTAGATGATTTTAGTCAAAACGCTTCCCCAGATGAAATGGTTGGATTGTTAAAAGGAATTAGTACTGTTGCTAAAAAACTAGGAATTTCTGTTGATACTGGCAAAGGATATAGAGCTCTAGCAAATATTAGTGAAGATGGAGGACAAGAAGTTCCCCATTTGCATTTTCATTTATTTGGTGGAGAAAAAATTGGAAAGATGGTTCAATAGTTTTGAAAGTAGATAGATATTATTTAAAGATAATTTCATTGAGAAATTTAAACGAAGTTGATTGTCCGGATAAAAATTTATTTTTAGAAAAAGCTGATCCCCCAGACATTGAATTAAATAAATTTTTTTATAAAAATGTTGGAAAAAAGCATAGATGGACAGATAGATTGCTTTGGGACAATTTAAGATGGATGTCTTATTTGGAAAATAAAAACGTTCATACTTATATATTAAAATTAAATAAAGATTTAGTAGGATATTTTGAGGTAATTCAGAATAAATCGACTAATAGTTCTGAAATTGCATATTTTGGAATACTAGATGATTATATAGGAAAAAAATTTGGAGGTTTTTTGCTATCACAAGCTATAAAAATATGTTTTAAACTTAATTCTAAAAATGTATGGGCACACACATGCTCATTAGACCATAAACATGCTCTTAAAAATTATTTGAAAAGAGGGATGAAAATTTTTAAAGAGGAAACTATTAATTTAAATACAAACTAATTATTTTTTGGAAGCTTAAATAGCTTTTTATTAATATTTTTATTAATTGAAGAATTAAAAATATATGTAACAGCTAAATTTTGATAAATGTCCTCAATTTGCCAACCAACTAGTTCATAATTTTTTTTGCTAAAAAAAATACTAATATTATTATTATTTTCAATTATTTTAAAAAACAAATACTTATCCCCAACTTCATCAATTGTTGATGTTTTAATTTTTTTAATCAAAAATTGTTTATCTAGAAGAAATTCAAAAGGAGTGCTTTTAATCGGATAACGATAGTATTGTCTATCATTTTTAATTACTAAATTTGAACCATTCGAGATTAGTATTTTATTATTTCTAGTTTCGTATTTACAATAAATTTTTTTTGGATATTTAATTATACACTCTCCTTTCTCATCTTTACCTCCAATAGTTTGGATAAAACTAAAACTGATATTTTCTATTTTATTTAATTTATCTACAATATTTTGTTTGACAGATGCACTTGAATAATTTTGAATAAAAAAAAAAATTAATAAGAAAAATAAGTATTTTTTCATTTCAATATTTCTCTTTTACCAACATGATTTGCTTTAGTAACTACTCCATTTTCTTCCATCATATCGATAATTCTTGCAGCTCTATTATATCCAATTTGTAACTTTCTTTGCAAAAATGAAGTTGATGCTTTTCTTTCACTTTTTACTAATTCTAGAGCGCTTTGGTAGAGTTCATCTCTATCATTCATTTCACTATTATTTACGTCATCATCTTCTTTTTGCGAAAACTCTAAAATTTCCTCAACATAGTCAGGTTCAGCTTGTGATCTTAAAAAATTATTTACTTTTTCTATTTCATCTTCAGTAACAAAAGGCGCATGAATTCTATTTATTCTATTCGCAGAAGACATAAATAACATATCACCTTTACCTAATAATTGTTCTGCACCTTGCTCACCGAGAATTGTTCTACTGTCGATTTTTGAAGACACCTGGAATGATATTCTTGTTGGAAAATTGGCTTTTATTGTTCCAGTAATTACATCAACACTAGGTCTTTGAGTTGCCATGATAATGTGTATTCCAGCAGCTCTAGCCATTTGAGAAAGTTTTTGAATATAATTTTCAATATCTTTTCCAGATACTAACATTAAGTCTGACATTTCATCAACAATTACAACAATGTAAGGCATAAATTTTTTATGTTTCAAATTATATCCATCTATATTTCTTACACCAACTTTAGTCATCAACTTATATCTATTGTCCATTTCTTTAACGACCCAACCTAAAACAGATGCAGCTTTTTTTGGTTCTGTAATTACCGGACACAATAAACTTGGAATACCTTCGTAAGTAGACAATTCTAACATTTTTGGATCAATAAGAATAAACTTACATTTATCTGGAGTATGCCTATACAATAAAGATAATATAATTGTATTAATACATACGGATTTACCAGATCCAGTTGTACCTCCTATTAAAAGATGAGGCATAGTACTTAGGTCACCAATAATAGGATTGCCTGAAATACTTTTGCCCAAGGCTATTGGAAGTTTGATATCTTTTTTTTTAAATTGAACATCTTTAATTACTTCTCCTAGATACACATTTTCTCTAGTTAAATTTGGGAGCTCAATTCCAATTGTATTACTTCCTGGTATGATTGAAATTCTGGCTGACTCTGAGCTTGTATTTCTTGCAATATCTTCAGATAGATTAATTATTTTTGAGATTTTTACACCTGCGGCTGGTTCAAATTCATTTAAAGTTATTACCGGACCATAATTTATTTTTTTAATTTTTCCTTCAACCCCAAAATCCATTAAAACTTTTTCTAAAAATTCTTCACTAATATCTTCATTTTTTTTAGCAATTTTTTCATTCTTTGAAGGTGATCTTAGTAATTTTAAATCTGGGAGAACAAATTTTAAAATATTTTTATCAGAATTACTATCAAATGGCAAAGTATCTTGAATTATCCTATTCTGATTTTCATTCTCTATAACTATATTTTCTTTTATGGCATTACTATCTTCTTTAACTAATGTTTTTTTTCTAAAATTATATAAATTTTTAAATAAGCTAATAAAAAATAAAGTTTTATTAATTTTAAAATTAATACTTACTAAAAAAAAGAAAATTGTAATAATAATTAGGGTGTAATATGAAATATTTTCGTTTATTTCTAAAATAGATGTTAAAAAGCTATCTTTAAGAAATAGTCCAATAAAGCCACCATTTCCATTTACAGTTAAAAAAAAAGATTGATCTTTAAAAAATGAAAAAAATAGTGAGCCACAAATTATATAAAGAATACAAAAAAATAAATTATCGATAAATATTATTTGTTTTTTATTTATTAAAATATTTGTTCCTGAAAAAAATAATGTAAATGGTATTAAGTAAGAAATTAATCCTATAGATTGAAATAAGAAGTCAGAAACAACGCTCCCCCTAAAACCCAATAGATTTTGTATCTGAACAGATTGGTTTACAATGAAATTAGGGTCGTTAGGAGAATAAGTAAATATTGAAATTAATATTGCTAATGCAAGAATTATAATTATTAATCCAAATAATTCAGTAACTCTTTTTATTAAAAAATCTTTAGTTTTTATTAAGAAATTTGTAAATTCCATAAAAATGAATCAATTATGTTGATTTGTACCATTTAATTATTATTGGTAAAATTAAAAAATTTTTATGAAAGTATGTCTAATAGGAAATAATCTTAGCAGCTTAATTTTGGCTCATATTTTATCTAAAAAAAATTTATATAGCGAAATATACTCTTTAAAATCATCTAGATTTAATTTTAAGACAAGAACATTAGGTATAACAGAACATAATCTGCGATATTTAAATAATTATTTTAAAAATATTTCAAAAATAACTAATCCTATAAATGAAATTAAAGTCCTGATTCAAAATGAAAAAATAAATAAAGAAGTATTATTTAATAATAATTCAACTTCATTGTTTAATATGGTTCAATATAAGAAATTAATTTCTTATATTAAATTAAAAGTTTTCAAAAATAATTACATTTCATTTAAATATTTAAGAAAAAACTCTGATCTAGAAAGATTAAAAAGTGAAAAAAAATTTAATTTAATTATAAATTGTGAGAGCTCAAATATTTTAACTAAAAAATTTTTAAAATATAGAATTTTTAAAAATTATTATAATATAGCCTTTACGACAATTATTAAACATGAGATAGTAAAAAATAATAAAGCAGTACAAATTTTTACGAAATATGGTCCGATAGCCTACCTTCCATTATCTGATAAATTAACTTCGGTAGTTTTTTCTTTTGAAATTAAAAAAAAAAAATTATCTGATAATGAAATATTAAATTTAATAAAACAATTTAATCCAATTTACAAAATAATATCGATAGACAAAATCGAAAGCTTTAAATTAAAATTAAGATTACCCAAAAAATATTATAATAAAAACTATCTATTTTTTGGAGATTCAATTCATTCCATTCACCCTTTAGCAGGCCAAGGTTTTAATATGACAATTAGAGATATAATTAATCTTATCGATATTATAGATAAAAGAATAAATTTAGGATTGAGTATAGATAAGAGCATTTACAGCGAATTTGAAAAATCTACAAAAAATTATAATTTAATATTTTCATTTGGTATAGATTTGATTTATGAATTTTTTAGATTAAATAATAATTTTATTCCAAAAAATATTTCAGAAAAAATTTTTACTCATATAAATAATAATCAAAAAATAAAAGATTTAAGTATTAAATTTGCTAATCAAGGTAATTTATAATTATTGAACAGTTTTTATATTTGAAAAATCTGTACTATAAGTATTAAGTATTTCTTCAAATCTTAATTGTCTTTCCTCTAAATTTTTTGTTTCTAGTAAAATTTGTTTTTCCAGAATTGTAAATGGTGATGCCATAGATAGAGCAGATAATGTTTGATAAACATTTTGTTCTTTTAAATTCTTCCAATTGATTTGATATCCACGTTTTTCAAATAATAACTTTAGTTCTTTTAATATTTTTTTTATTCTTGAAAATTCAAAATTTTCTTGATCTGAATTTTCATCATTTTTATATAATTCATAATTAACATTAAGCTCTCTGTAGAGTTTATTATTTTCAATCTCATTAATTTTTTTAAATCTATTTAGACCTTTAAGAATAATAAGATATCGATTATCATCTGTTTCGTTGAAACTAACAATTTTACAAACACACCCAACATCAAATAAGTCAGGATTTTTTAAATCACCATTTTTCCTTGGCTGTATCATTCCAATAAGTCTATCTGTAGCCATCGCATCTTCTGTCATTTTTAAGTATCTGGGCTCAAAAATATTAAGTGGAACAGTTGTGTTTGGAAAAACTATAAAATTAGATAATGGAAAAACTGGGATTTTATTTGGATACTTATTCATAATAACTATTATAAATAGTTTAAACTTAATTTGAATTTAAAATTTTAATCTTGCTTGTAATTTTTTAAGGCTCTAAATATAATAGCTTTTAAACAAGCGGGCATAGCTCAGTGGTAGAGCGTCTCGTTGCCAACGAGAAGGTCGTGGGTTCGAGTCCCATTGCCCGCTCCATTTCAATAATTAAAAATGATTATTTGGATAGCTTCATACCCAAAGAGTGGCAATACTTATATAAGATCATTTATAGCAAGTTATTTTTTTTCAAAAAATGGACTTTTTGGTTTTGATGATTTACTCAATGTTCAACAATTTCCAAATATGAAATTTTCAAAAATTAAAAATGAGACAAAAAAAGAAGCCAGCAAATCTTGGATTTATAATCAAAATATATATTTTGATAAAGCAAAACTTACTTTTCTTAAAACACATAATTGTCTTCTTGAATATGATGGCAATAAGTTTACTACTAATAATGAAACATTAGGTGGAATTTATATAGTAAGAGATCCGAGAAATATTATTACATCATTGACTCATCATTATTCATTTAATTATTCCGATGCTTTATATTACATGAGAGATGAGAAAAGCGTACTAATGGATAAATCTCACGAAAACGATCATAGTAATTTTACATACCTTAGTTCATGGTCAAAACACTATAGATCTTGGATTGAAAATAACGATTTTAAAATATTGTTTATAAAATATGAAGATTTAGAAAAAAATAAAATAGATGTTTTTACCAAAATTATAAATTTTATTAATGAATTAATGAATGACGACAGTCCCATCAATGAAAAAAAGTTGTTAAATTGTATAAAATCTACAAATTTTAATAATTTAAAAAACAAAGAATTAAATGAAGGATTTGCAGAAAGCGTCTATTCAAAAACAACAGGCAAAAGAATTAATTTTTTTAATTTAGGATTTAATAACAGATGGCAAAAAATATTACCAGTTGATATAAAAAATAAATTGAATATATATTTTGAAAAAGACTTAAAATTTTTAAAGTATTAATTTATATGAAAGAAGATTTATCAAAAAAAAAATGTATACCATGTGAGGGCAATATTCCTGCTTTCGATTATAGCGAAATTCATAAATATCTAAAAAAAGTTGATGGTTGGGATGTAAAAAAAAATGCGCATGGAAGTTATTTTTTAATTAAAGAATTTAAATTTAAAAATTTTAAAAAAAGTCAGGAATTTATAAATAAAGTTGGTGATATAGCAGAAAAGGAAAATCATCATCCTGATATATTTTTTGGTTGGGGTTATTCGAAAATAAAGATATTTACACATGCTATTAATGGACTTGCTGAAAGTGATTTTATTTTAGCATCAAAAATAGACAAAATAGTTAATGATTAAAGTGTCTTGTTTTTGAAAATATTAAGACTATTCCCATATCATTAGCAAATTTAATTATTTCCTTATCTTTTATTGAACCATACGGCTGGACAACTGCAGTTACTCCTGCTTGGACAAGTTTTTCAATTCCATCTACAAATGGAAAAAAAGCATCAGATGCAGCAACTAATGGATCCTTATTATTAAATTGTTTAAAATTTATCATTTTTTCAATAGCGATTTTGCAACTATCAAGTCTACTTGGTTGACCAGATCCTATACCTAAGGTTTTATTATTTTGTGTAATTACTATAGCATTTGATTTTACAGAACGACATACGTTAAAAGAAAATATAAGTTGATCCATTAGTTTCTTAGTTGGTTTTAGTTTTGAAACAACTTTGAAATTTTTTTTATTAAAAATTAAATTATCCTTTGTTTGCATCAAAAAGGAGTGTATTTCCGAAACTATCTTATTGTTTTTTTTTAATGGGATTTTAGAGCTATCGATTAGTCTAAGATTTTTTTTAGTTTTGAGTAATTTTAGTGCATTTTCATCAAATCCATTTGCAATAATTACCTCGTAATAATTTTTTATTATTTCTTTTGCAATTTTAAAACTTAATTTGTAGTTACATGCTACAATTCCTCCAAAAGCACTTATGGGATCACAATTTATTGCAGAGATATAGCTTTTTAAATGATCATTTTCTATTGATACTCCCGAAGGATTTGTATGTTTAACAATCACTACACCTTTATTTTTTGGTAATGTTTTTATAAGATTTAAGCAGGAAAAAATATCATTGTAATTATTATAACTTAATTCTTTTCCTTGTAATTTTATTAATTTAAAATCTTCTTCATCACTATAGATTGCTCCAAGCTGATGAGGGTTTTCTCCATATCTTAGTTTTTTAATTAACTTTGCATTAACAATTAGTTTGTCTGGAATAGTTTTTTTAGAAATAGAATTGAAATAATTATAAATTGTGGAGTCATAACTTGCGGTTTCACCAAAAGCTTCTTCGGACATCTTCGCTCTAAATTGTAATGATGTTCTTCCATTGTTTGAATTTAATTCATCAATTAACTCTTTGTATTGATCTATTTTTGTAATAACTGTTACATCATTATAATTTTTTGCTGCTGATCTCACTAAAGTTGGACCACCAATATCAATATTATCTATTATTTTTTTATGATTACTTCTTTGATTTAGTATTTTTTTAAAAGGATAAAAGTTAGTAATAACTAGATCAATACCCTTAAACTTAAGTGATTTTAATACTTTTTTGTGAGAGCTTTTATTTCTTTTATATAGTATTCCAGCATGAATTTTAGGGTGAAGTGTTTTTACTCTACCATCCAAGATTTCCGGAAAATTTGTATAATCTGATACTTCAATACATTTATATCCAAGTGATTTTATTTTTTTAAATGTTCCACCTGAACTTATTAAATTTATTTTATATTTTTTTAGTATTTTTAAAATATTATTAAGTTTATACTTATTTGATACAGAAATTAGAGCAAAATTAATTTTCATATCTTAGATATTTCCCAAAAAATATTTTGTAATTCAGGGTTTGTTAATCCAGAAATAAGTATATTTTTATTTTCTAGGTATCTATTTTTAATGCCAAAATATAATCCTGTCTCAATATCTATCCTGTGATTTTTGCATATAAATTTCCATCCGGCATTATTACTTTCAATTAGGACAGTTTCGTTATTTAATAATTTAGTTAAATTAATTTCAGGTAGTAAATGGAATCTTATCTCAAAATTACTAGATTTAAAGTTTTTAGTTTTTATAAGTGTATCACAACCCTCTAATTTATAGTTATCATGGAAGTATTGTAGTTGTCTCTGATGAATTACACCATTTGATTTGGAATATGCGTTGTGCGAGGCTTTTATTAACCAAAATTTTTTTTCAGATATAATTTCTTTATTTAAAATTTTAAAATTTTTACTTACCAACATGCGTCCATTTTTATCTCTTTCAAATTTTACTGCAGAAGTATTATTTAATACTAAAGTTGAGTGCGTTGCGGTAGATTTAGAAATAATATTTAACTGATGTTTGTAATCTTGAAAATAACCTGAATTTGTTATCACTTTTTCCCCTAAAAAATTAAATTCAAAAGAAAATAATCCAGCTTGATAATCATATGAAAATTTTTTTTCAGGAACTTTCCCAATGTCAATAGCTAATGACGACTTTTTATTTTTTAAAACTACGTAGCCCCCAGCTTCATTTGTATCATCTTTAAATTTATATTTATGAAAATTTAGATAATTATCAAATTCTTTATTTGAATCATCATAATTACCATTAAAAAGTATTCCATTTTTTTTATTTGAACATAAAAGATTATATGATTTGCCTAAATAAAAAATTGTCTCGTCTAGAAAATCTGGAATACTTGTTTGCGACTCTTTTAATAGTTCTCTTATTACAATTAAATATTTTAAATAAATAACTAACTGTCTTAAATTTCTAGATTTAGGAAAATTACTTTCATCCAAAGAAAAATTTAATATTTTCTTTAATAGATCAATTCCATATTTAAGATAATAGCTATCTCCATAAGTCAAACCAACCAAAATTATTGCAGTACTTCCAATTATTTTATCATCTAATTTTTCACTTCTTTTGATCTCGTTTATTAGATGGTTTGTTTGTTTTTTTATTAAACTATTAAAGTGTAATTTATAATTTGTTTCAGAATCTTCATATGTTAGTTTAGAATTTGATATCCAAGCAATTATTCTTTTTGATAGGATATCTAAATCCCAAATATCTTGTTTATATTTATCATTTTCTCCAATCCAATTATAAATTATATTTTGAGTAATTTTTTTTGAAGATTTTAAATCTAATGTAAATAACCAAAAAAAACTGTGAAGTTTTCTAAAACTTTTATTGTTTAAATTTACAGAGCCTTTCCAAACAGAATTTAATGAAAAATCTTCAATATTATATTTTTTTTGATTAAATTTTATTAGACAGTTAAGAATACTTTGACTTGGTTTGTATATGATAACTTTATCATCAATTTTTGAAATTTTTTTATTATAAATAGGAGAATTTAAATAAATTTTTCTTATTTGATTTAGTATTTGAAAAAAAATTGAACCAAAGTTTAAAAAAGCACTTTTTATAAACATCTAGATTTGTTTTAAGGTTTTTATATTTTTTTTAAGATCTCCATTATTTTCTTTAAATATTGTTGTTCCTGAAACTAAAATATCTGCACCAGCATCTATTGCTATTTTAGAAGTTTCAAAATTAATTCCTCCATCGATTTCGATTTTTAAACTTAAATTACGTTCTTTTCTAATTTTATCTAGATCTTTAATTTTATGTACAACATCACTAATAAATTTTTGTCCTCCAAATCCTGGATGAACGCTCATAATTAAAATTAAATCAATTTTATCCAAATGTTCTTCAACTACATTTATTTCAGTATTAGGATTTAAAGAAATTCCAATTTTTTTGTTTAACGATTTAATTTGATTTATTGTTTCTAAAATATTTTCTGTAGCTTCTGGATGAAAAGTAATAATATTAGCACCAGCATCACTATAGTCTTTAATATACTTTTGCACAGGATTTATCATTAAATGAACATCAAACGGTAATTTAGTATATTTTCTTAAACTTTTAATTACTGGAGGACCTAAAGTAAGATTTGGAACGAAATGACCATCCATAACGTCGACATGTATCATGTCAGCTCCACCATCTTCTAATCTTTTAATTTCATCCCCTAGTTTACTAAAGTCAGCTGCTAAAATAGATGGCGATACTTGTATTTTTTTCATAGATAATACTATTTATAGTACTATCAATTTTTTTAATAATTTGAATTATTATTTACCAAATATTCTATATATTTCGTTTGCAATCTCACTTTCCAATGGAAAAGAAAGCATACCCATTACAGAATAACCTAATAAGTATGGTATCAGATAAAATCTGATCATATAAAAAAACCAAGCTACGTATAAAGGAACTATCGGGTGAGCTATAAAACTTGGCGTTATAAACTTAAATAATTTTATTATTGGATTAGTAGATCGAACAAATATTTTCATGAAAAAAAACTCAGAGTCTTCTCTTTGAAATATATTCATAGCTGTACGACCTATAAGGGTCCACATAATGATACCAAGGATGTAGTCAATAACTAAAATATATACTGGCATTTTTTTAAGAAATGGGGGCGTAAATTACGCCCCCAATATAAAATTTATTTAATGTGCTTTTCCTAGTATTGTTTTACCACTAGGTACTCTGACTTCGTCAACCATTTTCTGAGTTGCGCTGTCAGGTTCTTCAGTCATAAGGCTTACTACAACCATTACAACAAGACACACTGATGCTCCGATAATACCAAATCTTAAATGGTCAATACCTAACCAAGGTGTTTGAGCCATAAACTTAGGTCCAACATAGATTAAGTATGCTGTACCAGATCCAAGACCTGCAACCATACCTGCAATAGCACCTGCTCTAGTTGCTCTCTTCCACCATACTCCAAGTACAAGTGGGAAGAACAATCCAGACATAGCAAAGTCGAA
>MDTE01140655.1_pt1 | contig 11568 bp, 5 predicted proteins | sample 811231 | NCBI WGS metagenome assembly MDTE01 (sample SAMN05326651, study PRJNA326480) | marine metagenome | isolation source: seawater | place: Indian Ocean: Red Sea | collected 2010
AATGTACGCGTCCTGGGCCCGGAGCCAACGCGCATTCGGAAGGTGACCGGGAAGCAGGCGCTGGAGCGTCCTTGCCCCTAGTGCTCAGAGGCCGGCTGCGGGGCGTCTCGCGCGCAGCGGAACCCCACCACCGAGTCCACTCGGTCTCGCCGGTAGGGGTAGCGAATGGCTAAGGGTGTGGAGTAGTCCCGGTTGCCCCAGCTGTTGCCCCGGGCCACGCGAAGCTCTGTCCCGAGCCCCTTGCGGTCGTTCTCTGGTGCGCCCGGAATTGCTGAGAATGAGCCGGCAACCCACTCCGAGACGTTGCCCGCCATGTCGAACACACCGTGTGGAGAGCAGTCGGCACTATAGCTGCCCACCGGGGCGATCTCGGGCTTCTTGGAGCCCGTCCAGCTTGCTTCGAAGGCATCCCAGGCGGCCATGTCTGCCAGAGGTCCGCTCAGGCGACTGGCGACGTTGGTGCGCGATGAGTCCCACGAGTTGCCCCACGGATAGCGTTGCCCCGAAGGTCCCCGTGCCGCAGCCTCCCACTCGTCCTCTGTGGGAAGCCGGCGACCCGACCAACGACAAAAGGAGTCCGCATCGTCCCACGTCACCAGGATGACGGGCAGTTCTTCTAGCCCTTTGGGTGGAGTGCTTCGGCCCCAGTTGTAGATGGCGGCCCAGTTCTCGTGGACGTAAGGAGCCGCACGACCTGTGGCCTTCACGAACGCTTGGTAGCGAGAGTTTGTGACCTCGTAGCGATCGATGAAGAAGGCCGGAATCGCTTGGTGACGTTGGGGCCTAGAGCCAGGGATCTCCCCATCACCCAGGAGGACCTTGCCCGCTGGTACGAGTACCTCGTCGTCCACTGGGTGCGGTCGCTCGCCTGCCTTCGCCCACCGCACCGGTTGGCCGGCCGCGTAGTCCGTCGCCCATTGCTCGTCGGGCTTGGGCTCTGGGGCGAAGCCCAAGAACGGGAAGTACTCGTCCTCCCATCGCTCGATTATTGGGTCTTCGCTGGGTTCGACTGCGCCCCCCTGCCGAACAGCTTCAGGATGCTCATGCCCAAAGGGATTGTTGTCTTCACCGCCGCGCTGGTGGTTGTTGTCGTGATGTTCTTCCGCCCTATGTCCTGTTGGGTCATCGGTGTTCGCCGCTGGTCCCTCTTGTGGCTCGGAGGGCTGATTGCAACTGAGCAGAACGAACGGGAGGCTTGCTGTGAGGAGGAAGAATACGGCCCATTGAGTGCGGTCCATTGGGTCCACCATACCCGGCTGCTCTGCGGCCTCGATACCTACCGTTGTACGACGGTGAGCAGGTTCGTCGGGTCCAACTGGAGACGAGGTCATCGTGCTGAAGTACGATGAGTGCATGGTGCTCACCCTGGCACTGCGTGTCCTTCAGGACTTCTTTCTGGTGTTGATGATGGTGGGGCCGGGCCTCCTGGTGGCGCGGTGGTTCCGCCCGCGGCCAACGCCGCTGCAGTGGTTGTCTGAAGGCTTGCTCTGCAGCCTGACGGTCGTGTCCGTGCCGGTCTTCTCGCTGGCGCTCTTGACCCGCCAATATCTGGACTGGCGTTGGATGCTCGCCGGCTCGCTCGCGGTGGCCGTCCCCACGGTGCTCGCTCTTCTGAGGCGGCACCAGCGGAACTGGAGAGACGCTCTCCTGGCCACGGCTCCAGCCAGTCCGTGGAGCCGGAGTGTCGTCGTGGTCGCCCTGGCCGTGTTTGTCCTCTTCCTCGTGAACTACGACCGAAGCCACTTTCATTACGCCTGCATCAACGGTGTGGTCATGCAGGCGATCACCGAGGAGGCGGCCCCACCGTTTGACCCGCACGGTGCGGACCAGCCGTTTGACCCCAATGACCAGCAAGATCCTGGGCATCTCCAGGTCGGCGGTCCAGAGGCCCGCGCACCCGGCGCACGCATGGATCTCATTGATAGTCCGGGGACTGGTCAGCGCTACGGTACGACGGCCCTCATTGCTCCTGTCGTTGCTCTGTTCGATGCCTTTGGTTTCCGGCTCGTCTATGCCTTGATGCCCTGCCTAGCGTTCCTCTTTGGCTTTCGCTTGTTGCGGTCGCTCCTGCGTCGCTCTGGGCTCGCGCTCCTCGCTTCGGTGCTCTGCGTGGTCAATCCCTACGTCTTGAAGATCGTGATTCTGGATGAGAATGTGCTCGCTTTTGCCACCGCAACAGCGGCCCTTGCCCTGCTCGTAGAGGGAAGGCTGCCTCTCTTGGCTGGCGTGGCTCTGGGCGCCACCTTGGGCATCCGGCACGTGGACCTTCCCCTGTTGGTGACGGCTGGGATCCTGCTGGGTGGGCGGCGTAAGGATTGCTTGTTGGCGCTCCTGGGAACGGTGTTGGCTGCCTGCCCATCGCTCCTGCACCATCAGGCGACGTATGGAACGTTGTTTGCCCACGAGCACTTCGTGGACGAGGTCTTCCTCGCGGTGCCCCATCGCTTCTTGGGGTGGGAGTTCCGCTACACGGGTTTGTTGAATGTTCCGTTTGTGGAGCAGTGGATCCGAACACCCTATAACCCGTTCCCCACGTCGCTCTACTACCCGATCAACACCGTGGCCCACCTAGGCAGCTTGGTGGCAGCTGTGGGGCTCATCGGCGTGGTGCTGCTGTGGGTTCGGGAGCGCCGGCTGGCGCTGGCTCTTCTGTGCTGGGTGGCGCCGGTCTACGGCCTGCTCGCTGTGCTTGAGAACTGGATGGACCCCAACAAGATGGGGCTGATTCTCATTCTGTTCCCAGTGCTTCTCTTGGGTCTCGGCTATGGCTTGGACTGGCTGGCCAATGGCTCGGCGAGGCGCCTGGGCGTCTTGTTGGGCACTGCGGCAGCGCTGTCCATGGCGATGGTCGGCGTGGGCGAGCTTCACATCGAGGATGATCCCCGCTTCTACGCGAAGTATCCCCACGTGCGCCCTGAGCGGCCCGAGTACTACGACTTCGAGCGCTCGGTAGTGACGACGGGCAGTCCCTTGCCGAGCGCCTATTTTCTCCAGCAGTACTCCGACTTGCGGCCCATGCAGCGGTTGGCTTCGGCGGCGGGGGACTATCTCGATAGGCGCTTCCGTCGCGACGGAGAGGTTCAGGTGCTCGGGGGCGACCGGCGCGCTGTGGACTGGACGCTCGATCTCAGTCGGCCACTGGTGGGACGCACCGACTTCGCTCGCCTCGAGGCCGGGGGGGCCGGGCTGGACATGCAGGCCGAGGGGGCGGCCCACTGGCTCGTAGGCATGGAGACCTGGGAGGAGCAACCTGCCGAGCTCCGTGTTGTGCGCAAGGGACCTTCCGAGGTGGCGCTGTACCTGCGATTTGGCAAGGAGGGCTTCGCCGAGGTGGAGAGCGAGGCGCACTTCAGCATCGAAGAGACCCGTCGTCCGGACCTACAGCCTCGTCGTGTGCCCAGTGACTCGCTGACGCTGCGAGTGCGTGCGGGGGATCGGGTCCAGTTGTACGAGACGGTGTCCATGGACGAGGTTCTGGTCTACACATGGGAGTTCGTTGTCGATGACTCCGGCATCGAAGTGGGGCCGGCGCGACGGATGTTCCACAACTGAGAGCTGAGATGAGCGACGAGAACGGAAACGACAGCGTAGCGAGGGCCGGCAGAGGCTGGCTGCTCCGGTTGCGCTCTCCCACCTGGCTGATCGTTGTGGTGGGCACCTTCCTGGCGTGGGGTGGCGTTGTGGAGGGCGCTGACTCCATCGTCTACTACGTCTTCGGGATCGTCGACGGCGTGCCCAATGACCCGCTGTCCGTCATCAAGCCCATCTTCAATCCAGAGCCCATGTTCACCTTTGCCTACCGGCCCCTGTCCACGGCGGTCCTAAAGATAGGAAGCGTGGTCTTTGGCCGAGACGCCTCTGGCCTCGCTGCCTTCACCTTTGTGCACGGCCTGGTGTTGATTGCCTATGGGTTGGGGGCTCGCCGCTTCCTCCTCGCCCACGGTTTGGGTGCCGGAGTGTCGCTGCTCGGTGCCCTGACGGCGATGTTCACGCCAACGGTCTTGTGGAGCGCTTGGACTCTGCCCGAGTACGACATGGTGGGCGCCGCCTTTGTGCTGTGGGCCGGGGCTGCTCTCCGCCAGGGTCGTATGGGACGGTTTGTTCCGCTGGCCATCATGGCCATGGTCACCAAAGAGACCTCGGCTGTGTTGATGTTCGCCTATCTCCTTGCGCACAGCGCGTACGTGTTCCGGCAGGACAAGAGGGTCGTGGGCTTGGTGATCGGCTACATCGTGCTGCTCTTGGCGGCTGTGAGCCCGACGCTCCTGGTCAAGTCTCCAGTGTCTCACGAGTTCTACGTGCGAAACGAGGAGTTCGCCTGGGGCCGAATCTTCTGGCTGGGGGTCCACAACTCGTCCCAGGTCTTGTACTCGTTTGGTCCAGCCGGTGCGCTCCTCTTGTGGCAAGTGCTGCGGCCTCGCAGGCTGGGTTGGCCGCTGTTCGCCGGAGGCCTCGCTCTCTTCGCCGTGGCCCCCATCTTCCGGGTCTACAATCACTATGAGGCGGTCGTGCTGTCCGACCTGAACTGGGTGTTGGTCTGGTCCGCGTGTTTGCTGGCCGGACTCTGCACGCTGTGTGTGCGTGGACGTCCGGGCGAGCGGGTGTTGGCTCTGTCCGTCCTGCTTGGCTTCTGCGCCTTGATGGCGGGGCCGATCCTGGCCAGCTTCAGTCGTTCGGACTTGAGTGCTCGTCTGTACGCCCCCATGTTGCCGGCCTTGTTTGGTTTGGCTTGGCGGGGTGCGGAGCTGGTCGTCCGGGATCGTCCACATCTATGGACCCGATGGTGGCGACCTGTAGGAATCGCGGTCATTTGCTGTTTCGCCTGGCAGCCGCTGGCCGGGGCGTTCTCTCAGTGGCAGTTCTGGCAGGCCCGCTTCCCGGTGGAGCGCGCGATGAAGTCGGAGCTCGTCGCGCAGCTCCAGGAGGAAGCGGTGCCCGTGTGTTGCGCTCGCCGCGGAGACGACTGCGAGGTGCGGGACGAGGATGGCCCTCTCGTCTTCTATCCCAACCACAACCAGGAGATGGACATCACCGAACTGGATGTCCTGGGACCGGTGCGTCCCGAGGTGCGTCAATGTACGTCGCTGGTTCAGCTTATGCGGACGCGGGTGGGGCCGGGTCTGCTCTGGGATCAGGATAGCCCGCTGCAGGGCGTGGACCAGTTCCGGGAGCGGGTGGAGCCGGGACCGGTTGCCGGAGCCATGCGTGGTTGGCTCGAGATGCCGCGCGGGGTGTACTTGTTCGTGCAGACCCCGCGCAGTCGGATGAGTGAAGACGACAACCGGGAGCTGGTCGGTGACTTTAGCTGGGCCCTGGGCAACATCCCGGAGGCCCGGGACGGGGCATTCGAGCAGGCCCTGGGAGTCATCTATGCGGAAGACACTCCGCTGGAGCGCACGTTTGCAGGCACGGTCCGCAACAAGGTCGAGGAGGAGGCCTCCTACGTCCAGCTTCCGCTCTGGCTCAACGAGGTGCCGCGCCGCTTACTCCGTGGGATTCCCTTGGTAGAGCGCTACGTCTATCTGTCGTCGGTCTACACACTGAAGAAGGGCGAGAGACCCTACGTCCTGGTGGATTGACGGGGGCGCGGATAGCGGCCCACTTCGGGCCACCAGTTCCTTTCGGCTGTGGTGCGGGCGTTGCGGTTGCCCTGTCATTCATGGACTCGTGCCTGGCCGCGCTACACTCGTGGGGACCATCAGGAGGTCTTGCTGGTGAAGGTTCGCCCGTTCGTCATGGTCGCTGTCCTCTTCGCTGCCTGTAGTGAGGGCAGCTTGCCTGCAGATTCCACGGGGGACAGCAGCCCCAACGGCACAGCGGCTGACCTGGTGATCAACGAGGTCGTCGCGCGACCCACCGGCGATGGGCCGGACTGGGTCGAGCTGTTCGTGGCCGGCTCCAACTCTGTCCAGCTGTCTCAATACACCCTGGTGGACGATGGTGATGATCACGAGCCGTCCTCTCTCGGTGACGGAACCCTCGAGCCGGGCGAGTTTCTTGTGCTCGACGCGACCGGCTCGGGTGCCGGGGTCGGCGAGCTCGCGTTCAAGCTGGGCGGCAACGACGCTCTCACGCTTGCTCGCAGTGGCGTTGCTGTCGACTCTCTGTCCTGGGATGAAGACCAGGTAGAGCGGGGGACCAGCTTTGGGCGTTTCCCGGACGGTCAGGGAGATGGCCAGTCGCTGAGTCCGACGCGTGGCGCTCCCAACGAGGCCTTGGGTGCGGCCCCCTCCGATGGAAGCCCTTTCATTACCGATCGCGTGATTGCGGTGGAGATTGAGATCGAGGACTCCGACTGGCAGGCGATCCTCGCGGATCCCGAGTCCGAGACGTACCAGCCAGCCAACCTGGTGTACGACGGCGAGCGGCTCGATCAGGTCGCGGTGCGAGTGAAGGGCAACTCGAGCCTGAACGCGGTGGTTGGAGATCCCGACTCCGTTCGGTTCAGCTTCAAGCTGGACACCAACCGCCTCGTCAGCGGTCAGAAGTTCCGAGGCGTCAAGAAGCTGAACTTCAACAACGGCTTCAAGGACCCGTCGCTGATCCGCGAGCACCTCGGCTACCGCTTGGCTCGGGAGGTCGGCTTGCCAGCGGCCCGAACGGCGTTCGCGGACCTGACCGTGGCCGGCATTCATCTAGGTCTCTACACGGTTGTAGAGCACGTGGACGATGACTTTGTAGAGCGTTGGTTCGATGAGGACGATGGTGACCTCTATAAGCCCGACTGGCCCGACGGATCGTTGCTCTACCGGGGAGAGAACATCGAGGACTACGGCGGCCTTCAACTAGAGACCAACGAGGACACCAGCGATCACTCGGCCTTTCTTCGCTTCGTGGACGTGATCAACCACGGGGCGGACGAGGACCTGGAGTCGGTCCTCGATGCCGAAATGATGCTGCGGTACATGGCGCTCAACAGCGTGCTGGTCAACCTCGACTCCTATACGGGCAACGGCCACAACTACTACTGCTACGAGCAGGACGGTGTCTTTGTCGTGATCCCTTGGGACCTCAACGAGGCCTTTGGCAACTTCAAGTGTGGATGCAACCGCTCCGAGATCCTGGGGTTCATGATGGATGAGCCCACCTGCGGTGCTGTGGAGGACAAGCCGCTGGTCCAGCGCATGCTGGCTGTGGACGAGCACCGTGCTCGCTATCACGCCTTGCTGCAGGAGATGCTGGACGGACCGTTTTCGTCTTCCTCGATGGATTCGTGGATCGAGGAAGCGGCTGATCTCATCCGCGCTACGGTCGCTCAGGACACGACCAAGTTCTATACGACGGACGAGTTCGAGAGGAACGTGAGCGATGGCGACGTGGCAGGAGCCATCGGACTCAAGGCGTTCGTAGCCGAGCGGGCGGCCTCCCTTCAGGCTCAGCTAAAAGGAGGCGCGCCCTCTTCAGCCGATGGTGGCGGGAGCTGTGGTGGTGGTGGTCCCGGCCCCAGTGGAGGCGGGGGGCCCGGCGGCGGAGGCAACCCCCTCTGCCCCGATGACAACTGCGACAACTTCGAGCGAAACAACTGTGAGGTGTGTCCCGAGGATTGTCAGGACGATCCTGTGTGGTTGGATAACTGCGCTGACTGAGTTGGCTTGTGACTCCGTCGTCTAGACCGAGGGCGGGTGTCAGAGCTTGGCCAAGTGCCAGCTCCCTCGCGCGAGCAGCAGGTGTGCTTCTCCTGACTCCTCACTGCCATCCACCTGCCAGGACCAATAGGTCTGGAACAACTGAACGTTCTCCTTGGCGCGGCAGCGCTCCGGCTTTTGGCCCTTCGCGACCTTCATCAGGCGACCATCGAACAGCCGCAGGTTCGAGATCTGCGTCTGCCGTCCATCGTCGGGACGGCGTGCACGGTCCATGGCGTCGTTGCGTCCCGCCATGACGTCCTCGACCACGTTGTCCGGCTCGCAGTCGGAGATGGTCAGGAAGAGGTCCCGAGAGATGAACAGACTGGAGATGGCCTCTGGATTGTTGTCGTTGATGGCCTCTACCAGATGTTGCATGTGCTGCTGAACCCCAGGTGGAGGCTCGGAGGGCTCGCCGGGTCGCTCACCGCCGGGGCCACCTGGACCACCTGGACCACCTGGACCTCCGGGTCCCCCATCGTGTCCGGGATCGCCCCAATCATCGGGTCCACCGTGGCCGCCTGGGCCGCCTGGGCCATCGCCGGGTCCCCACTCAGGTCCTCCAGCGCCCATTCCGGTGCCGAAGTCACCGGGGGGCTTGCCGGGATCCATGAGCGCACTCAGAGCGAGCCCGTCATCCAACCAGGGGAATGTGGGCACCCAGTCGAAGGCGTGGACGTGCGCCTCGGCGCCGCTTATGTGGGGCACCTGCACTGGTGGTGCGCAGTCCCCCGCATCACTGTCGAAGCGGCTGACCCACACGTTGGGTAGCCGGATGTCCTCTCGGTTGGTCACGAAGGCGAGCCACCGGCCGTCGGGACTGAAGCGATGCCAGGACTCGGCATGGCCACTGTTGCAGCTGAGTCGGCGCGCCTCTCCGCCGGCTGTTGGGACAATCCAAAGGTCCCCCGACATCTGAGAAAAGAACCCGCGGTCAGCTCGTGCAAAGACCAGCCAGCGGCCGTCAGGGCTGTAGTCGGGGTAGAAGTTGCTCTGCTGATTGGCGCTGGCGCCCGGCACATCCGTAGCCGCTCCCCCTTGCCCGTCATTCCAGGGCACGGTTGCTATGTCGACGCGGGTCTGGGAGCCATGCCACACCTGGTTCGGTGGCGCGCGGATGAACGCGATGGTCTGCCCGTCTGGGCTCCACATGGGGATGCTCTCCACGCGGATGGGGTCTGAAGCACCCGGGACCGGTTTGTGTTCCCCCGTCTTGACGTTCAGGACGTGGATATCGCCCTGGTGAACCATCATCTGATCCTTTGCGCCGACAGTCTCCCCAACTTGGCTGAACGCTACCAGCGACGGGTCCGTGGGATGAAACTGGGGCATGAACGCGTGCGGGACTTGAGCCAGGACTTTTCTGTCGGGCATCTCGAGGACTGTAAGGAAGCCGTTGGGCGCATCGAAGCGTGCTGGAGCTTCTTCTTCGTTCTGGCTGAAGACGGCGATGTAGCGCCCATCGTTGCTTACGTCGTGGCAGGACACGCAGTTGTGCGAGGCACTGGCCATCTTGTCTCCGCCGCCTGGTCCGCCGGGTCCGCCAGGTCCGCCAGGTCCACCGGGCCCACCGGGTCCGCCGGGTCCGCCGGGTCCGCCGGGTCCGCCGGAGTGGCCTGAGCCCGGGTATCCCTGGCCAGCTCCCTCTCCGTGTTGTTCGCCGTGGGGTCCGTCGGGACGGTGTCCTCCGTGATGGTCCCCGCCTTCGTCTCCTCGCTGTCCTCCATGCTGGTGGGGGTCCCCCGGATCGTTCTGGTGGGCGGAGTGTCCGCCGTGCTCGCCGGGCTCGTTCCCCTGCGGATCATCGAAAGGGCCAGGCTCGTGGTGGGGGTCGCCTTCCGGATCATCGTGATGGTCGCCGTGCGGATCATGGGAACCGTCATGGGGTCCGTCGGGTCCATCGTGGTGCCCGTCGGGTCCGCCGTGAGGTCCGTCGGGACCGTCGTGGGGTCCGTCGTGGGGTCCTTCGGGCCCGTTGTGGGCGAAGGGACCAGCGCCTGGCTCACGCCCCTCGCCGTACGCTGGCTTCGGGCCATAGGCGCTGCGGAACAGCACCTTGGGTTCTAGAGCGTCCAAGTCCATGCCGACGATGGCGAGGTTCATGAACATGACGGGCGTTGTTCCCGTGGGTAGCTCGGGCGGCCGGTGTTTCTTGCCGTAGACGAGCATGCCGCTCGGTCCGTCGCCCATTGGAGCTACAGTGAACCGGCTGACAGGGCTCTCCGCTACCTGTCCCTCGATGGTTCCGTCCGGGTGAAGGACAGCACTTCGGATTCGAATCTCCACAGGCCCCGCTCCGGGCGTGATGTTGCTCCACCCGCTGTCTGTGGGGCTCAACTCCTGAGTTCGGGTTAGCCCCACGTAGACCTGTCGGTCGTTCTGTCGGAGCTCGACGGCATAGGTCCGGCTGCTGCCGGTGCTCTTCCACTGGATCCGGGGTGGCGGGAAGTGGGCCGGGTAGACCGAACCGGCCGGTGGATGCAAGAGGGGCTGGTCCATGGACGTGCGATCCGTAACCGGGGTCTGCACCAGAGCCATGGCTTGCTCCTGCGAGATCCCAGGCTCGAGGACCATGCCAGGTCCTTGAGGGGCACCCTCCTGACCGTGCTGATTGACGTTCGTCTCCGTCGATGGGGCGGTTCCGCCCCGAGACAGGAGGACCAGCGCTGCAAGGAGCGCTGCGATGCCAAGGCTCGCGAACCACCAAGGTCTCATGGGATGCTCCCAAGGTTCTGCATCAGGATGCCTCTGGCTGGACGCACCGGAAGCCGACACGGCCTCGTTGGTAGCCATTCTGCCCGGACCGTGTGGCCGCTGTCGTCGCGGGCCCCTCCTGGTTGGGCGGAACCCCTCGAACGGTAAACATGAGCGGGTCGAACGTCACCAGCCACTCGTTAGCGTTGGAATGCAAGAAGGTGCGGTCGTAGGCGTAATAGGAATCAGAGGTCCACTCGAAGACGCCCCCCACCAAGTCGCCCACTCCGTAGATAGATTGGCGATTGCTACACATGCCCACGCGGCGTGGGACATCCATGCCGGCGACTTCGGAACAGTCTCCGTCTTGCCAGGACTCCCCCCAGGGGTATCGCCGCCCCGCGGGCCCGCGGGCTGCTTTCTCCCACTCCGCTTCGGTCGGTAGTCGCATGGCACCCCGCCAGGCGCAGTAGGCCGCAGCCTCATCCTGAGTAATGAGGATTGCCGGTTGATCGTCCGTGCCTTCAGGGTAGTTCATACCCGTCCAGTTGTAGCGACCGGCCCATGGGAGCTTGAGCACTGGGCCGGGCTGGCCCATGGCGACCAGGTACTCCCGGTACTGCGCGTTGGTGACCGGATAGCGATCGATCTGGAAGGTGGGAAGCTCCACGATGCGGGCGGGACGCTCGTCGGGTTCTCCATCCTGGCTGCCCACGTGCGCGCGGCCTGCGGGGATCCGGACCATGGCGGACTCGTCATCACTGCTGGCGATGATGGCTTCCGCGGTCTGTAGGGCAGCTTGGTCTTTGCCGTCGTTCTTCTGGATGGTCGCCGGCGTCAACGAGAGGCTCCCCAAGTCCACGCTCAGTGTCTGCTCGTGAATGTCGGTAATGGGCACAGTCCGTCCGTCGAAGTTGAACAGCCAGTCGTTCCAGCGTTGGTTGGCCTTCCTCAGGCGCAAGCGGGCCCGGACCTCGAGGGTTCCCGTCGTTCGGTAGCCTAGAGGCACGTCATAGCTTGCCACGTCGCTGCCGCCGGCTTCGATGTGATGGTCAAAGAGAGTGCCCTTGACCGCGGCGAGGTTGTGCAGGTCTACCGGCAGGTTTCGGCGGTCCACCAGCACCTTTCGCCAGCTGTGCGCCTCCGGGTCCAAGTAGTGGTCCTCATCGAGCAGTCCCGACTCGAAACGAGGCGCATCGAGCGGTCCCGCGATGAACTCGATCCAGGCCTCGCTGATGTCAGTAGTTCC
>MDTE01009793.1_pt1 | contig 11567 bp, 8 predicted proteins | sample 811231 | NCBI WGS metagenome assembly MDTE01 (sample SAMN05326651, study PRJNA326480) | marine metagenome | isolation source: seawater | place: Indian Ocean: Red Sea | collected 2010
CACTAAGAAATCTTGATGAGTCTGGAATAGTGTATATTGGAGCAGAAGTTAAACCCGGAGATATTTTGGTTGGAAAAGTAACTCCTAAAGGAGACACTATTTCAAACCCAGAAGAAAAATTGTTAAGATCTATATTTGGTGAAAAAGCTACTGATGTTAGGGATTCATCGCTTAAAGTTCCTCCCGGAAGCAACGGAATTGTTGTTGATGTAAGGGTTTTTAATAGACATGGAATTGAAAAGGATGAACGTTCAGTAGCTATTGAAAGATCTGAAATTGAGCTAGTTCAAGAGGACAAAGGCGTAGAAGAAGAAATTCTTGAAAGAAACATAAAGGTCAGAGCACAAGAAATTTTAAATAATAAAAAAATAAACAAAAGTTTTTCAGGTCTTAAATCTGGATCTAAAATTTCAGCTGAAGATTTAGAACAATTAAATTTAAACGACTATTGGAAGCTATCTTTTAACGAAGAACAAGCGAATATTGATTTACAAAGATTAAAAGATCAATACACAAACGTCAAACAAGACATAAAAGAAAGATTTGATGATAAAGTTGCAAAAATTCAACAAGGCGACGACCTGCTTCCAAATGTTTTAAAAATGGTAAAAGTTTTTGTTGCTGTTAAGCGTAGCCTTAAACCTGGAGATAAAATGGCAGGAAGACATGGTAACAAAGGTGTTATAAGCAAAATAGTTCCTATCGAAGATATGCCGTATAAGGAAGATGGTAAACCTGTTGATGTTGTTTTAAATCCTCTTGGTGTACCTAGCCGTATGAATGTAGGACAAATTTTAGAAACTCATCTAGGGTGGGCATGTACAGAGCTTGGTGAAAAAATTAATAAAATTATCAAGTTGCAGTCAGATATGAACAAAAGAAATAACTCAATAAGGGATGTTCTGAAAAAAATTTATGGTCAAGATATATATGAAAAAAAAATTAAGCCAATGAATGATATAGAATTTAATGAACTTTCTGCTAATTTGTCTTTAGGAGTTCCAATATCAACACCAGTATTTGATGGAGCTTCAGTTGATGATGTTACACAATTATTAAAATTAGCAGATTTGCCATCCACAGGGCAAACAACCTTATGGGATGGTAGAACCGGTGAACAATTTGATAGACAAGTTACTGTTGGTACAATTTATATGTTGAAACTTCATCACTTAGTAGAAGACAAAATTCACGCAAGATCGACCGGCCCTTATAGCTTAGTCACACAACAACCTTTAGGCGGAAAGGCACAATTAGGTGGGCAAAGATTTGGTGAAATGGAAGTATGGGCGTTAGAAGCATATGGTGCCTCTTACACCTTACAAGAAATTTTGACTGTAAAATCAGATGACGTAGCTGGAAGAACTAAAGTTTATGAAACAATTGTTAAAGGTGACGACAAATTTGAATCTGGTGTGCCAGAATCATTTAATGTTTTAGTTAAGGAAATTAAATCATTAGGTTTAAATATTGAATTGGATTAATTTACATGAATAAGAACATATCAAAATTATTTAAACAACAAGAGCCCATTGAAAAAAGATTCAATAAAATAAAAATAACATTAGCAAGTCCCGAAAAGATTAAATCCTGGTCATTTGGTGAAATAAAAAAACCTGAAACAATAAATTATAGAACTTTCAGACCTGAAAAAGACGGTCTTTTCTGTGCTAGAATTTTTGGCCCAGTCAAAGATTATGAATGTTTATGTGGAAAGTATAAGAGAATGAAATTTAGAGGAATCATATGTGAAAAATGTGGGGTTGAAGTTACAAGATCTAACGTAAGAAGAGACAGAATGGGACATATTGAATTAGCTTGTCCAGTAGCTCATATTTGGTTTCTAAAATCACTTCCTAGCAGGATATCGTTAGCAATCGACATGAGACTTAAGGAAGTTGAAAAAGTTTTATATTTCGAAAGCTTTATGGTTATTGAACCAGGACTAACTAAATTAAAAAAAAAGCAGCTTCTTTCTGAAGAAGAGTATATTAAAGCCCAAGAACAGTATGGTGAAAGTTCATTTGAAGCCCAAATTGGAGCAGAAGCAATCAGATCTCTACTAGTAAACTTAGATTTAAAATCCGAGAGAGATAAACTTAGATCAATTTTAAAAGAAGTAAAATCTAAAGTTGCAGAAGAAAGAACTGTAAAGAGGCTAAAATTAATAGAGTCATTCATTGACTCCGGAAACAAACCTGAATGGATGATATTGACAACTATCCCTGTCATTCCACCTGAGCTTAGACCGCTTGTACCACTTGATGGAGGAAGATTTGCAACTTCTGATTTGAACGATTTATACAGAAGAGTAATAAACAGAAACAATAGATTAAAAAGATTAATAGATTTAAAAGCTCCACATATAATTGTAAGAAATGAAAAAAGAATGCTTCAAGAATCTGTTGATGCACTTTTCGATAACGGTAGAAGAGGTAGGGTTATTACTGGTGCTGGTAAAAGACCACTTAAATCTTTAGCAGAAATGTTAAAAGGTAAACAAGGAAGATTTAGACAAAATTTATTAGGTAAAAGAGTAGATTATAGTGGAAGATCAGTAATTGTTGCTGGACCTGAACTAAAACTACATCAATGCGGACTTCCAAAAAAAATGGCTGTTGAGCTGTTTAAGCCTTTTTTATATGCAAGGCTAGATAAACTTGGTCTAGCTACTACAATTAAACAAGCTAAGAGACTAGTCGAAAAAGAAAAGGAAGAAGTTTGGGATGCTCTAGAAACAATAGTCAGAGAACATCCTGTTATTCTAAATCGAGCGCCAACACTACATCGATTAGGCGTACAAGCCTTTGAAGCAAAACTAATAGAAGGCAATGCAATAGAACTTCATCCTTTAGTATGTGCAGCTTTTAATGCAGACTTTGATGGCGATCAAATGGCAGTTCACATTCCTTTAAGTCTGGAGGCGCAATTAGAAGCTCGTGTGCTAATGATGTCCACCAATAATATATTGAGCCCTTCTAACGGGAAACCAATTATAGTTCCAAGTCAAGATATGGTTCTGGGTATTTATTATTTGTCTCAATCACCGGAAGATATAACAAAAATTAAACCAAAAGGTTATTTTAGTAACGTTGAAGAACTTGAACATGCTTTAGAAAACAAAAATATAAGTTTGCACTCAACTATAATGTGCAGATTTGAAACCGTTGATTCAAAAGGAAAAAGTGTTTTAGAAAAATATAAAACTACTGCTGGAAGATATATATTATCTAGTGTACTTCCCAAACATCACAAAATTAAATTTTCATTGATTGATAGAATACTACCAAAGAAAAATGTTTCTGAGATTATTGATATTGTTTATCGTTATTGTGGTCAAAAAGAAACAGTGATTTTTTGCGATAGGATTAAAGCTCTTGGATTTAAACATGCTTTTAAAGCAGCAATTTCTTTTGGGAAAGATGATTTAATAATTCCTAAAACTAAACATAAATTTGTTAATGATGCTAAAAAACAAATAGAAGATTATGAAACCCAATATTCTGAAGGATTAATTACTAGAGGTGAAAAATATAATAAAGTTATAGACGTTTGGTCTAAGTGTACAGATTCTGTTGCTAACGAAATGATGAAAGAAATTTCGTCTGCAACTAAAGTTATGCCAAATGGGCGTATTGAAACAAATTCTGTATTTATGATGGCTAATTCGGGAGCAAGAGGTTCGGCGGCACAAATGAAACAATTAGCTGGCATGAGAGGATTAATAGCAAAACCTTCAGGTGAAATTATAGAAACCCCAATTACTGCAAATTTTAAAGAAGGTTTAACAGCATTAGAATATTTTAATTCAACGCATGGAGCCAGAAAAGGCTTAGCTGACACAGCGCTTAAAACAGCAAACTCGGGCTATTTAACAAGAAGACTTTGTGATGTATCACAAGATATTTCTATCACAAGAAATGATTGCGGCTGTAAATCAAAAGACTCTATAACTTTATCAGAACTTATAGAAGGTGGTAATATAGTTGTTAGTTTGTCAGAACGTGTACTCGGAAGATCGTCTGCGGAAGATGTAAAAAATCCAATAAGTGGTGAAATAATTGTTAAGAAAAAAGAAATGATTGATGAAGCGGCCTGCGAAAAAATAGATGCCGCAGGAGTTAAGTCTATCAAAGTTCATTCAGTAATGACTTGTATTGCTGATGAAGGTGTATGTGCAATTTGTTATGGTAGAGATTTATCAAGAGGTAAGCTAGTAAGTATAGGTGAAGCTATCGGTATGATTGCAGCACAGTCAATTGGTGAACCCGGTACCCAGCTTACAATGAGAACCTTCCACGTTGGTGGTACTGCGCAAATTAAAGAAGAATCACAAGTAGTAGCTCATTCTTCTGGCATAATAAAAATTATAAATAAAAATTTAATTGAAGATTCTAAGAAAAACAAAATTGTTATGGGTAGAAATACACAAATATCTATTGAAGATCAAAATGGATACCAACTTGCTGTTTATAAAATTCCTTATGGTGCAAAATTATATTGTGACAATAATGAAAATGTTAAAAAAGGTAAAAAAATTTGCGATTGGGATCCATACACTCTACCAGTGATTGCTGAAAAAAGCGGTATTGTTAGTTATATGGACTTAGTAGATGGAGTTTCATTAGCCGAAACTGTTGATGACGCAACTGGAATTTCTTCAAAATCTGTTTTGGATTGGAGATCACAATCAAAAAATACTGAATTGAAACCTAGAATTACATTAAGAGATGAAAAAGGAAATGTTATAAAAAAAGCTGACGATAATGAAGCTAGATATTATCTTGTTCCAGATTCTATTTTATCAGTTAATGATGGATCAAAAGTTTATGCTGGCGATGTTCTAGCAAGATTGCCCAAAGGCACCTCCAAGACCAAAGATATTACCGGTGGATTGCCTAGAGTAGCTGAACTATTCGAAGCTAGAAAGCCTAAAGATAGTGCAATAATTGCTGAAAATGATGGAACTATAGAATTCGGAAAAGAACTAAGAGGCAAGCTCAAAGTTTCTGTTGTTACAACTGAAGGCGCTTCTTCATCATATTTAATACCTAAAGGTAAACATATAAACTTTAATCAAGGTGAAAAAATAAAAAAAGGAGAATATTTGTTAGATGGAAGTCCGGCTCCTCACGATATATTAAGAATTTTGGGCGTTGAAGCATTAACTGAGTATTTTGTAAATGAAGTCCAGGAAGTTTATAGATTACAAGGTGTTGTTATTAATGATAAGCATATAGAAACTATTTTAAGACAGATGCTTAAAAAAGTTGAAATTAAAAAGCCAGGTGAATCAAATTATCTATTAGGTGAAATTATTGACAAAATTGAATTTAATAAAGTTTCTGAAAAAATCAAAAAAGAAGGAAAAAAACCACCTATTGCGGAAAGAGTTTTATTAGGTATTACAAAAGCTTCCCTTCAAACAAATTCATTTATTTCGGCAGCTTCATTCCAAGAAACTACTAAAGTTTTAACTGATGCTGCGATAAGAGGGAAAATTGACAAACTTAAAGGGTTAAAAGAAAATGTTATAGTTGGTAGATTGATACCAGCTGGAACTGGACACACAAGAATCAAATGGAAAGATTCTGCAGATTCTCGTGACGCTGCAATGAAGAAAGATCTACTGACAGAAGAATCTAATGTAGAGCAGCAAACAGCCGAATAAATAGTAAAATTATCCTTATATAATAAGCATTATTTACACTATTGAGTGTTGACTTTTAATTTTTCGCCTAGTAGTTTAGCGCAATTTTGATGGTTGGAAGTAAGGTACGGGTTACCTTAAACACTAACTAAGGAATTATTAGGTTTGTTTAATAAGGCCAGTCACATACGCAATCATTCAAAAAAATAAAAATTATGCCAACTATTAACCAGTTGATAAAAAAATCTCGGGTAAAACCTAAGTTGCGAAGTAAAGTTCCAGCTTTGGAGCAGTCTCCACAAAAGAGAGGAGTATGCACTAAAGTTTATACAACTACACCAAAGAAACCCAATTCAGCTCTTAGAAAAGTTGCTAGGGTAAGATTATCTAATGGCCATGAAGTTACATGCTACATACCAGGTGAAGGTCATAACTTACAAGAACACTCAGTTGTATTAATAAGAGGTGGACGTGTTAAAGATTTACCTGGAGTTCGTTATCATATACTTCGAGGTAATCTAGACACCCAAGGAGTTGCTGCTAGGAAGCAACAAAGATCTAAATACGGAACAAAGAAACCTAAATAATATAATCACATGTCCAGAAAAAACAGAGCTCCAAAAAAACAAATTTTCCCAGATACAAAATACGGATCTCTGGTGATATCAAAATTTATTAATTTTATTATGCAAGATGGAAAAAAAACTACAGCTGAAAAAATAATTTATACAGCAATGGATCATATAAAAAATAAAACAAAAAATGATCCTCTTAAAACTTTCAATGACGCAATCAGCAACATTCGTCCAAATCTTGAGGTTAGATCTAGAAGAGTTGGTGGAGCTACTTACCAGGTACCTGTAGAAGTAAAATCAAAAAGATCACACGCACTTGCTTTAAAATGGCTGTTAGAAGCATCTGGAAAGAGAAAAAATAAAACTATGTCTGAAAAATTATTTAATGAATTAATGGATGCATCACAAAAAAAAGGTGGAGCAATTAAAAAAAGAGAAGATACTCATAAAATGGCAGAGTCTAACAAAGCTTTTGCACATTATAGGTGGTAATTATGGCTAGAACTCACACACTAGAAAAATATAGAAACATAGGAATTATGGCTCATATTGATGCCGGCAAAACTACTACTACTGAAAGAATTTTATATTATACAGGAAAAAATCATAAAATCGGGGAAGTTCATGATGGAGCCGCAACAATGGATTGGATGGAACAGGAACAAGAAAGAGGAATAACAATTACATCCGCAGCCACAACATGTTTTTGGAAAGAACATAGAATAAATATAATAGATACTCCGGGACATGTTGATTTTACAATTGAAGTTGAAAGATCATTAAAAGTTTTAGATGGAGCTGTAGCCGTTTTTGATGGAGTAGCTGGCGTTGAACCACAATCTGAAACTGTTTGGAGACAAGCAGATAAATATAAAGTTCCTAGAATTTGCTTTGTAAACAAATTGGATAGAACAGGTGCAGATTTCTTTAATTGCGTGAATATGATTAAAGATCGCTTAGGATCCAAACCTCTTGTTATGCAAATACCAGTTGGTCTTGAAGCTTCATTAAAAGGAGTAGTGGACCTTGTTAAAATGAAAGCCGTGTTATGGAAAGATGAAAAACTAGGAGCAGAATTCGAATACACTGACATACCAAAAGATATAAAAGAACAAGCAAGCAAATATAGAAAAGAATTAGTTGAAACCGCAGTTGAACAAGATGAAAAGCTTATGGACGATTATTTAAATGGAAAAGAAATCTCAGAAACCGATTTGATCAAATGTATTAGAAAAGGATGTTTAAAATTCGATTTTGTGCCCGTATTAACTGGATCAGCTTTTAAAAACAAAGGTGTTCAACCTTTACTTGATGCCGTAGTTGATTTTTTACCAAGTCCCAAAGATATTGGATCAATTAAAGGAACTAAACCAAATTCAAAGGATGAAATCGAAAGAAAATTTGAGGATAAAGAACCGTTTTCCGCATTAGCATTTAAAGTTGCCAATGACCCATTTGTTGGTTCTTTGACTTTTATAAGAATTTATTCAGGAACTGTTAAGTCTGGAACTGGCATATACAACACCACTAAAGACAAAGAAGAAAGAGTAGGAAGAATGTTGTTAATGCATGCGAACACAAGAGAAGATATTAAAGAAGCTAACGCAGGTGATATTGTTGCTCTCGCAGGCCTTAAATATACTATTACCGGACATACTTTATCTGATGAAAAAAATCCTATTGTGCTGGAACCTATGGAATTTCCAGATCCAGTTATTGAGATTGCTGTTGAACCAAAAACAAAAGGTGACCAGGAAAAAATGGGTGAAGCTCTTGGTAGATTAGCTAAAGAAGACCCATCATTCAGAGTCACATCAGATGAAGAATCCGGACAAACAATAATTAAAGGAATGGGTGAGCTTCATCTTGATATAATTGTTGATAGGATGAAAAGAGAGTTTAAGGTAGAGGCAAATATTGGAGCTCCACAAGTTGCATACAGGGAAACAATTTTAAAATCATCAAACAATACGTACATACATAAAAAACAAAGTGGTGGGGCAGGGCAATTTGCTAAAGTTGAACTTACGGTTGAGCCTTTAGCACCTGGTAAAGGAAGAGAAGTTGAGAACAAAATCAAAGGTGGTGCTATTCCCAAAGAATTTATTCCTGGAGTTGAAAAAGGAATTGAAAGCGTTGCTGATAGTGGAATATTGGCTGGATTTCCATTAATCGATTACAAAGTTACTATTGTTGATGGATTACATCACGATGTTGACTCTAGTGTATTAGCCTTTGAGATTGCATCGCGTCATTGCTTTAAAGAAGCGTGCACTAAGGCTTCTCTTAAACTTTTGGAGCCTATGATGAGAGTTGAAGTTATCACGCCAGAAGATTATATGGGCGATGTTATTGGAGATTTAAATAGTAGAAGAGGACAAGTATCAACCACAGACAAAAGAGGAAACGCAACTGTTATAAGTGCCATGGTGCCATTAGCAAACATGTTTGGTTATATTAACAATTTAAGATCTATGTCTCAAGGCAGAGCACAATATTCAATGTTTTTTGACCACTACGCAAAAGTTCCTCAAAATGTTCAAGACGAAGTAACAAAAAAATTGGCTTAATTTTATGGATAGACAAAGTATTAGAATACACCTCAGAGCTTATGATAACAAAATTCTTGATTTATCTACAATCGAGATTGTTAACACAGCTAAGAGAACCGGAGCTCAGGTAAAAGGACCAATTCCATTACCAACAAAAAAGGAAGTATTTACAGTTTTAAGATCGCCTCACATAGATAAAAAAAGCAGAGAACAATTTGAGACAAGGACACATAAAAGATTAATAGATATATTAGAACCAACACCCCAGACTGTTGAAGCTCTTATGAAATTAGATTTAGCATCGGGTGTAGACATCGAAATTAAATTATAGGTATATTTATGACAATTGGTCTTATAGGTAAAAAAATTGGTATGACACGAGAGTTTTTTGAAACAGGAATTTCTGTGCCTGTTACTGTTTTGTTTGTTGAAAAAGGTAGAATTATAGACGTCATCACAAAAGAAAAAAGAGGATACGATGCCATACGTGTTGGTTTTGGAAAAGTTAAAAGTTCTAAATTAACTAAACAAATGAAAGGAGTATTTGCTAAAAAAACAACTGAACCAAAAAAGGTTTTAAAAGAATTTAGAGTAAATAATGTATCCGAATTCAAAGAAGGAAACGAAATTGGATTAGAGCTTTTTAAGGAAGAAAAGTTTGTAGATGTAACATCGAAAACAGTTGGTAAGGGATTTGCAGGTGTTATGAAAAGATATAGTTTTTCTGGTTTAAGAGCAACGCACGGTGTTTCTGTTTCTCATAGATCACATGGATCAACCGGTCAAAGGCAGGATCCTGGCAAAGTATTTAAAGGAAAAAAAATGGCTGGCCACATGGGAGATAAATTTAGAACTATTCAAAATCTTGAAATCATAAAATCAGATATGGAAAATAATCTTATCTATATTAAAGGATCAATACCTGGTTCCAAAAATTCACTTGTTGTTATTAAAAAAACAAGTAAAAAAATTAAGAGAGAAACTACTATAGAAAAGGCCAAAAAAGCTCAAGCGCAGCAAACTAAAACACCATCAAAAAAAGCTGAAAGCAAAAGTGTAAAAAAAGATGAAAAAAAGCCAGAAGTTAAAAAAACTGAAGGTACAAAGAAATGAAAATCCAAGTAATAAACATGCAAGGAAAAAAAATTAGTGATATAGAACTATCAGATAAAATATTTTCTATTAAGCCAAGCAAAAATATAATTCAGAGTATTGTTGATTGGCAAATGAACCGTTTTAAAAAAAGATTAGCAAAAACAAAACAAAGAAATGAAATAAAAGGTTCCACAAAGAAAATATATGCACAAAAAGGTACTGGTGGAGCAAGACACGCAAGCAGAAAAGCTCCAATTTTCGTAGGCGGGGGAGTCGCTCATGGTCCAAAAGGAGCTGTATATAGAGAAAAAAAAATGAATAAAAAAATAAAAAAACTAGGCTTGTTACATCTGTTGTCACAAAAAAATAAAGTGAAATCTCTTTTTATCGTAGAAGACTTTAAAACTGAAATAAAGAAAACTAAGTTATTTAATAGTTTTTTAGAAAAAAATAATTTAAAAAATTCTCTTATTATTTCAGACAAAACTTCAAAACAAAAATTTATTAAATCTGCAAGAAACATTCCAAATTTAAAAATAATAGAACAAGAAGGCGCGAATGTGTATGACTTATTAAAATACAAAAATGTTATTTTTACTACTTCTTCAATCAAAACTTTACAGGATAGATTAACAAAATGAAAAAATTTAATTATTTAGATACTATTATTTCACCTGCTATCACAGAAAAGGCTACCTCTTTATCAGAATTTAATAAAGTTGTCTTTAAAGTAAACAAAGGGGCAAATAAAAGTGCTATTAAAAAAAGTATTGAAAAAATTTTTAAAGTTAATGTTGTAAAAATAAACACAATAAATCTAAAAGGTAAAAATAAAATCGTCAGAGGAAGAAAATCAAATAAATCGGGCTACAAAAAAGCAATTGTAACTCTTAAAAAGGGTCAGAGTATCGACATAGCTACAGGAGTGTAATTTAATGTCACTAAAAACATTTAAGTCATATACAAAATCTACAAGAGGTACTGTGCTTGTAAATCGTAAAGGTTTATGGAAAGGCAAACCACTTAAATCATTAACTACAGGAAGCCATTCCACAGGCGGAAGAAATAATCTTGGAAGAATTACCTCAAGACACAAAGGCGCAGGTCATAAACAAAAATATAGACAGATTGATTTTCATAGAAGAAAAGATGACATAAGCGCAGTAATTGAAAGACTCGAATACGATCCAAATAGATCTGCTTTTTTAGCTTTAGTAAAATATGAAGATGGAGTCATGAATTATATACTAGCTCCAAATAAGATTAAAATTGGTGACAAAATAATTTCAGGAAAAGGAAAAGAGATCAAAATTGGGAACTGTATGCCTCTTAGTGACATCCCAACAGGTACAGATATACATAATATAGAGCTAACTCCAAATGGAGGGGGTAAATTAGTAAGATCAGCAGGAGCTTCAGCACAAATTTCTGGAACTGATGATAATTATTGTATAATAAAACTTCAATCTGGAGAAATAAGAAAAATAATTAATACAGCTAGAGCTACCATAGGAACTGTTTCAAACAGCGATCATCAAAATATTAAAATTGGAAAAGCAGGAAGAAATAGATGGAAAGGTATCAGACCACAATCAAGAGGTGTTGTAATGAACCCTGTAGATCATCCACATGGTGGTGGAGAAGGGAAAACTTCAGGAGGAAGAGATCCAGTGTCGCCATGGGGTCAATCTGCAA
>MDTE01011394.1_pt1 | contig 11567 bp, 8 predicted proteins | sample 811231 | NCBI WGS metagenome assembly MDTE01 (sample SAMN05326651, study PRJNA326480) | marine metagenome | isolation source: seawater | place: Indian Ocean: Red Sea | collected 2010
CTGATTAACAGATTCTTCCTGCTTCCTCGCCATAATTTTGCATTGGTGCTTGGAATAAATCATCACATGTCCTCTCAACTAATGGAAGTGTGAGTATACTTTCTGCCCAATTAATTGAGAAATCTCCAGCAGCAGCTGGACTTGGAACATAATCTTCACCTGTATTTGTGATGATGAAATTAATTGATTCACCTGCTGATAAAAATACATCCATAGGCATGAATTCCATCTTTGCTAATACAGTACTTCCAATAGGAATTGTAGCCACACCATCTCTACCTCCAGCATGGAATCTAAGATCCATTACTGCATGTCCCAAGTGTATTCCAGCCTCATCGGTCATTTCCACGAAGACATGACCATTGTTTGTGGTATGTGGTGTCGCTGACAAATGAAGTGTAGGCATTCCTGCGATGTAGGTGTCATTTTCAAAAGGACCATAAGAAAATGTAATTGGGGCTCTTGTAGCTCCCATTAATGCCCCATTTGGTTCAAGCGTGTATACTTCTGTCTGAACATAATTTGTATCCTCTGATGGCCAAGTAGTCTCAAATCTCCAACCACCCCTATTGTCTTGCATTTCGACTCCTAATGTTGGTGCTCTTCCTTCACCTTTCAGATACCAATCAAACCAATACAGCATCTCATCAGCCCAATCCCATCGGAGGGTGTATGGGTATGCTTCTTGTCCTCTTCCAGCACCTTGGGAACTGTGCCCTTCAACTCGGTCAGGATAATCGTGTGCCCACTGACCTGCCAATGTTTTGATTTCGATACCTGCATCGGCAACTTGTTGATGTATTGGGAAAGCCATGTGAGGGTCTACGTTCCAATCCTGCATTCCTTGAATAATGTATACAGAACCATTGTAGTTAGACAATACCCTGTCAAGGAATGATCTTTCTGTCCAATAGGTATTGCCTGCGAAATCTACCATTCCACCACTTAGGTAAGCAGCAGGACCATTCACATATCCTTCGAAGTACCCTTCACAGGCATTTTGAACATCATCTGCATCGCCATCTACTCCGAATGACCCATAGACACCATTGTGCATAATCATGCCTCTAGCTTCCATGCTTCCATTTCTCCACATCAATTCGTGTACACCAATCAAACCAGACATAGGCACTATTGTTGCAAGATACTCATTGCCGAAGGTTGCAGCCTGCCAAGGTGTGCTTCCATCATAGGATTTACCGATAATTCCAACCTTGCCGTTAGACCAATCTTGGCTTCCAAGCCAAGTCACCGCTGCATCAATGCCTCGTTGTTCATCGGTCCCCATCAAGTCCATGCAGTGATTGGAATTACCGGTTCCGAATACAGATACTTGTGCAACAGCATAGCCGTGAGGAACATAATTTTCTATTAAGAAACGCCCTAATCTGTTTGCAGGTGTTAATGCATCTACATCTCCATCATTGTAGTACGGACCTATTTCAGCGATGACTGGAACTTTACATTCATCGATTACGTCTGGTGAATCATAGTCACATCCTTCGATAACTGGCAGCCATAATCCAAGATGTACCTCTGCATCACCTGTCAAACCTGCGCCACCATCTGCAGCGGTTATCGTATCGACTGGAACGTAAACGCTTCTAACTTCATCTATACCAGAAGTGCCGTTTTTGGTGACTCTGCTGAACACGTCTGTATCTTGGTATATCTCTGAAGAACGCTCCCAAGGTTCAAGATAGTAAGTCTCCTCTTTTGCTTTTGTTTGGGTGAGGTTATCTTCGCCAAAACAGCCTGCGAACATAGCCGGCATTAGTATCAGTATCAGAAACAATGCCTTGCGCATGGAAACAACGCCTGCTAACTATGTTTTGATATTATCCTTTTTTGGTTTAGTCCAAATTAGGATACTAATTGATGTGCTTGAACCACTCCAGAGGGTCATGCGCACGGCTGTAGTCGTCCTAATTCTGCTCGGGGCCTTGATTCCTTTCACACCTTCAGCAGCTGCGGATAATGGGATTGTAATCGAAGAAATTCTAGTTTCAGCATCTAGTGCTGCATACAATGGAACCGATTGGAATGGTGATGGAGAGATTGGGTCTAACAGCGACCAGTACATCCAAATCAGAAACACTGGAACCACTGATGTAGATATTTCAGATTGGATTTTAGATGACAATATTGGAGAGGGAAGTCCTCCTTGTAGAATTGGATGGAATACAACAATTGCAGCCGGGGAAGCGATAGTATTCTACAGGGCAAATACGGGAATTGAACTCGATTATTTTGATGCGGATAGCGCTAATCTAATGGATAAAGAAGGGAACTTAATTTCCACTATGTCTTACCCTGAAGAAGATTCCTGGTGGGACAAAGTCTACACCTACGCTGCCAATGGTAGCCTTTGGAAGCAGGATCCTAATCCCTCTTCAGACCAAGGAACTTGCTATACACCTAGAGATCACATCCACACAGGATCTTACATCCTGCAAGGTCGAATTGTTCCTATGACTGGACCAAATGATGTTATCGAAAATGGGAATGTTATGGTTACTGATGGAAACATTGTATCTGTATGGTCAGATGGTTCTGTTCCTCCAATAAACACAGATAATGTATCGGTTTATGACACAAATGGAACGATTTATCCCGGATTAATCGACATGCACAACCATTTGCATTACAACACTGCTCCGCTTTGGGAAATGTCGCCACATAGTCCCAGTCAAACCAATGAATATGGAGGTTATGAAAATAGATACCAGTGGAAGAACCACCCTAACTACAGCCCTCATGTAACGAAACCAAAGAATTTTGTTCACAGTGGCGCATATTGGAACATGGAAAGTCAAGCGATGAAGTATGTAGAAGTGAAAGAAATCGTTGGAGGAACAACAAGTGCCCAAGGAGGTCCGTCTTCTGGAAAAGATTCATTCGATTCTATACTTGTGAGGAATATCGAATACTACAACTTCGGTGCTGACCAAATACACACCAAGGTTACCGAACTTGAATCAGACTATATCGGAAATCACATCAAGACTGGAAACCAATCTGGTAATCTCAGAGCATGGTTTTTACATCTAGCAGAAGGCATGGATGAATCCAGTAGAGCCGAATTTGACATATTGGTTGAGAATAATTTGCTTGTAGGCGAATTGAATCTAATTCATGGAACTGCACTTACAAAGACTGAGTTCGATAAACTCGGAGAAGTAGGGGGCAACCTTGTATGGTCACCTCTATCGAATCTTCTGCTATATGGCACAACAACCGATGTGGCAGCTGCTAAGGATGCAGGAGTTAGAATTTCAATAGCCCCTGATTGGTCACCATCTGGTTCGAAATCACCATTACACGAATTAAAGGTTGCAGACCTCTGGGATGATGAAATCCTTGGTGATATCTTCAATGATTATGAGATGGTAAAGATGGTGACTTCAAACCCTGCAAAGGCAATGAAGTGGGATCAATATGTTGGCACCATAGAAGTCGGTAAAGCCGCTGACTTAGTTGTATTAGACAACATTAACACAAATCCATATCGCAATATGATTAACGCAATAGATACAGATGTGAGACTAACTGTTATTGGAGGAATTCCAATCTATGGAGACCAAGACATAATGTCTGCTATGAAGGGTGATGATTGGGAAGATGCAGGATTAGGTAAAGCCCTGGATGTAACTTTCATTGGAGTAGAGGACGGAGGACAATCTTGGGAAGAAATTGTCAGTGACTTAGAAATGGCAATGAGATTTGACTATAATGAGATGAATGAAGCATTTGGGGACAGTCTCTCGGACTTCGATTCACAGGTTAGTAATATGGTCAATGTTGGTCTGGACCCAGTACACACATGGGGTGATGAGAGATATTTCCGAGTAATCAATAGTTCAAACTCAGCAAATTCTCAAATCGATATGTCTCTACTTTACGATAGATATTATGACAGAACAGCATCAATCGACACTGTCGAAGGAGAAGAGATAAACTACACAGATAGTAATCCAGTTACGTATGTCTATGGATGTACCATAAGCACGGCTCTAAATTACAATCCTGACGCAACAAGAAACGATGGTAGTTGTACATTTGAGCAGGTTACAAACAACACGGATTCGCAACAAACAAACAGCACAAGCGATGGTGATGAAGACACTTGTGTTGGAATATGTGAAGATACAGACATTACAGATAGCGCACAAACCAAAGCAGATGAAAATTTGATGTACCTGTCGATCGTTATGGTCATTATTTTTGCGTTAGCGGTTGCTGTGATAATCATATCAAAGTCCAGGCAGGATGAAGATACGGTATCATTCGTTCCTGAAATGCCACCAATTAAACCGCCCGAATCAGATTAAGTCCCAAACAGGACCGTCCTGTGTATCGGTTACTACTACGCCTAGTTCGTTTAACTGATCTCTAATTGAATCTGCCAAATCCCAATCTTTTGCTGCTCTAGCATCAGACCTTTGTGAAATCAAATTTTCGACCTTTTCAGCAATTTCTGCTCGACGTGGGTCTTCCTCAGGTTCTGCCAAAACTACCTCTCGAGAAGGTAATACTCCCAAAACATCACCCGCTGTATCCTCTAACCAGTCAACACAGTGAATTGCGTATGCTCCTAGGTCATCTCCATCGAGTGTTGAAAGCATCTTGCCCATCTCTCTTAATGCACCGAGAACCTTTGCTACGGCTTCCCTTGAATTGAAATCATCATCCATTGCTATTGCGAAACCCTGTGCCATTTTCTCAAGTAAACCGAGGCTCTTGACAATTGGAACCTGCGAAGTTATATCTCCGTCTGGCAGTGGTGGAGTATTATCACCCATCAATTCTAATGCTGCCTTGTAGACTGAAATTAGACGTGCGTAATTTTTCTCTGCATTTTTTAGAAGTTGTTCATTCATGTCAATAGGTGAACGATAATGAGCATTGATCAATGCAAATCTTAGAACCATAGCATCTACTTTTTCTAGAATTTCTCTGATAGTCCAGAAATTACCTAGTGATTTACTCATTTTTTCTCCGTCTATGTTAACAAATCCGTTGTGAAGCCAATAATGGACTAGGGGGCTACAACCAGTATGACATTCGCCCTGGAAAATCTCTGCTTCATGATGAGGGAAAATTAGGTCGTGGCCACCGCCATGTATGTCGAATTGTTGGCCAAAGGCATCCATAGACATCGCTGTACATTCGATATGCCAGCCTGGCCTTCCTGCCCCCCAAGGAGAATCCCATGTGGGCTCACCAGGTTTAGCTGCCTTCCATAATGCGAAGTCTTTGTGGTCTCTTTTACTACTACCAGTTCCTTCTACCCGCCCACCGGCACCTTCTCGAACAGCATCGATGTTTTGACCGGTTAGTTCACCGTATTTTTCTGGTGCACTTTCAACTGAAAAATATACACCATCATCAACAGAATAGGCATTTCCTTTATCGATTAAATCAGATATTATAGATATCATTTCATCGACATATTCAGTACAACGTGGGTAAGAATCTGCTCGCAAAATATTCAAAGAATCCATGTCTTTGTAATAACTCTCGATATTATCATCGACTAATTTTTTCCAACCTATTCCTGTTTCATTAGCCCTATTGATGATTTTGTCATCGATATCTGTAAAATTTTGAACATAGTTTACGTCGTACCCTGATTTTTCCAGCCACCGATGAATCATATCAAAGGAGAGGTAACATCTTGCATGCCCTAAATGACATAAATCGTAGACAGTCACTCCACACACATACATGTTTACTATACCTGGATTCATCGTAGTGAAAGGAACTTTCTCCTTCCTTCTAGTGTCGTGAACCTTTAGTGGCATTGACGTGGGGTAAACTACCTGTTATTCAAACATTAGTTACCAATTAGATTGTAATCATCACTAAGTGGAGTAGCACCTGTTTCCACTCTGATTATTTGACCATCTTTGAATTCATAATATGTCAGAACTGCTTCTGAGGTAGACCCATTTGCGAAGTGTGCAATACAATGGTCAACTCCGACATCATCATTTTCATATAACAACCTCACATTTTCGATAGTAACCATTCCGGAACCCACAATTCCCATCATGTCATCCTTAGTCATTACAGCATTTCCCACATGTGGAATAAATTTGCAATCATCATGTATAATTTCATTCATTTTCTCTTTGTCACCAGCGACAAAGGCTTCGTGATAGTCACTTACTAAACCCATGATAATAATTTCAATTCGGCACCATTTAGTCTTTTTTTCAAAATGGTATTGTTCATGAAACCGTTTGTTCTATTAGACAGTGCAAATTCAAATGTTCTATGAGACCAGTACTAATTTCACGATTAGGTTGGTCTCTACCCGGGATTACAATATTGCTTTCGTCTTTTATACATCTTGTATCGGGTGATGCTAGAGATTTTCCTTTCTTCATATCAGAAGCAGATTATCCGGGGATACAAAGGTGGGTTTTCACACTCGGTTTTACATTGAATGGTATGGTATTAATGTATTATTCTTGGATATTATTCACAGCTAATAGGGAGCGAGCAAGATGGTATTGGATGCATATTTCGTTGATGTTTGGAATCTGGGTAGGTGCGAACTTGTGTGTACTTTCATTCATGGACATGTATGATCATATAGAAATTCATGTAGCAGCAGCACTGAATATATTCTATTTCGGGCTGGGATGGTGCGTAGTAACGCACATTGCATTGAAAAATGCCTCACCAACTGGCAAGAAAATACGATACTTTTCTGTATGTACCGCTGCTACTGGACTGTTTGGGTTGGTATATTCAATAAATTTGGGACTTCAAAAGTATCCTGAATTCGTTGATGGAGACTGGGACATGGCAAAGATGCAACCTTACATTGATTGGGCTGCACCAATGGAATACTTGCTTGCATTTTCTTTCATAGCAACACTATATTCTTTCGAAACTGAATTGAATGGAGATGAAGAGGAATGAAACTACTCGTTGTAGACCTATTAGCCGAACGAGTTGCTTTTGGGGAAAAGGGAGTTGAAGAAATTATCAGACATTTTCCTGGCTACGAAGTCCTATTATGGGCACCTCATACTGATGAGCCAAGAAATTATCCGTTCGGAAAAAGAATTAATTCACCTGAAGATGCTGATGCAATAATCATAACAGGAAGCAGAAGAAATGTATCAATGTGGGAGCCTTGGATGGACGATGTTGCAGAATTAATTCAAACTACAGAAGTTCCTCTTTATGGCATATGTTTTGGTCATCAAATAATTTGCAAGGCTCTGGGTGGAGAAGTAACACGAGCTCCTGAAAATTCCTCTTTTATCGCAAATGTCACATACAAGAACGGAAAGATGACAAAACAGTTGTTCACACATCAAGACCATGTAATAGATTCAGGAGAAATGGAGGTCATAGGTTCTTCTGAGCACTGTGAAATAGCCGTTTGCAAGCACCCAACACGCCCGATTAGATCAGTCCAGTTTCATCCAGAAGCTGTCGCATCGCTACTGGAATTTTCTGTTGAGTGCGGAGACATGACCTCGGAAGAAAGAAGCGCATTTGGAAATGGAAAACAAGACCTTGATGTGACCGGGTCATTAATTAGTCCCAAGTACTAAATCAGATGCAGTTATTAGCGGCAACATGGACGCGAATCAGTACTACCAAAGTTTGCTACAGCAGGGGCATTCACCCGAAAATGCTGCACATTTTACGAGTCAATATTATCCTGATTTTAATTCAGCGATTCAAAGTGCTGGAATGATTGCGCCACCGCCTGACATAGGATTAGGAGGTTTAGGGGCATCTAGTATGGTTGCTCCATCCGGAAGTCTTGCTGCTGGTGGCGTCGCTGCCGGTGCTGCAACAACAGGTGCTGCAGCCGCAGGTGGAACATCTATTGCAACGATTGCTGTTGTTTCAGTTTTAGTTTTAGGAGGTGCAGGCACTGCTGGTTATTTCATTTATGACTACCTAACTGAGCCTGATTTCTACGGGGTAATTTACTGGGATGAATCTGGATTTGGATACCAATTTTCAGAAGATGATTTGACGATGGTAATTCCAGCAGAGAATAATCAGGATTGCGAGGAAATAACTGACATGTTTGATGCTGATTACGAATATGAAGATGGTTTATGTTACATAAAGAACCTTTACAGCTCATATGAAGTTGAAGATAAGGGAGATTACTACAAAATATGTGCCTCTATCGGAGGGGAAAGCGATTGTTTCAAAATCTATGTTGGGGAAAAGGGGCTTGTATTAGTAACATATCTAATCGTAAATTGTAATCCAATGGTTAGTGATATTGAACCTCCTGTTCTTGATGAGTATGGGTATGCAACTTCTAGTTGGATGAATAAATTCAACAATCTTGCGGAAGAGGTTGAAGATTATGGGCCTTCAAGTTGTAAATCAAACTCGGAATATCAAGGAGATTTTGATTATTTCAGCTTTTCTGACAGAGATGCTGAAGGTCCGATGTCTAACGAATCTGGAGAAAAATTAGTACACATTGAAATGACTCAAGGAGACGATTTATCATGGGCTGTAGTGAAGATACAAATCGTAGTTGACGGTGGAAAATCAATGACTTGCCAAGAATCTGGATATGAAGATTCAACTTCTGATTGTATATACACAACTGATGGTGACAGCTACTGGAGTACTTCTGAAGAAATTACAATTTCAGAGGGGGCGACAGACCTCTGCGATGGGTCTTATTATGGATGCGAAGTTGATGTTACTATAATCAAAATAGGGATTGGTAACGAGGATGACAAAATAGTAGGTAGCGTAAATGCATATGCTGACGCATATTATTGATCATTCTTCTTCGACTTTAGAAGCCTGAATCTTAGCATCATTTGCCTTGATTTGTTCCCATACAATTTCTGCGATGTCTTTGACTTCCATCTCTGAACCTATTGATGAAAGACCATCTGTAACCATAGTAGAACAGAATGGACAACCAACAGCAACGGTATCCGCACCAGTAGCAGCCAGTTCTTTAGAACGAATGATGTTGACACGGTCGTATCCGTCATCAACATGCTCTTCCATCCACATTTGAGCACCCCCTGCGCCACAACAGAATGAGCCTCTGCCATGATTCTCAGTTTCAATATCGACACCACCAATTGCAGCACGAGGCGCTTCTAATTCACCGCCAATGCGTCCAAGATAACATGGATCATGGTAAGTGATATTTCCATCATGCTTGGGTTCTGGAAGTTTACCTTCTTGTTGAAGGTGATTAATCAGTTGAGAATGGTGCATGACCTCAATATCTTGACCTCCAAAGTCCTTGTACTCGGTTCCTAAAGTGTGGAAACAGTGAGGACAAGAGGAAACAATCTTCTTGACCCCAATCTCCTCGAAAGTTGCTAAATTGGTTTCTGCAAGCATTTGGAATAGATATTCATTACCAGCCCGACGAGCTGCGTCTCCACTGCATCCTTCTTGCATACCTAAGATACCAACATCTAGTCCCGCTTCCTTCATGATAGAAATTGTATCCCTTGCAACCTTCTTGTTACGCTCATCGAAAGAAGCAGCACATCCTGCGAAGTAGATGTATTCTGCAGGTTCTGCGACTTTCACATCTAAGTCAGCAGCCCAATCTCCTCTCTCATGCATAGGAATGCCGTATGGGTTGGAGTCGCTCTCAAGGTTCTCAATGGTCATCATGAGAGGCATTACGGTGTCCTCTACGGATTCATCGAATTCCATTCTCTCCATCATCAAATGACGGCGAGCGTCGGTTAGTTTTGGAACATGTTCAATATTTACCGGGCAAACGTCAACACATGCATTGCATGTAGTACAAGCCCATATTGCTGCTTCGCTAAATCGTGATATTATGTCTTCTTCTGGTTCTTCACCTTTGAATAATAGTGCAGCGTGTTCATTGGCATATCCTCTTACATCGTGAATTATTTGCATAGGATTCAATGCTTTACCAGATGCATAAGCTGGGCAAACATCTTGACATCTAGCACAAGATGTGCATGCCCAACCGTCAATCAAACTTCGCCACGATAATTGTGTGTAGGATGCGGCACCAAATGACTCTAAATCTAATTCATCGAGAGGTACTGCTGTTCCATTTTCATCGGTTTGAAGTGGTCTCATCTTTGCCATCGGTTCTGTATCAAAGAAGAATACATTTGGCAATGCCATAACTAGATGCATGTGCTTGGAGAGAGGTATCAGGAATAAGAATGTACAAATTGCTACCATATGTGCCCAATACGCCCAATTAACCAGGCTTTGTGTAATGGTGAATGTCTGTGAAACCCAATATCCAATCATTTCGTAAGTTGGATCAGGTCCTTCTCCAGCCTCGATTACAAACGATGTTGTACAAATTGTCATAATCAGTAGCAAAATTACGTTACCTTCCAACTGACTTTTTCCTTTGAGTTTTTCAGGTGTGAAAAGAATTCTGCGATTTAATGCCAAGAAACATCCAACCAGTGCACTTGTATATCCTAATTCCACCATGCCATTCCAGACTGGATTAAGAACTTCTGGAAGTATATGTTCACTAAAGCGATTACCACTTGCTAAATCGAGCATATCGCTTGACAGCATTAAGAATCCCCAGAACATTAAGACGTGCATACCACCTGCTATTGGGTCTTCAAGCACCTTTTTCTGACCCAACCAAACAGTTGCGGTTTCTTTCAACCTCGCGCCCCAAGAATCGAACCTGTTATCTTTGGCGCCCAAGAGCACTAATCTTGTTGCTTTTTGAACCTGGTAAGTGAAAAAACCAAGTGACACAACGCCCAACACCAGCAGAATATACCATCCTGAAATACCTGCATAGGATACATCCAGTGGGTGCTGCATTATATCGTCGAAGAGTGTTCACTCCTTCAACCCAACGGCAAAGTACTTCCTACTCTACCCATATCCATGGTGCAGGCAAGTGCTCCCGGCAAATGTATCCTCTTTGGGGAACATGCGGTGGTTTTCGGGCAACCTGCCGTCGCTGTGGCGATAGACCAGAGAATGACTGTAAGTCTTGAAAAGAACTCTGAATGGCGGATAGATGGAATGAAATTTATTTCTAAAAGGCATCCTCATGTCGAAGCATTAAAACAAAGATTGTGGGCGAATGGCCCACCACTTTCTGTGAGAATCAAAGGCGACATTCCTCCTGCAAGCGGGCTTGGTTCGTCTGCTGCGTTATCGGTAGCGGCAGCAGGAGCGCTTAGATGTGCAAGAGGTAGGCAACTAATTGGTGACGATTGGGCAGAGGGTTTCAGCGCTGCAAACCCAAACAGTGTCTATCAAGGACCATGGGAGAATAGTGTGGGCGATTCGATTCTAATAGGCAACAAATCTGTCGATGTAGATGAATGCGCAATACTAGCTCATGCCGTTGAAGCACACGCTCAAGGAGGTAGAGCATCTCCTCTCGACTCCAGTACATGTTCACACGGTGGATGCATTGTCCTATCTGACAAAATTGAAAGTGGGCTTGATTGGCTTTACACTCGCAGATTAAACGATGTATCTTGGGAAGTCCATTCAGTCGAACTTCCTAGTGACATAAACGATGTTTGGCTAGTAATAGGCAACACAGAGGTTCATGC
>MDTE01019256.1_pt1 | contig 11566 bp, 8 predicted proteins | sample 811231 | NCBI WGS metagenome assembly MDTE01 (sample SAMN05326651, study PRJNA326480) | marine metagenome | isolation source: seawater | place: Indian Ocean: Red Sea | collected 2010
AATCGCGGCGCGGCGGCAAGCCGCAAAAGACGAATAGTTCCGAATCCAAAAAAATAGAAATTAAAACAGTAGAGAGGCTTATAGCAAGTTGCGTAAGTGTGCTGTGATGAGTGACATGCCAAGTGAATTTTTATCGAAGCGTTACTTACTTAGGGGAGTATGTTTAGAAAAGAAATATATAACAAAGCTACAAATAATAATGGTACAATCCTAGACAATAATAACTCCACCACCACCAATTAATCATCTGCCATGACGACATCTTCCTCTGTCGTTTGCTTGTGATGTTGTTGGTGTTGCAAGGCTCTAATTTTAGGGACATCCCCGAACGGATTTTGAGAAGACTCGCTATTTTTTATCGAGTTCCAAGCGTTCAAAGCTGCTAATGTTCTCCCGTAAGTGGTCTCTAAACTCTCCTTATCCGCATTTACAAACTCCTCTAGTAAATCTCCATCGGATGATAATCGAACCTTACGCCTCGCACTCATGGTTTGCTTTGCTAAATCCGTCGTGGTCGGTATGTTGGTTAAAATATGCGCCTTCACCTCTTCGCCTCCAGCGGCGTTTGAAATTCTACTTACTAAACATTCCACTCTCGCTTGCACGCGAGATATCATTTTGGACAGCACCGTGGTGTCGTAAAACGGTTGTTTCGAGACTGAGACTAATATTGGCGAACGCAAGGCAACTCGAGACAGTTTATCATGCTTTTTCAAGATTTTCACCAAAGCGGTGAAGTTGATATTCGTCCAATGTTCCATCAAGACCAACTCGCCGTGGAAGTTTGCCAACTGCACGCACAAGTCCGCCTCAGTCTCTAAGTTATTTGCTTCGACAGTAGTAGCATTTGCCATCTGTTGATGTTGATGTTGATATGAAGATGGTGCATGTCCTTCATTTTTCTCGTTCAACGTTGCCCGGTCAGCACTAATATTCGTTTTATCTCCATCATTCGCATTCTCATAAACAAACAGTTTATCTTCCCCGACGATTTCGCTGAACATTACGTTCATTCTGCTCTCTTTCATCACTAATTCTTCCTCTTTGTTAATAAAGAACTCGTTGAATTTCATGACTTCGTGTTGTAACAATCGAATAAACTCTTTCTCGATTTCGGGGTTGTCGTTTCCACTCGGTATCGATTTCAACGTCTTTTTCAAGGCTTTGTACTGAAGAAACTTATCTCGAATATCCTCCGCGGTGTTGTTCACCACGGATGCGAGTTGATGGCCAAACTTCATCTTTTTCGTTGTTCGTTGGGTGCGTGTATTAATGAGTATGCCGAGAAGACTTCGTTGATACTCTCTATAAACGAGCGCGCGCAATCTCTCTCTCTCTCTCTCTCTCTCTCTCTCTCCTTCTCCCTCTTTTTTTCTGAGGAGCCCTCTCTCTCAATGCTCAAAATATTCCTTTTTTTTCCCTTCTTTTCTCTCTTTTCTCTTGGATTGGACAAGTTGGAGAGGGTTGTTGAGTACTTTTTAAAAAATTCTTATTCATGCAGCGATTTCGCCTTTTGATTCAAAAGTGCTCTCACGACGACACGAGTACCTCACAAAAACAAAATATTCGCACATGTTCCTTTGCGCCGCTCACAATGGCACGATTATTTCGTCTACCATCATCGCGTCGTCGTCGTCGTCGTCGTCGTCGTCGTCGAGGGGAAGAAGACAACGTCCGGAGAAATCATTTTGGACGACGACAACAATAAAAACAAGAACTTCGATTTGTCTTCAGGCATCGTCATCTTCTTCAAACAACAATGAAGAAAAGGAGGAGGAGGAAGACATCTTCGAGGTCATACGGGAGAACTTGCCATTTTTTATAGGTGGTATGGTGGCCGGGACGTTTGGTTTATCCATAACCGATGACTCGAGTCCACTGAAAGGATGGGTAGAAGATAGGAAGAAGAGTAGCATGAATAACAAACTAGTCGAACCGTCACCTTCATCGATACGGATACGGCAGGAAGAAGAAGCAGTTTTTACCGTACCGACGACGAAAACGACGCTTGAGAACAACAACAACGATAACATTAGTAGCACAGAGTAACAAAAGTCTTATCATTTCTTTTGTATCATGGTATATTATTCCCTTATATATTTATTCCAACACACAAAATCTAAACCAGCTAATTGACGTCTCTTTTTTCTAATCCCAACTCGTATAGCCACCGCCAGAGTAGCCACCTCCGCCGTAGCTACCTCCCCCGTAGCCACCGCCTCGGTCACCCCCGTAACCTCCACCTCCACCTCCACCGTGATTACGAAAATCTCTCCCCCCATATCTGCTCCCCCCGCCGGAGCGACCTTTGGATCGACCGCCGTAGGAAGATCTGGATGCGAAACCACCCAAAAAGGAAGGAACTTCTTGTCCAGCTTCGGACATAACGTCCATGAGAGCCCTAGCTATGCCGGCATCTTTGTCTCCGAACAAAGCAGTGGCTTGACCTTTCTTACCCGCGCGTCCAGTTCTACCAATTCTGTGGACGTAATCGTCGATATCTGTCGGCAAATCAAAGTTCACGACGTGCGTGACATGAGGAATATCCAAACCTCTTGCTGCGACATCTGTAGCGACCAAGATTGGAGTTCTCCCTGCCCTAAACGACTTCAACGCAGCCTCTCTCTCGTGCTGCGTGCGATCACCATGAATGGATGTCGCCGGTTTTCCTTGCTCGCACAAAAAGTCTTCCAATTGATCGGCACCTCTCTTTGTTTCAACAAACACAAGTGTCAAACCTGGGACAGCTTCTGTCAAATCCAAAAGCATTTGCGTCTTGTCGTAATAAGATGGAACGTAGCAGACCGTTTGATTGATGAGATCTGTAGAGGAGCCAACGCGACCAACGGTTAAAAAGACGTAGTCGTGTAAGAAATCAGCTGCCATTCTTTGAATCTCCTTTGGAAACGTTGCCGAGAAGAGCATCGTTTGACGCTCACCCGTACGAGGCATGTCTCTTTGCTCAACCAACTGTCGAATTTGCGGTTCAAAACCCATATCCAACATCCTATCCGCCTCATCCAATGCCAGGTACTCGCATTTGGCCAATCCAACTTTAGCTCGGTCGATTAGATCAATTAGTCTCCCTGGTGTCGCGATGAGAATGTCGCAACCGCGCTCCATTTCTCGAAACTGTTCGACAGCTGGAGCGCCACCATAGACAACCACTGGTCTGCATCCCGTCTTGTATGCAAACTTTCGCGCTTCTTCATGAATTTGAATGGCCAACTCGCGCGTTGGTGACAATACGAGTGCTAATGGAAACGTTTTCCTACCTCTTTGTCCACCGCTTCCAGTCAAGAGGCCGCGATTGAGAATGCCGTAAATAATTGGAAAGCAAAACGCCGCCGTCTTACCAGAACCAGTCTGCGCACAAGCCATCAAATCACGACCAGCGAGGGAGATTGGAATTGCGTGACGCTGGACCGGTGTTGGCTTTTTGAATTTACACCTTTCGATGTTGGCATTGATTTCTCTTCCAAAATCCACGTCCTTGAAGTACTCGATTGGCTTCGGCGGGTCATTACCAGACACTTCCACCGGAATATCTTCGTAAGCGTCGAAATTCAAACCGTGATTTTCGGTTTGAAACATTTCCGTTTCTGCATCCGCTCCTTCCGCTCTGGCTCTGTCTTCAGCTTCCATTTGAGCGAATGGATCGGTCTCGCGAAAGCGAGATCTCCCCGTGTCCCATCCACCTCTTCTTCTGTCGTCGTCTCGTCTCCCGAACGACGAGTTCGAGTAATCTAAATTATCTCTATGTCCTCGAGATGAGCCTCCCCATCCTCCACCGCGAAATGAACCGCCTCCTCTGTCATCTATTTGAAAAGAAAGAAAATGTTACGTTGGTCAATATTGCTTGTTTTGGCTCCGGAAATTTTCTACTCCCACTTGGGTTTTGGGAGCGGGTTGTCGATTGATTTGAAATTTTAGCGCGCTCGAACGGCATACTCTCGCGATCGATGTATATCCTCCGCGATATACGTTTCGAATGCAAGAGTATGCTCTTTATTTGTTTCGAACGGTAGCGTTTACGTTTTATTTCTCTGAGAATAACCTACCTCGAAAGTCTCGTCTGCCGCCACCACCGCCAAAATCCCGTCGGCCTCCAAAGTCGCCGCTGCTGCCTTGTGGCCGATTTCTCAGGTGCGGTGGCACGTACGTTTTTTCTGCACTCGCCTTAGGAGTGCTCGTTGTTTTTGTCGGTTCATCGTTACTCAAAGTTCCCAAAGGTGGTAACTCATCGGTATCGTCAGCCCAGTTATTCGCCATATATTCGCGTCCGCTTTCTGGCGCTCTCTTTTCTTTCTCATTTTTTTACGCGTAAATACGAGTTCAATCGTGTGTTCATCCGTGTCCTTCTTCCTTGACTTTTTTTACTTTTTTTTTCGTTTGCCTTCTCCAGCATCCAGTGCCAGTGCCAGTTCTCTTTTGTCGTCTTCTCTGAACAACATCAAACGGACAATTCAACAGTAACCAAAGGGAAATAGAAAGACACGCACACAGAAGGAGTCACAGAGAGAATGGATTCGCACTTGGAAGGGTCCGGAGGTGGATCGCTCTCGCCGCCGCTCTCCAACAACAACAACAACAACAACAACAACAATAACAACAATAAAGGAGACATCCCCGAAGACACCGAAGAGATTCAACCTATAATTCCTCCCTCGAGGCCGATGCACGCAGCGATGTCGAATCCATTTGTTGATGGTAATGGCGATGGTGGGGGTAATGTGTATGCAATCGCCCCGGGAGCATCGATTCAAAACTCCGTGCATACTACGCGGCGGTTTGCGCAAAGAGCAACAGATTCCTCGTCAACGATAAATCAACAACAGAACGTGGAAAAAGGAGGAGGCAAAAATACGTACAATACCAAAGCGAAACCATCCACATCGGCTGCAGATTCCAACGGTACCCGAGGAAACACGAATGAAGGGAATGCTGAAGTCGATGGATATAACGACTATGATAACGATGGTGAAGAAGATGATCACAAATCAAATGAAAACAACAAGAAGAACAAAGCGAGAACAACGAGAAGTAGCGGTAGTTTATACTCTGAAGAAGTAGAAGGAGGCGGCGCTCCTAAAGCGGGAAGCTTGAATGGAACAGAAGCTGCAAATACCGACGGTAGACCTGAAGTAGAATCCAAAGAGAAGAAAGTAGTAACACAACAAAGAAGGCGGCGTCAGATAGGTAGTACGAATAATAATAACGAAGATGGAGTGGACACCTTTGGGGAAGCAGCGGCGGTTGTAAACGAAACCGCTCCCCTCCCACCAACAAATGAGTACGAATACAAAGAGCCATGGGATATTCCTTCTGCAGAATTAATCCCAGCTGCAATGAGTTTAAAATGTACTGCTGATGCCTATAAAAACGACGGGCGATTTGATAACGCCGAGAGAACGTATGGCATGGCGTTGCGATTTATCGAGCACGAGTCTCTCTTCGCCTCAGTTGGTGAAAATGTCAAGAAACAAATAACAGACGCAAAAGGAAATAATCTTGATATACAACTTGCTTCAAAGAGTGAACTTACCGTGGCATGTTTGATTGAAGCCTCCGTGTGCGCTTTGAAGCGTGGAGATGCTTCGCGAGCGGGCGATTTAGCCTCGAGGGTGTTGAACAACTCAAAGAATAATACTTTGGCGCTAAAAGCGCGAGCGCAGGCTCGCTTAGCCGAGGGCGATTTCCGAAACGCACTCGCAGATTGTGACGAAGCTTTGAAGCTTGAGAAGCACGTGGATAAGAAAACTGAATTTGAACGTTTACGGAAAGAGATCGAAACGCGTTCCGAAGAGTTATCGCCTATGTGTGGTGGAAAACAACAACAGCACGAGTTTGAGTATGGCATACAAAATGCTGCGGTGATGCGAAACACATTTGCAGCATACGATGGTGCTGATAACGAGCCGCCCGTCGGAAAGAACGTGACAGCGATGCGAACGATGACTTGGCAAGCGGAAGTGGAAGGTGAATCTGAGGGTGGTAGGACTACGATGGATACAGAACCCGGTGCTGCGTTCAAAGGCATCGTGCGAGAGAAGATTATTGAAGAAGGTTACGATAGAGATCACGGTCAGACGTTGTTAAACGTAAATGTCGAGAAGAAAGATGATCCTAACGGAACAACAACAAATACAAACGTTGGGGATACGACGGCCCAACTCAATAAAACGCACCTCCCGACGCAACAAGCAACAACACACGAACAACCTTTGCGTTCGCAAGATGGTGGGATACAAGGATCTCTGTTGATAGGTTCTGTCGGAGGTGGGGGTAATCACAGAACCCCGGTGTCGCGAGATAGCAACGGAGTGCAAGCAGTACTAATTTCGAACTCAACGCAGCGAGCGTTAGGCGGCACTTATTCGATTCAGAAAGACCATCGTCCGACGGATGCGCTCGTTGAGAGCGACACAGATGACGAAGAGGGAGAGGAAGTGTGCGGAGGAAAATGATTCGCTTCGATAAAAATAATAGTAGATTTGAAACTTGCGAAAGACTATTTGTAATAAAATTGATTTCTAGATTATCACAACACGGTGCACTCTATACATACCCATTCATCTTTCTCGTAAATTTCAAACTCTGCACAGCCTTCCGAAGTATATTTTTTAATCACGTCGGTGGCTTGCTTTCCTGCTAAAATCCCAGACAATCCTATTTTCCCTCCTTTTCGAGTCATTTTGACGAACTTAGATGCTAGTTCGATGTTGGGCGTTATCAATATATTTGCTACGAGTACGTCTACACTTGCCGGTTCCTCAGCGTCCAGTTCCGTCCCGTCGCCGAGCACCGCTTTGAACTTGTCTTGGACGCCGTTGATGACCGCGTTGGCCTTCGCTGCTTCAACTGCCATGGCATCAATGTCTACTCCGTACGCTCGGCCAGCACCTAATTTTAGAGCTCCAATCGCAAGAATACCCGTTCCACAACCAAAATCAACCATCTCATCGTCCGCTTTTATGTGTCTTTTCAGAAACTGTAAACACAAAAGTGTCGTTGGGTGTCCTCCCGTCCCGAACGCCAAGCCGGGCGTCAGCAGGATGTCCGTTTTGTATGTTTCGTTCTTCTGTTTTGAAATTTCCCCATTTGTCCTCGCGCATCGTATGATGAACTCATCATCTACGAGGATATCTTTGTAGGAGTCCAAAACGACATTTTGCCAATTGTTTGCGTCGACGTTGTCGTAGATAGCATTCATCGGTCCCAACTCGCTTTCCAACTGTTTTACGGCTTTCTTCGCGTCGCTCATATGAACGTCTTTGCTAAAATATAACTGTACGTTATTAAACAACCATTGCTTCTTCCGTTCCCACTCGTTCCCTTTGGAGTCTCTGGAGTAGAAAATTTCTTCCTCTTGATCCGTTCCTTTGAAGGCATCGTCATTCACTTGCGCAAACTCTGTGTACCCAAACGTTTCAAGCAATTCAGAAATTTTTTCCGTCGAGTCGCGTGGAACTCTTTTCAAAGTGACTCTCGGCACGGTTTCCTCTAGGAAAGAAGAAGAAGAAGAAGAAGAGGAAGAGGAAGAATTCAAAGATGATACTATTCTTCGGCACTGCGTTTGAGCGAAAATGGAATACGAAGAGAACGGAGCGAGCGCATTCGCTACTACGCTCGCACACCGCATTATTTTTCTGACGAGAATTTTGGGAGGGAAGAAATATAAAAATTCTTTTCCACACTTCTTTTTTTATTACACCTTACCTCTCTCTTTCTCTCTCTCTCTCTCTCTTTCTCTCTCTCTCTCTCTCTCTCTCTCTCTCTCCCTAACCATAATCCTAACACTATCCGCTAATCGGAGGAGGGAGTTTGTTGTTCTTCCGCTGCTGCTGCTGGAGGTGGTGTTTGTTTCATTTGTTGCTGTTGCGGTTGAAAATTTTGCCTCTGTTGATAGTGTTGTTGTTGATGATGTTGGAAACCTCCTCTTTGATAGCCTCCACCACCCATGTGATGCATCCCACCGTCTCCTCCAAATTGACCACCAACGTGCATTTGTGGCGCGTATTGCATCATTGGGTTAACATACGGAGCACCAGGGCCCATGCCATACCCCATCATCATGTTCATTTGTGCCATCTGTGCCTGGTAGTTCATGATGACTGCTCGTTGCGCGGCGCTAATGGCGTCCTGCGATTGCATTGGCGGTGCAGCAACGGCCACAGCGGGCTTCTTCGTCGGGATGAAAGCAGAAGCTTTCGCAGACAAAGTAAAGGCTGGCGCATCAGCAGATAGTTTCGAACCAGTCGGCGTTTTTTTCGCTGCCGTCACCGGAGCAGTGGGTGCTTGTTGCGCCACCGGCGTAGTGGATTCCGCCGTTGTCTTCTTTGCGTCCGCCATAGATGCCACACCCGCGGGCACTTTACCAGCTGTTGATCCCCACGCTGGTTTCGACGGTGGCGGCGCCGCTTTGAAGCCTTTACTACCAGGTGCTCTCGAGACGGACGAATACTTCGCTTCTTCGTCATCGTCAAAATCTGAGATGAGTTTTTGGTTTCTCTCTTCCGCAACGTGCGGATTCGAGGACACTTTACCCTCAATTTCTCTCGCGATTCGTGCGGCTTCTTCTTCAGAGATGCCAATTTTGGACTTGTCGATTTGTGTCGTATAAACAGACTCGTCGAATTTAGTTTCCACGCCGAACAATTGTTTGTTAGCGGCGAACTGATCCCATTGTCCAGGCGGTGCCCTCCTTCCCCATGCGCCGCCTTTTGTATCAAATCGTCCATTTGATCGTCCACCTCCTCCTTGTCCGTCTTCCAACCCCCCAACGTTGGCTGAGGTATCATCGTCTCCGGGCGTCCAAGCGACCAACGTTCGATTTTGCCCCGTTGCGCCTTTGGAAATCCCCCCATCAGTAAAGTCATTCATGTCGTTCATTCGAGATGGCCCCAAGGCCAGGTCGGACATCCCAACGTTGAACGCTTGAATCCACGCAATGTCCTCCAACAGAACTTTCTTCAACTTGTCCGGTTTCTTTCTTGGCGCTTTCTTCGGTTCTTCTCCGTTTGGACCTCGAGGCGTAAGAAATCGAGTCCACGCGTACGCCAAAACGATGTGACTTTCAATTTCTCTCGTGTCGGCTAAGACGCCGTTGAGTAACAGTCCGGACGTGAGTTGCACGTCGACCGAGTAGCCTTTCAAGGCGGATAAGGTGAAGATCAACCGGTCTTTCGCCGTGACAGTCATATTTTACGTATGGTTTTCCTTTTTATGTATGTATATGTATGTATACAAAGGCGCGCGCAGAAGGCAAATTCGATCACCTCCGCCCCCTAAAAATGGAGAGAGAGAAATTTAGGTGTTTTCCTGACGTGGTGAAGAGGAAGAAGAAGAAGGTGTTTTGGTGTTGTGACAAGTTCGTTAGGCAGTGTGGTTAAGTGTGAAAACTCTCTCTCTCTCTCTCTCTCTCTCTCACGTTCAAGAGGAGTTGAGCGGGCGAGTTTCGACTACCGCCGAAATTGTAAAGATTCTTCTGAGAAAAAAAAAATAATAATTTTGGGTGAAGATGAATTCGACTTTATTGACTACTCACAAACACACACAGAATAGAAATCGCTCCTCGAGTCGCTCGCAGATACCACGCTAAAACTTACATCAAATTCTATTACAATTTAACTCTAGCACTAAAACTACTGGCAATTTACAACATAATCTAAAACTTTACACGTCCTTCTTGTTGGTGCTTTTGTTCACGAGCGACATCAAGCTTACCGCTGGGGCTACCTTTTGCGAGGTAGTTCTTCGGTCGTAAGTGCCTTTTTGCATCGCGGATGAATGTCCCATGTACATGGCCAATGCCTCTAACTCGTTATCAGAGGCAACGCCTTGGCCTCTTACGTGTGTAATAATCATATCTCGTACCAAGTGCGGATTGACCTTTTGTCCCGTCACACGTAAAGCGCATCGCGAGAATGCTCGTGACAACTCCGACGCAGTGTATGGTTGGCCGTTTGGTCTCGTAAAGACGAAATTATGTTTCGGTTCAAACGTCTGGCGGTATTCGTTCAACCAAAGCTCCAAACCTGGATAAATGCGCGGGTCAAGTACCAAATTCGGACGCGTGCCATACACGTTCCCGGTCTTATAATCGGCGGCATTGTGCTTAATTAACCACATTTTCGTGGACGAGTCATAAAACAACGTTCGGTTAAGTTCCAACTCACGCAACGTTCGCTGGCGATCGGGTACGCATGCTAAAACCGCGAACATGAGGTAAAGTTGTATGCTTCTTGCAATGTCTGCTTTATTCCTCGGCTTACCGCGCTTATCGAAGCCGGCACACTCGAGCTTCAAACACTCAACCAGAACGAGATATTTTGGCCAATCTAACCATTTCTTGGATTCGTCCGCCGCTCTCGGGGCCACTCGTGCACGCGCTCTCGAACCGCGTTGCAATCGCATCAGTTCCTTCACTAAATCCGTATTGATTTTTTCACCAGTACTTGATAGTAAAGAGTTCTTATTTTTATTGGATCTGGAAGATGCTGATGATGTCGATGCCGATGATGATTTTGTCAACGGAGGGTAGAGCCATTTTGCAACAGCAATGAGCGAACGCACGTACGCATCTTCCGTGGAACTTAGTATCCCTCGCGTCTCAACCATCCATTGCATGTACTCGATGGCATACTGCGCGCCTTCAGAATCTGAAGACGGAAACGCATCCTTTAAGCTGTAGTTTTCAGCGTTCTCATCCAAGCCCTTCACGTTAATCAAATACCCACAAAAAGCTCGAGCAACATCGCGATGGTTTTTTACCGTCTGCGCACGAACTGGGACGCCTTGTTGCCCGACGCGTCGCGTCGTCATATCTCGAACGAATTTATCGAGCTCTTTCTCGAGTGTTTCAGGTAGATTGTTTTCGCTGATCGCGTAATCTGGCAATCTTCGACGCGAGGTCACGCGCTGCTCGCTCAAAGGCACGTCTCCCGGTCGTCTATTCGTCCTGTATTCCGTCGACGGTTTCTTTTTATCATTATCTTCAAAGTATAGTCTCGATTGTAAAGGCAAACGGGCATCGAGAGGAAGATCACCTCCTATCCATCCATCGATGTCGGTGAATTTCATAGGAACTGCTTTATCCTCGTCTCCCTCTGTCCCTTTCGCCGTTGCTTTCGAATGCTCGACGTCATCTTTTGCTTTATTCTTTTCTCCTGATGAACCCGCCAAGCGTGCCAAGACCGCGTTGTACAACTTCATCGGTAGTTTCATCGCCGTCCACTCTTCTGGTTTCACTAAAATCGTCCCGTCTTCACTGGATATCAAAGCGTCAATGTCATCGAACCAATTCTCCCTCAATATCTCGACCACTTCTTCTGCCTCTTTTGGCGGTCGGTTGATATCCACAAAACACGTTCGTACTAGAGTCGCGAGCAAATCTTCTTGTTTTACTTGTTCTTGTTCAGCTCTTTCCTTACGACGCGCTCGAGGGATCACTTTATGTTCTCTTCTTCTTCTTCTTCTTCTTCTTGTGCTCGCTTCTTCTTCTTCTTCTTCTTCTTCTGAAGTTCTTCGCGTAGTTGTCGTGCGTATCATCGCTCGGGAAGTGGTG
>MDTE01084767.1_pt1 | contig 11566 bp, 9 predicted proteins | sample 811231 | NCBI WGS metagenome assembly MDTE01 (sample SAMN05326651, study PRJNA326480) | marine metagenome | isolation source: seawater | place: Indian Ocean: Red Sea | collected 2010
AGTTTACAGCATTGAAACAGAAGAGGATAAAAAACCAATTATTTCTCCGGATGATATAGCTATTCAAGAGCTTTTAGAAAGTATGCAATCAATAAGAATTGAAAAATGTGAATTTATTAACGAAGAGATAAGTGTCGTATTAAGTTTCTTAGCTTTTAAAACACGGGAAGGAAGTGGGAAAAGTGTTAATTTTGTTCCATACGGAATGTCTGACTTAATTGAAGGTCAATCACTTATAAATATTGAGCTTACAGATCCCTCTATTTTCGAAGCACTTACCTTTATTACCGAAATGAACAATTGGAAATTTGAAGTAAGAAGTAATGCAGTAATAGTGATGCCAATTGATTATGTTGCCGCGGAAGATTTAAAAGTTGTTACATATCCTATTTTACCTGAAGTTGGTGCTGAGTTAGAGATGTCATCATCAGATAGTTCTCCTGACGATTTGTTCGGAGACTTTTCATCAAATGATAATGCCGGAGGTCCAATTGACGTCCAAAATCATTTTGCTATTGTTGATTGGCCTGAAGGCTCAAGAATTTTATATCATCCAAGTCATTCTCGACTACAAGTAAAAAATACTGATAAAAATATAAAGACTTTAGAGAAAATTTTAAATGATATGAGAGAAGACGCTATTCAGAAGCGTACGCGCCAAGTTCAAATTGAAACAAAGTTTGTTGAATATAATGAAGGAGCTTTAGAAGAATTAGGATATGATTGGACTTTGTATGATAGCGGGTCCGTTGCAGATTTTGAATTAGCTGATAGTGGTAACTATTACACTAGAGGGGGAACTTACAATTCGTCACCAGTGGTGACAGGTCCAGGCGGAGAGCAACTTTATAATACGGACGGGAGTGCAGGTGTGTTTGGCGCTCAGGTTATTCCTTCAACTGCTGGACCCGGTGGTCAGCAAGGACAAAGTTTATTTGGAACTGCATTGAGAAGTAATTCACAAGGATTGCAACAAGCTGCATCAGGAAGCTTGTTATCATTAATGGGAGGAACTCCTGCCGCATTAGTATTAGAAAATTACAATGATATTCCACTTGATTTAGCTATTACAGCAATGGAACAGGAAGGCACTGCCGATGTATTAAATGCTCCAAAAGTAACTACAAAAAGTGGAAATGAAGCTGTAATAAAGGTTGTTGAGACTCACCGATATCCTTTGGATTATGATGTTGAAACTGGACAAAGAACAGCACCAGTTGTAAAGCCACAAGATTGGGAAGATAAGGATTTAGGAGTTGTGCTTAAAGTTGAACCTACTGTCGATGTAGAAAATGAGACTATAGAGTTGGAGCTTAATCCTGAAATAACAAAGTTTGTTGGATATGATGAATATATTGTTGGTGTTAACTCCTATGAAACAGGAGGAAATAACGCCTCAACATTTGTGGGAGATGGTAGAACGCTTATAGCAAAAGTACCTTATTTTAAGACAAGAAGTATTTCTACTCAGGTGACTATTTCAGATGGAAGTACGGTAGTAATGGGAGGGCTTGTTGATGAGCAAACCGATACATTTCGTGACCAAGTTCCTTTATTAGGAGATATACCATATTTTGGAAGATTCTTCAGGTCTGAAGGGTCTCGCAATTTTAAGAGAAATTTATTAATCACAGTTAAAGCTACGCAAGTTGATGATAGAGGGATGACCAAAGAAGAACGAGAACTTGAAAGAAAAAGTAATAGTTATAATTAACAAACATTTATTTTATTAGCCCGTTCATAGAACGGGTTTTTTTTTGAAAGGATACAATGGAATTCGTTGCATTTGACGTTGAAACAACTGGAGTAGACCCAATTAATGATCAAATTATTGAAATTGGTGCAGTAAAATTTAATGAAGATCAATCAACAACAAGCTTTGGCTACCTTATTAACCCAAAGAAACCTATTCCTTCTGAGGCATCTGCAGTAAATGGAATTACGGATAAGATGGTAGAAAATAAACCAACCATTGATGAAGTTATTCCTATTTTCTCTAAGTTTTGTGGAAACCTTCCCCTTGTAGCCCATAATGCTTCATTTGATTATAAATTTTTACTTTCTGATGTTATCAAGTATAAGACTCCTTCTCCAAAAGGTTGTGTATTAGATACACTTACATTAGCAAGAAAAGTATTTCCGAGTATGCCAAACTATAAGCTATGGACTCTTGTAAGATATTTTAATTTTCCCAGTGGTACGTTTCATCGTGCAGAGGAAGATAGTTCATATTGTGGATTACTGTTTCTAAAAATCATTCAAACATTAAAAGAGAGAGGCGAACCTCATAATGAAGATGCTTTAATTAAATTAATTGGTAAAGAAAAGTTAATTTTTCCAATATTTAAGGAAGATAATGATCAGTTAGATTTGTTTTGATTTTTTTCTAAGTCTTTCAAAATAATTTCTGCAGGCGTTAAGTATTTTTTCTTATTATTGCAGTCTTTGCAACACACAACACAGTTACTTTTATTTGATTTTCCCCCTCTTACAATTGGTAAAATATGATCCATTGTAATTTCATTTGGGGAGATTTTTTTATTACAATAATAGCATATTCCTTTTGATACTTGCTCTTTCCACCAGCTTGATTTTCTCAATTCTTTAGCCTTTTTTCGTTCACGTTTTACATGACGGTCATCTTTTTTAATATCAATCCAATCATCATCATTCATTATAATATTTTTATTAGTTGTTAATTTGGTTAACATCAAGAAGTATTAGTAAGAATTTTAATAAGACTGCGAATAAAAGATATGTACTTATTTGTTATAAAATTTTTTTTAATAATATTTTTTTTACTATTAACAAAAAGCTTTGGGTTTGAAAGTTTAAATATGAATGAAAAAATTTTTAAGTCGGAGGAGGAATGGAAAAGTCAGCTTTCTGAACTAGAATATTATGTTACAAGACAAAAAGGCACAGAAAGACCTTTTAGTGGTAAATACAATAATTTTAAAAAGATTGGGATTTATTCATGCGTTTGCTGCAATCAAAATTTATTTTTATCTGATACAAAATTTGATTCTGGTTGCGGTTGGCCAAGTTATTTTGCTCCGATTAGTAAAAAAGCAATAGTTGAAAAGAAAGATTTATCTTTTGGTATGATTAGAACAGAGGTATTATGTTCAAAATGTGATGCTCATCTCGGGCATGTTTTTCCTGATGGTCCTGAACCAACAGGAAGGCGTTATTGTATTAATTCTGTTGCAATTAAATTTGATGAGAAATGACTTTATTTATTTGTTTCGTCCCATATATTTTTTTCATCTGTGGCATCACTCAAATACAACTTTTCATCATCATGATTATTTTTCTCAGCGGACAAACTTGGCTTACAATACCAATATATTAGTGGAATAATACCAATTATTGTAAGTTGTAATAATACCCACCATCCGGATTTTCCAATATCGTGAAGTCTTCTAAAGCTAAGCGCATAAATTGGAACAATAGTTAAAATATTAAAAATATCACTTACTGGCTGCCCGGTTAATGTATATTTAAAAAATTTTAGATCGATTACAGTAGTAAGAAATCCTGCTAATATTAGAAAAAGTTGTGCATACCAAAAGTCTGATCTTGTAGATTTTCCCTTAAAATTTGAATAATTTTTAAAAAATAGAGTTATTGCTTCAATAAATTTCATTTTAATTTTATAACTTTTCTATTACAGCTGCTCCAAAAGTAAATCCACCCCCAAAAGCAGTCAAGCCAACTAAATTACCACTTGCCAAACTTGGCAGCAGCTCTTCAAGCGCAATTGGAATTGTATTTGATGATGTGTTTCCATATTTTTCAATATGGTTGAACATTTTTTCGACAGGACAATGAATAGTTTTTCGAATTGCTTCAATAATCCGTTCGTTTGCTTGATGAGGAACTATAAAATCAAGATTTTTTGAAGATATTTCACGATTAGCGCAAGCTTGATCCAGCATATCAATCATTTTTCTAACAGCTAATTTGAAAACCGTTAGCCCCTCCATTTCAATAAATTCATTACTTCCTAAATTAGGAACATATAATACTTTTGGATCAACCCCGGTAGCCGAAAGAACTGGCCTATTAAGTTTTACACTAATTGAACCTGAGCGTAATTCGCTTGATACCAATGTAGCTGTTGCAGCATCCCCAAAAAGAGGATATGTCTTAGGATCTTCTTTATTTATCATTGGTGATAATGTTTCAGCTGTTATTACAATGACCTTTTTATTAGGCGCATTGCTAATAAAATCAAAAGCAGATTGGAGAGCATATATGTATCCGGAACAGGCAGCATTTACATCATGCGCTTGCATTAATACTTCTCCTTTATCTGGGCTTAGTTCATTAAGAACACGACAAGCTAATGAAGGAGTCATTGATAATGGCGTTCCAGTTGAGCATATAATGGCTCCTATTTCAGAAATATTTAACCCCTCTTTTTCCAATAGTTTTTTAGTTGCAGAAACAGCTAAAGTAAGCACGTTTTCATTTTCATTAATCCAGTATCTATTCTTAATACCCGTTCTTTTTTGAATTGCTTCCGAGTCCCATCCTCCATCTTTAGGAAGAATCTCATCATTAGATAAATATTTTGATCCAAAAACTTTTGTAATATTTGATATATAAATAGAATCAATGGAACTTGGTGACATATCAACCTCAACATTGCTTTTCTCAAAACTTTTTCTATGTTTTTTTATTTTTGGAACCCCTGGATTTTCTTCAGTAACAGGTTTTAACTTTGATATTTGATCGGTACTTATTGTTAAAAGAGATTCTCCAACAGTTAATATATCGCCCTCGTTGACTTTTATTTCTTCAATTTTTCCTGAAGCGGGAGAAGAAATCTCCATGGATGCCTTATCTGCTTCAACGGAAGCAAGAAGTTGTCCATCTTTAACAATCTCTCCTTCAGAAACAAAAAGCTCTGTTATATTTACAGTTTCGTCAGACGGGCTTGATCCAATTGCTTTTACATTTAATAAACCTGACTGATTTATATCCTCTTTTTCCCAGCTAATTTCTGCATTTAGCATTTTGGAACAAGCTTCCATAATTTTTTTAAAAGATGGAAGAACTTCAATTTGTGCACTATAGTCATATGGTATATAAGTATCAGGTCTTGTAATTCTTTTTGTGATAATGGATGAGTCAGTTAATTCTGTAATTTGAGCAATTATTTCAGCTCCCATTCCACATGTTTGGTTATCCTCATGAACAACAACAAGTTTTTTTGTTTTATTAACTGAGTTCAGTACACAATCTATATCCCAAGGAAAAATAGTTCTTAAATCTATAACTTCGATATTAATTCCTGCTTCGTAAAACACTTCTCCAGCTTTCTCGCATAAAGGCATTGGGCTTCCCCAACTAACAATTGTTAAATCTTGACCAACGCGGGAAACCTTTGCTTTTCCAATTGGCACATAATGATTAGAAATATCAGAATTTGTCATTCTTGTTCTATCATTTATCAAACTTTTAGGAAACAAAAACAAAGATGGTCTGTTAGATTCAGAAATAGCATTTAAAAGACCTGCCGCATCCTCTGCAGTTGAGGGCATAAAAACATCTATACCTGGGATATGAGCACAAATTGATTCAAGAGTTTGAGCATGATACGGTCCTAATCCAGGTCTATATCCTCCAGCAATAGCCATGACAGTTACAGGAGCATCCCATTGGCCGTTCGATCGCCAATACATAGCTCCGATTTCAGATAAAAGATGATTATAAGCAACTGGTAAAAAGTCAGAAAATTGCATAAATGCAATCGGTTTTTTTCCTGCAAGAGCTAGTCCTGTTGAAACGCCTAAAATAGTATTTTCTGCAAGTGCACTGTTTCGAACTCGTTTTGGAAAATTTGAACTTAAAGTCCTTGTTAATCCAAAAACATCTCCTTTAGGATCTTCAATATCTTGACCTAGTAATATTGTATTATGAGATATTTTTAATTGATGTCTTAAAGACTCACGCATGGCTTCAAGCATAGTCAAATCTTTTTGATTATTTTCAAAAATATGCTCGGGTTTTTGAATATCTAGTGGTCTTTTTGCTGTAAAAGTCGGCTTCGGCGGCAATCCATTTCTTGCAATTTTAAAAGCTTCATCAATTTGTTTTTGAACTTTTTCTTCCAATCCATTTAAAACTTCTATTGCGACTCCATTATCTATTAAAACATTTCTTAAGTTTGCACATGGATCTAAATTTTCTAGTGAATTAGAAAGATCATCTTTAGAACGGTACACTGTCTGATCATCAGCATTTGTATGACTTTCGAGTCTCTCTACATTAAAAACAATTATTTGAGGTTTATTATCATTACGACTTTTCTTTAAACATTTGCTAATTTTTTCATCTGCCTCAATTACATGAGTTCCATTTATTCTTTCAATATTGATACCATAAAATTCATTTATTTCCGAATTAGGTAGGGAATAAAAAGTGTTACCTTTCGTGGGTGTTGAAAGAGCATATCGATTATCTTCAATCAAAAATACTACCCTAAGATTAAACCTAACAGCTTCGGCAACAGCTTCGTAAAAATCTCCTTGTTGTGTTGATCCATCTCCAACTGATACCAAAACAATAGGATTATTTTCTTGTTCATTTATAGCATGAGCAACTCCAACCGCTTGAAGTGCATTACTTCCAACTAGTGTGGGCGTACTCATAATATTTAAAGATTTTTCACAAGGAAAAGCAGGCATTCTTCTTCCCCCAGAATTTGAATTTTCTCGGCTGAAAAGACCATTAAATACTGTTTCATAAGTGACTCCTCGAGCATAAGCAAGAGCTCTGTCTCTATAGTGTAAATGAAGCCAATCACAAGGCTTTAAATAATGAGAAAATAAGGCGGTTAATTCATGACCTGATGATGGTATGTAAAAAAATACTTCTCCACGTTTTGCAGCTTCTGCTTGTAGATGATCGGTATACCTTGAAGCAACCATATGATGATATGTTTCTAGATAATAATTAATCTTTTCAGAATCCATAGACGTACTTATTATATTGAGTAAAAGATAATATAATCGAATTTAATTAACTTCGTCTAGTGTGTAAATCATTTATATCAATTTTACTTTTTTGAAAACAATTAGAAAAAAAATATATTATAACAAATTTGTATAATATATTTTTTTATATACATTTTTGTTTGTCAAAATAATTTTTTTATCCATGAAGACAGTTAAAACGTTAAAATATCTATTTGGCACAAGATATGCATATATATGTAATTCGTTAATTTTTAATTAATTAAAAAGAGGAATAAAATATGAAGAGTAAAATGAAATATGCAATAACATTTATTGCGCTATTAGCATTAGCTCCAATGTTATGTTTAGCCGGGGATTATGATCCTCAGTACAACTTCTATATGTCTAACAACATATGGATGATGGTAGCAACTTTCCTAGTTTTTACCATGCATTTGGGGTTCGCTATGTTAGAAACAGGACTAACTCGTGCTAAAAACACAGTTAACATATTATTCAAAAACACTGGAATTATTGCTATTGGTATTCTTACCTATGCATTATTTGGTTTTGGGTTAATGTATCCTGGTGATTTTAACGGATATGCTGGATATGCTGCCGCAGCGTTACCATTGGGAACAATGTTTGGTGATGCGGCTTTAGGAATTGATTACTATGGTGCTGCTTACAGTATCTGGACTGATTTCCTATTCCAAGCAATGTTTGCTGCAACAGCTGCAACAATTGTTTCTGGTGCTGTAGCTGGTCGTATCAAACTTGGATCGTTTTTCTTATTTTCACTAATTTTTGTTGGTATTGTATACCCAATATTAGGATCTTGGAAATGGGGTGGCGGATGGTTAGATGCAAAAGGGTTTTATGATTTTGCTGGATCTACACTTGTTCACTCTGTTGGTGGATGGGCTGCATTAGCAGGCGCAATCACACTTGGGCCAAGAATTGGAAAGTATGTTGATGGCGTATCAAAAGCTATACCAGGACATAACATGCCACTTGTAACTATTGGTGTTTTCTTACTATGGTTAGGTTGGTTTGGATTTAATGGTGGATCTGCATTATGCGGTGACGCTGATTATGTTTCATTTGTTATGGTTACTACAGCTTTAGCTGCAGCTGCAGGTATTGTTGGATCTGGAATATGTTCTGTAATTGTTCAGAAAAAACCTGACTTAACAATGGTATTAAACGGTGCATTGGCTGGATTAGTTGGTATAACAGCTGGAGCAGACGTATTGACACCAATCAACGCAATCTTTATCGGTTTAGTTACTGGTGCGGTAGTTGTTCTATCTGTAATTGCTTTAGATAAAGCAAAAATTGATGATCCAGTTGGAGCAATTTCAGTTCACTTAGTTTGTGGAATTATCGGAACATTAGCTGTTGCTCTTAATTCTGACTACAGCTTTGGTGTTCAATTAATCGGAGTATTATCGTATGGCGCAGTAGCATTTATTGCAGCATTGATAATCTTTTCGATTCTTAAAGCAACAATTGGAATACGTGTTAGCGAAGAAGAAGAGGTTAAAGGCCTTGATGTTAGCGAGCACTCCATGGAAGCCTATAGTGGCCTCTAAAAATATTTTCGAATGAGTGTGAACTTAGTTTGAAATTATTCTCTCCTCCTCAGCCCGGCCGTCCACATGACGGTCGGGTTTTTTTCGGTTAAAATTAATTCGATTTTTCAAAATAATATCATTAGTGTCATCAATTAATTTATTAAAAAAATGTAGAGAGTAATTTAAAAATTTCTAAAGAGGAGAGATAGATGAAATTAATCACAGCATTTATTCAGCCAGAGTCATTAACAAGTGTTAAGCAAGCTCTATATGAAAAAGAAGTTTACAAAATGTCAATTACTAATGTTTTGGGTTGCGGACAACAAAAAGGATATAATGAAAATTATAGAGGAGCTCTTGTTGAGGTAAATTTGTTAAAAAAAATAAGGATTGAAATTGCTATCAATGATGATTATTTGGAAACAACAATCGATGCTATTGTTGATGGCGCTCGAACAGGAAATATTGGTGACGGAAAAATTTTTGTAACAGATTTAAATGACTGTATTCGTATACGTACAGGTGAAACTGGACAAGACGCAATTGGGTAATTCATTTATTGTTTTTATTTCCAATTAAAAAATATTAGAGGAGTTTTTAGAATTAATCGATTTACCTATTACAATCTATTAAGTAATTTTGTAATGCATTTTATTTTTATTAGGAGAAAGTATGAGTACAAATTATTTTAATACCCTATCTTTGAAGCTTAAACTCGAGGAGTTAGGGACATGTCGCTTTATGCAAGAATCTGAGTTTTCAAACGGAATTTCCTCAGTTAAGAATTTAAAAATTGTTATTGTAGGTTGCGGTGCCCAAGGGTTAAATCAAGGTCTTAATATGAGAGATTCAGGGCTAGATATTTCTTATGCTCTTCGTGAAAATGCAATCCTGGAAAAAAGACAATCGTTCATTAATGCATCAGAAAATAAATTTGATGTAGGCACATATAAGCAAATGTTACCGTCAGCGGATATAGTTATGAATTTAACACCGGATAAACAACATACAAGCGTTGTTGAATCTGTAATTCCATTCATGAAAAAAGGATCAACTTTTTCGTATGCTCATGGCTTCAATATTGTTGAAGAGGGGATTAAAATTCGTGAAGATATAACAGTTATAATGGTTGCTCCAAAATCACCTGGATCAGAAGTTCGTGAAGAATATAAGAGAGGATTTGGAGTGCCTACATTAATTGCATGCCACAGAGAAAATGATCCAACGGGAAATGGATTAGAAATCGCTAAGGCTCTTTGTGTAGCACAAGGCGGACATCGTGCAGGTGTCCTTGAATCTTCATTTGTTGCGGAAGTAAAATCCGATTTAATGGGAGAACAAACAATTTTATGTGGAATGTTACAAGCTGGTTCTTTGCTTTGTTTTGATAAAATGATTTCTGAAGGAATAGCTAAAGATTATGCAGCAAAATTTGTTCAATATGGCTGGGAGATTATTACCGAGGCTTTGAAGCAAGGCGGTATCACAAATATGATGGATAGGCTTACAAACCCTGCAAAACTTAAAGCGTTTGAATTATCAGAAGAGCTCAAACTTATCATGAGGCCTTTATTTGAGAAACATATGGAAGATATTATAACAGGAGAATTTTCTAAAATCATGATGGAAGATTGGTCAAATAGTGACCAAAATCTATTGGGTTGGAGAAATGCAACAGGAGAAACCGAGTTTGAAATAACTAAAATTTCAGATGAAGAAATAAACGAGCAGGATTATTTTGATAAAGGAATTCTCATGGTTGCAATGGTTAAAGCTGGGGTTGAATTAGCATACGAATGTATGGTTGAGGTTGGAATTAAGCCAGAATCTGCTTACTACGAATCTCTTCATGAAACACCGTTAATTGCTAACACTATTGCACGTAAAAAGTTATATGAGATGAACAGAATTATTTCGGATACTGCCGAGTATGGATGTTATCTTTTTTCCCATGCTTGCGTTCCATTACTTCAAGATTTTATGCATTCCATAAAAGGTGATGTCATAGGTCAGGGGTTAAATGAAAAGAGTAGTAATTTTGTGGATAATATCACTCTTGTTAAAACTAACGCTGAAATAAGAAATCATGAAGTTGAAATTATTGGTGAGCAGCTTAGATCAGCTATGGACGGAATGAAGTCTTTATAATTTTAAAAAAATAAAAAAGGGGGAAAATTCCCCCTTAATTTTATTTGGTCCAGTTCACACCACGATATTTACCTTCGAAGTGCTTTTGAACTTTCTCAACATCTTCAGTGTTGTAGCTTGTACCTCTGTACTGTGCGATGATAGATGTTGCTTCCACCGCATTTCCAGAATCAAACTCAACTCCTCTGTATTGTAGAGTAGCCATTATTCTCTCCTTTATATTTACGGTGCGTTCCTTCACAGACCATCTGCTACTTCCGTTTGCACAAGATGTATGTCATCTTATACAAATGAACGTACTGATATTCTTAACAGATTTAGCAGAACTTACAACAAAAAAATAAATTAAAATGGCGAGGATGACGGGACTCGAACCCGCAACCTCCAGCGTGACAGGCTGGCGCTCTAACCAATTGAGCTACACCCCCGCTAAAAAAGGGAAAACGAATAGTATTCATTTAAGAATTTTGTTCAAGATATAATTAAATTTTTATTTAAAAAATTAAGATCTTATTTGACCTTTTCCTTCAATTATAAATTTATATGTCGTGAGTTCTTCAAGGCCCATCGGCCCTCTAGCATGAAGTTTATCGGTACTAATTCCGATTTCTGCTCCCATTCCAAACTCAGCTCCATCAGTAAATCTTGTAGATGCATTAACATAAACAGAGCTCGAATCTATTTCAGCAAGAAATTTTTTCTCTGATTCTTGGTTATTTGTTACTATTGCATCTGAGTGACTTGAACCGTAGTAATTAATATGATCAATTGCCTCATCAACATTATCAACAATTTTAATAGAAATAATCATATCCAAGTATTCTGTATGCCAATCATCTTCAGTTGCCTGAGTAATATTTGGATAAATTTCAT
>MDTE01074971.1_pt1 | contig 11564 bp, 12 predicted proteins | sample 811231 | NCBI WGS metagenome assembly MDTE01 (sample SAMN05326651, study PRJNA326480) | marine metagenome | isolation source: seawater | place: Indian Ocean: Red Sea | collected 2010
AACATACTTTGCACCTAAATTTGGTGTTGTAGTTTTAATCCAAACACTACCTGTTGGTCTTGTGTAAGTATCACCAATTTTGTATTCAGGTATACTTGTATGTTTTGCAATACTAAGTGCTGGCGGATAATATGTTCCGGCAGTAATACCTAACTGTCCTAATAGTGTAGCATCTCCACCAATCAAAACATCTCCACCTAATGTTGAATCTTCGGAAGCACTACCTGTGCCGTCACTGTAAATTTCTAATTTACCGTCGACACCAGCCGCCGAAATACCTGTAATCGATAAGCCATTGATTGTAGAAGCTACATCAGTTACTGTGTCAGCACCATCAACAGCAACACTAGTTCCGTTAATAGTTATAGAATTTGTGCTTAATGATGGATTTGCCGCTGTGCCTTTTATTGTTGGCCAACTTTTTGTCCAAGGATCACTACCTACAAGTACCCAAGTACCTGAAGTATTTCTGTAGAATATTCTGTTTAAAGTTGTAGTTGCAACCACAGCATAGTCACCAACGGCTCCAACAGTGCTGGCAGGAATATAACCACTGTAACCGTTTACGCCTAATGAACCTGTGTTGCTTGTTTGTGTTTCGTCTGTAATTACAATTGGCACTTTATTTGCAAAAACTTGACCTTTGTTTACAACTGTTTCACCATTCCATTCTTGTATACCCCAAAGTGAATTTTTTGTATCTAACCAATATGTTCCGTCTGTTGGGTTTGCTGCAGGTGCTGTAACACTTGCTTCTAATTGACCTAAATCTACATCTGCTCTCACTACGTAAGCTCTATTTGCTATTCCTAAATAAGAATATGCAGCTTGTAATCCGTATTCATTTAGTTCACTTCCGTGAATAGGATTATTAGTTGTGTCTGTTTTGAAGATTGGATCTCCAAATGTATCAACTAAATCTCTTTGTGATGTTAATAAGTAAGGGGTACCAGCTTTTGCCGCTGTAGTACCTGGTGCTGTTCCTGTGCCTGCACCATTTGATTTATTTGCAGCCGTAGCTACAAAAATCATAGGTAAAGTACCTGGCTCCGCCGGTGTATAAAAACTTTCGTCTACAACGCTTACCTGTACTCCTGGTGATACTAATGCCATTTTATTTCTCCTGCCATGTTAGTTCCGCTTGGGGCGTATTCATTCTAATAGTATTTAGCAAAATAAAATCAAAAGTATGGTTGAAATATACTGAAAAAGGGGTCATAAAGGTATGGTAAATATAGTATGAGACCTTTATGCTTATGTGGAATGCGTCCTGCCGCTGTTAATTACAAAAAAGCAGGCAAAACCTATTACAGAAAAAAATGTGAAATTTGTCTGAAACATGGAAGTGTAGGATACGGTTTTCCTAAATGGAAACAAGTTGGTTATGAGAAAAAATCACATTGTGAAAAATGCGGATTCAAAAGCAAACATAAAGAACAATTTAATGTTTTTCATGTAGATGGGCAACTACAAAATGTGGCATACTCTAACTTGAAAACTGTTTGTGCAAACTGCCAACGTGTTTTACATAAAGAAGGTGTCAAGTGGAAACAAGGTGATCTTGCACCAGATTTTTAAGATTATCTAATGTTGTATCATTAGACAAAATATAATCCATTTGTACATTTGCCCAAGCCCATTCTGATTTGTGTACGTCTGTAGGTATTTCCCCTAAGTCTTTGTATAGCCTAAACCATAAAGGATCTGGACCTCTACGCACTTGACATATTTTTCCGCCTAATGACCTTATCATTTTAGCTTCATTTTCAAACCTTACATCTGGTATCACATAATTTTTTTGTTTATTTTTAAGCAATTCTTGTTTTACCAAACTTACCCAAATGCCATCAAAAAAACCATTACGCATACAATCAGTACCAAATAGTTGAAGGATAAGGCGCGGCGTAATTGTTTCACCAGTTTCTTCTGTCCAGAACTTATCTGCTTCTTCTCGCCATTTTCTTGATTCATCTGTATCTCCTTCTAACATTTCTCTATTCCAACCAAACACGGAACTAACACCGTCTTTTAATTTGTCAGCAAAGGATAACTTTTCATAATTATGTTGTTCTACTAAAATGTCTGCAACTGTGCCTTTACCTGAGCCGATCAGTCCGCAAATACCTATTATCATAGTGATTCCTTATTCTAAATATAGTATATAATATATTATAAAGAATGTCAAGTGATAAATTTTACAAGTGAAAGCATTGCAGACCCTGTAATTATTGCACTAATTAACAAAGCTGTCCAGAAGCCTAATTGATACATTGCAACAAATATAGGAAAGAATAATAAACTTACCAAAACAAAATACACTGTTTGATAACTAAAAGTTTTAAGTATTTCAAAATCAACACCACTGTAGTGCATGATTATTAATGTAATGAAACTTACTAAAGGAATACCCATAATAAATGCACCTAATGTAGGTTGCTTCTGGGCAAGAGTACTTACTATACCAATTATTAGTCCGCCAATTATTGATTTTATTGCAATATCTAAAAACATTAACCTATCGTAAACCCGTAACCCATTCCGCCAGGTACGGCTGTTGATACTTCTTGTTCTAACTTTTCCATTTCTTGTGCAGCTTCATTTTTAAGTGTATCACCGTTCAACTGGCCGCCGCCTTGTGGTCCGGCAATGGTAGCAAACTTGCTTCTTGCTTCTCCTAGCATATATTTGCATGTTGCTACAGTATAATCTTTCAACCATTGTTTCGCTAGATAATCATCTAGCAACTGTTCATCTGGCCTATAATTATAACAATAAAGTAAAAGTGTTTCTTCTGCTCTAGGTCGTTGTAATAAAGTTAATTTTTTTGTGGTTGAATTCCATTTAAATTCGATAAATGATCCAAACATACGTCCTACAAGTTCTTGATATTGACTGAACATATCATAAGTTGCTAATCCACCCATATTTGTACTGGCTAAAAGGTATGTATTTGTGTATGCTAGGTTAAATGGTTCGAATAAAGTTCCACCATCTCCTCCTCCTGTACGAGAGCCTATGCTTCTTCTGAATAGTCTGCGTACTTCTATTACTTCGTTAGGAAGAGTATATTCATTTGCATCAATAACCGTAGGCATAAACATGTAAGATTCTTCTACAGAATTATCACTTCTTTGTCTAAATCTTGTCAACGCTTTGGTTAATGCAGTTTCATAGTGTGTTGGATCTAATTCAACATCAACCATGCCTCCGCCTAACATGTTATATACATAATCGTATACTTCTTGCTTCTTTGTTGCTATTCCTGCCATAAGTTATTTCTCCAATAGTATTTATCGTTCGATAAATATGTATATGCCAAGACTATCATTATACAAACCGGAAAAGGGCAAAGATTACGAATTCATAGACAATAGAATCTATGAAATGTTTACTGTTGGTGGTACTGACGTAAATGTTCACAAATATCTTGGTCCAAAATCTATCGATACATCTAACGCCACAGCTGACGTGCCGAAATATGATGTTATAGCAGAAACAAACATACAAGATTTACTATTTTTAGAAAATAGAGATAGAAAATATGAAAAAGATGTATACACATTACGAGGTGTATATAATGTACAAGATATTGATTTTAATTTATCTCAGTTTGGATTGTTTCTTAGCAATGACACATTGTTTATGACTATGCATATTAATCACAGTGTTAAAACATTAGGCAGAAAAATTATTTCAGGAGATGTTTTTGAAATACCTCATCTAAGAGACGAGTACGCTTTAGGAGATTTTGAAGCAGCTATGAAACGATTCTACGTTGTTGAAGAAGTAACAAGAGCTTCTGAAGGATATAGTCCAACTTGGTATCCGCATTTATATAGAATTAAACTGAAGCAAATAATGGATAGCCAAGAGTACAAAGATATATTAGATAAACCAGTTAACGAAGAAGTTCCTGGAGGGGACACTTTACGAGATTTATTATCTAATTATAACAAGCAAATTGAAATAAATGATGCTGTAGTAAAACAAGCAGAGTCGGATGCAAAAAAATCTGGTTATGATACCACAAACCTTTTTACTTTAGAAGTTGATGAAACAGGAAAAGTAGACATAGTAACTACAGATTCTAACGATTTAGATGCCAGCACTGCAAATGAATTAGCAGATCGTGTGATGCAAACTCCTAAAAGAGAAGGATATAATGGTTATATTTTAGGAGACGGTATTGCACCAAATGGAGAAGCGTTTGGACATGGTATAAGTTTTCCAACAGGCCAAGTAGAAGGGGATTATTTTTTAAGGACTGACATGTTACCAAATAGATTGTTTAGATATGACGGAAGACGGTGGATTAAAATTGAAGATTCAGTAAGAATGGATCTTACACAAACTGATGATAAAGCTACACAAAAGGCTAGTTTTGTAAATAATATCAAAACTGATAGAATTGGTGGTGAAACCGTGCAAGAACGACAAAGTCTTAGCAAAGCACTTAAACCTAAGGCAGATAATTAATGCAACATTTTTATGATGGACAAATTAGAAGATATCTTACCCAGATAGTAAGACTATTAAGTAACTTTTCATACAAAGATAGTCAAGGTGAACTTGTACGTATTCCTGTATTATATGGAGATATGACAAGACAAGTTGCATCTATTATTAATGACAATTCAGAAAATAAATTGCCTAGTGCGCCACGTATGGCTGTATATATTACTGGTTTAGAATTAGATCAAACTAGATTAGCAGATAGTAGCTATGTCAATAAACTTAACATCAGAGAAAGAGCTTATGATGAAGAGGGCAAAGAATATCTAAACACACAAGGTAAAAATTATACTGTTGAAAGATTAATGCCTACACCTTATATTTTAAATGTAAATGTAGACGTTTGGAGCACCAATACAGATCAAAAATTACAAATTTTAGAACAAATCTTAATGTTGTTTAATCCAAGTTTAGAAATACAAACTACTGATAATTATGTTGATTGGACTAGTTTAAGTGTAGTAAATTTGACTAGCACACAATTCAGTAGTAGAACTATACCTATGGGTACTGAAACAGAAATAGATGTCGCAACATTAGGATTTTCAACACCAATTTATATATCTCCTCCTACTAAGGTAAAGAGATTAGGAGTTGTTACAAATATTGTAACAAGTATTTTTGATGAAAGTCAAGGAACAATTAACCTTGAACTTTCTAACCCACAATTACTTGCCTTTGCAGATACAAGTAAACCAGAAGCAACAGGAAAAGCAAAAGTTAGTATAGATAAAGACGGTAATGTAACTACAGAATTTGACACAATGACATCAACAAAAAGCGGAACACAAATATTCAATAGCACAACCTATCATAACTATGACTTATTTGTAATAGGAAACACAATAAAATTGATAGATAATGGTGTGGCAGGAAAAAGATCTTGGCCTGAATATTTACAAGCTCACGGTGGTGATGGTATATTTCAATCTGGTATAACAGAAGTAAGACTTAGAAGAGCTGATTTAGATAACGAAATAGTAGGCTATCTCGCTCTTACAACACTAGATGATTATACAATGACGGTAAATTGGGACTCAGATACTTTACCTACTGACACTGTGATTACAGGACCAACAGGTGATAGTAGTAAAATTAACTATATTATTGATCCTTTGAAAACAAATCCTATTAATTTAAAACAAATAGGGACACGAATTTTATTAATAGCTGAATCAATAGGTGATCCTATTAATGAAGACGGAGCTGACGCATGGAAAAATGCTGACGGTACTGATTTTGTTGCAGGAGCAAACGATATTGTTGAATGGAATGGGTCTAAATGGAGTATAGTTTTTGATTCTAGTTCCAGTGCAGACAAAACAATTTATACTACAAATCTTAATACAGGTGTACAATACAAATGGACAGGCTCTGAATGGCTTCTTGCATTTGAAGGAGAATATCCACATGGCACTTGGCGTTTAAATTTCTAAGATAATTAATAATATGCAAAAGATAGTATGTAGTGGTGCATTGTTATATGCACGGGACACTAAAAGATTTTTATTTTTATACAGAACTCAAGGCAAACAAAAAAATTTATGGGGTCTTGTGGGAGGCACTAACGAAGAAGAAGAAACGCCTTGGGAAGGACTACGGCGTGAAATTACCGAAGAAATAGGCAAAGTCGATATTACTAAATCTATACCGTTAGAAACTTTTATTAGTAATGACGACAAATTTGCATTTCATACTTATCTTTGCATAATTGACAAAGAATTTATGCCTACATTAAATAAAGAACATAACAGTTATGCATGGTGTTCATTTGGATGTTGGCCCAAACCTTTGCATTTAGGTTTGAGAAATACGTTAAGTAGTAAACAAAATGTTTCTAAATTAGAAACTGTATTTAAACTGATAGATTTTATAGACTAATGGAAAACAACGTAATAAAAACTGATTATGGATATGTGTTAGAATGGACAAAACACGAAAATTATGGTGGAAAAATACTGGTTTTTGAACGCCAAGCAAAAACTGATTTTGCATATAGTTTAAAGACAGAAAAAAGTTGGTTTGTAAACGATGGAAATTTTATGGTCCGTTGGATTGACACGACTGATGGAAAAACATATCAACAAGAATTACAACCAGGAATTGTTTTTCATTGTAAAACCAATACACCTTATTCATTAAGTTGCATAAGTGATAAAGGAAATATTGCTGAATGTAATAATGGTTATCACGAAGGTGACGAATATATTGTATTGAAAAAGGAAGTATTATGAGATTGACCGATAGTGTTAGATATAAACAAGACATAAAAAACTACACTAATCTTATGAAGGTATTAACAGATACAACTAAAAAAGAAAGGTGCCAAAAACTCCTAAAAGAGTTACAGGCTGAAGCGTTTCAAATAGATAATGGACACGATAGTTCCCTCAACGGAATTATCAAACCTAAAGATTTAAGAATTAATATAGAACGTATGTCGGATGTACGTAGAGAATTAAACGAAATATTAAATAACACTTAATCTTTTAATTACTATTCCGCCTACCATTGCTCCATGACTAGTACACTGATACCTGTATGTGCCGCTAATTGATTCTGGGATCCTCCAGTAAAGCACACCGCTTGTTTTCTCTTGTGCATTAGATCCTGTAGACACAGTTCCATCTGGGGCAACATGAACAAGTCCTGTATTATACGCAGTGCTAGTTGGATCCTGTATTTGGAAAGGGTGACCACTTATTTCACTGAGATCAAATGCGATAGTAGTGCCTGCTAATGCATAAATGTTAGGATTACTACCAGAATAATGACTGTTAAAAGTATAAGCACTTATACCTACATTATCAACTCTCAACATTGCAATAGCTGGCTCATATATGAGACCAACATTTAGGCCCGAAGTAGATACATCAGTCAATCCTGTAAATGCTGTTGCACCACTGGTCACTGTGCTACTAATTTCTATTGAGTCTGTACCAGTGTTAGGAACTATGTTTATTCCTGTACCTGCTGAAAATGTAAGTGTATCAGTAGTCGAGTCTGCTTCTATAGGTGATCCATAACCAATTACTGATACATTTGAAAATGCATTTTGATTAGCTTCACCTGATGCCGCGTCAAGTGTTGCTGGCACCCAAGCCGCACCGTTCCATTGCAATACTTGATCACTGCTAGGTGCAGATGTTGTAGTATCTACATCAGATAAAGCATCAATACTGAAAGAACCAATACCAGTAATATATGAACCTAAATCAACTATTTGACTTTCTCCAATAGACAGAGCAGCTTGATGTTGTGTTACAGAACTTTGAGTGATATTAGCATCAGGCACGTTTGCCCAAGTTACTGCCGCAGTCAAATCGTTAACTTCTGCTGTTAATGCACCGATACCTGAAGCTGTTGGAGGTGTAAATTTAAATTCACCGGTTGTGTTGTTGTAAGAAATTGCTCCATTACCGCTAGGTGAATTTTCAATTCCTACACTTAAACTAGCAAGTGTTAATATACTAGGTTTGTTATTTAAATTATCATAATCAAGATAGTAAGAACCGTCAAACCCATCTAATGTATCAGCGTCTGTACCTGCACCGCCTGTTGTTGCATCTACACCAGGTGCCCATTTCCCGCCATCCCATTTTAAAACTTGTCCTGTACTTGGAGGTGTGCTTGTTGTATCTACATCTGATAAAAAATTAATGCCAAACGCAGTTAGATTAATTGTTACATTATCAGTATCAGTAGCAATAGCTGTGCTGATATTTGTGCCACCTAATATATTTAATGTGTCGTTTATAGATGCAGCTGTAGTACTTCCCTCATCTGCTGTTATTGTATCAAACACATTTTGGGTTAATCCTCCTGCTTGTCCGGTAATAGTAAGTGTTTTACCAGAAACACTGGTTGTAATATTACTACCACCTGCTACTACAAGAGTGTCAGAAGTTGTTGTAGGAGATGCAGTGCCTGTATCTCCGCTGAATGTGACAAACAGATTTTTACCAAATTCTTCGCTAACAACATTCCAAGCTGTTCCGTCGTACTGCCAAGTTGTAGCTCCAACTTTGAAAGTGTCATTTGTGCTTGGATTGTTTGGAAAATTTATTGCCATATTGTGTTTCTCCTATAATATTTACCTATTGATTTTTATAGACAAAAGGTTGGCGACCGTATCTATTCCAAAGCATATTATTACTTGCTCCCATTAAACTTGTATTAAATGCTGTATAATCTGTGCTACTAGCAGTATCAAATATAACATTTTTTGCATCAGCAATAATTCTAGTTTTTATTTCAGCTGGTGTTAATCCTGGATTTGCTTGTAGATGTAAAGCTATTACACCAGCTACTTGCGGAGCAGCCATGCTTGTACCACTAATACTCATAATTCTATAATTTGTATCACCGGGATAATTTTCTGTTGTATAACCTATATTTGTGTTACTGCACACACTGACTATATTGGTTCCAGGGGCCCATATTTCAACTCTTGGCCCTCTACTACTACTTCCTCTTGTTCTGTCTCTATATACACTTCCATCTAATTGAGTTTGTGATTCTATGTTTCCTACAATAAATGCATTGTCACTGTGCGGACTAGAACCTTGATGATAATTTATAGTTGTAGCACCATAAGTTACTGAATTATTGTAATCGTCGCCAGTGGACACATCACCTTTGTAATAATCATTGCCAGCTGCAATTATAACATGTATACCGTCGCTGATCATGTCGTCTATTTCAGCATCAACTGAAGCAACTCTTATAGGTATACGTCTAGCTGTTGCTGTAACTATTGGTACTACTATACCTGTACCTGCCCATAAAGCTGAATCTGCTGTGTAATCAGCTCCCCATGTCCATGCAACACCTCTATAACTTCCGTTACTAGGTGGACCATCTTGTGTACTACTATATCCCCAACTCATATTGACCACAGTTGGTCTTTTGTGTCCTGTTACAGGATCAACTGCTTTGCTGTTATGCCATAATCTAATTGTATCAAATGCATTTGTGACACTAATGCCTGTACCACTGTCACCGCTGCCTTCCAGACCTGAAAGTTTTTGGGCATATATGTGTGCGTTTTTAGCCCAACCATAAGTTTTTCCTGCAGCAATGCCTGCACAATGGCTACCATGACCGTCATAATCTCTGTAATGATCACCACTTTGCGTGCCTGATACTCCGCTTGCTGTATACCAGTCTATCTGTTTTAATCTAGATACACCTGCATAGTCTTGCCATTCAGGATGATTTGCTTCTATACCACTGTCTTGGATTACAACATCTATACCTGTCCCATCTAGTGCATATTCAAAGTTATTATTTGCAGTTGTACTATTTCCATAATAATTTTCTAACATGTTTGTTCTTATCAAACCCCAATTTACATAGTTTTGATTTAATGTATCTGTTCTAGTAAATTGACCTGTTTGAGTTGCATGTAATCCTATTTGGATATCATCACGTTGCTCAGGCGGAATTTCAACCGCCATTATTCTTGAATCTTTGGATAGTTCTTTAGCTTCTTCGTCTGTCAATGCAAAGTGTGTTTGTCTACGGCTTCCTGGTCTTGGATTTGCAATATCAACTGATCTGTTAGGTATAGGTCCTGACCCTGTAGAAGCTGTAAGTTCTGCTTCTAATTCTTTAAGATCAACACCTGCGTTTACAATTACTGAATATTCTCTTTCCACTATACTATACCTGAGTCATCTATGCGTCTCCACACACCATTTATGTATGCTTGAATTCTGTTGTCTTGTGTATTGTAAATCATATCACCGTTGTTTGCTGAATATGCATCTCTTTGTGCATTTGTAAAATTAGCTAATCTTAAAGCACCTAGATTAATTACAACACCATCAGGTGCTTTCAATGTAATAGTGCTTGCACTATCAAATACTGGATTGCCTGGAGAAGTAGTGACAAATTCTGCGGCACTAACTTTATTTGCAACAGTTACATCATTTTCTACAGTCAAATCACTGCTTAATTTTAGACTAGGTGTAACTACAATTTCACTGCTATCGTCTGTATCTATTACAGAATTTGCAAGTGTAAAATTACCAATTGAATCTCCACTACCTGATGCAGAAATTTGTACTGTGTTAGAAGAATCTGTTGTGATGTCGATTCCAGGTCCTGCAGCAAAATTTAATGTAGATTCTCCGACAGCATAAATTTGGCTTGAATCTCCTGTTGTTACAGCATTAAAATAGTTTGCAGCTGGTATAGGCATTGCAGGTTGTACCCATTGATTACTGTCTGCATCTTCTACGTATACATATAATTTTCCATTTGCACTGTTATACCATATATTTCCGTTTTGTGGTGAAGATGGTGCTGAGTCTGATACGTCTATGTTTGAACCACCACCCGCACCTGTTCCTGGTTGTGCCACAGTTATTGTATTGCCCATGTTAAGATGATTTTTACACCAATAATATAATGTTGTTGGCGTGTTGCTAGTTACAGTTATAGCTACAGATCTTTTTGTTGCCGCAACAAACCCACTCCAGTATTCTTCTTGTGTAACAACTGTATCACCTAATTTGTACACAACTCCTGTTAAGTAACTAGTCCCTGCTCCTAGTGACCCATTTGGATCATCAGCACTAAAATTTATAGGATGTATGTTAGGTGTTGTGTTTTCTGCATTAGGATAAAATTCATTTGTTTGATCATCTTGATTAAAAATATAAGTGTAGCCTATCACAAAATTTAAGGCAGGTTTATACACTCCATTTATTACATATTTGTTGCCTACATCTGATCCTTGTGCAGATACTACTGTAACAACATTTGTAACTGTAGATACACCAGTAGTTTCTAAAAGTTTTGTGATGTTTTCATCTGTAACAACAGAATATCCGCCTTGTAACTTTCCATCAAACAAGCGTAATGTTTTTGTTTCTTTGTCAAAGAATACTTCTCCACTATTACCAAAATTTCTATCTAAAAAATCATCTGGTCGCGGAATGATCCGTATTCTATCTACTGTAGGTGCAGAGTTTGATGCCATATTTTAATCCTTATATATTATATTTATCGAGTTACGGAGTATTGTGCTTTGGAGCTAATGCAAC
>MDTE01138576.1_pt1 | contig 11564 bp, 10 predicted proteins | sample 811231 | NCBI WGS metagenome assembly MDTE01 (sample SAMN05326651, study PRJNA326480) | marine metagenome | isolation source: seawater | place: Indian Ocean: Red Sea | collected 2010
ACCTTGCTGATCAGAAATACATTAAGGTTTCCGGACCACACACCATCGAAAGTGATTTCTTTTCCTGGGCCGACGACTATACGGGGATGGAGTTGATCGAGAAAGCTGGCACCGTCATCGGACGGGACGGTGCTCGCGACGTGGTCACGCCCTACGACAATTGTGTGCTAATTATGCCAAACAAGTTGAAGACCAAAGGCCATTCGGCCGTCCGTTTCGGGCAGCTAATGTCCTGAGCCGCAGCCGGCTAAGCGGTATTAGCCAGGCGCCTTAAGGATGGTGTAGACTGCCAAAATGGAAATTCAGATGATCTTCGACACCGTATGCCCATGGTGTTACATCGGGAAGCGCCGGATGGAGCAGGCCTTGGCCCTACGACCGCATGTCGATATTGATCTGGTTTGGCGGCCGTTTCTGCTGAACAGAGAAATCCCCGCTGATGGCATTGACCGTACCGCCTATCTCATTCGCAAGTTCGGATCCGAAGCACGGGTTCGGCGCATCTATGGTGCCATCGCGCAGGCCGGCGAATCTGTGGATATTGATTTCGCCTTTGATCGGATTGACCGGACGCCCAACTCCGTCGACAGCCACCGATTGATCCGCTACGCGCTTTTGAACGGTACGAACCCGCGTATCGTAGAAACTCTATTCTTCGAGTACTTCATCGAAGGCCTGGATATCGGCCGCCAAGACGTCCTCCAAGAGATTGGTGCACGCGATGGATTGGATGGCGACGCGATCGGCGCTTACCTGAAAAGCGAAGAAGATATAGACTTTGTCTACGATGAGAACACGCGGGCCCACCGCATGGGCGTCAACGGCGTTCCGGCCTTTGTCTTCAACAAAAAGATGATCATCTCCGGTGCGCAGGAGCCTCAAATCTTAGCACGCATGATCGATGCAGCAATCGCCACGGCGGACGCAGCCTAAAGGACAAGCCGATGACCAGCCCGCTACATCAACTGACCATGACCTATTCGCCGGAACAAGACCGGGTTATGTTGCGTATCGGCACCAAGGAGAACACTGAATACCAGCTCTGGATGACACGCCGTTTTGTCCGGATCATGTGGCGCGCGCTTATTAAGATCATGGAGCGCGATACCAATCTGGCCAAAGACTGGGTACCCGAGGACCGTGTAACCGAGGATCGAGTACCGAAGGACCGGGCATCGAAGGACCAGGTACCGAAGGACAATATACCCGAGGTGAAAGACGCTATCATGGCGATGCAACATCAAGAATCGGTTCAGAACAGCGATTTTTCCCAGAAACACGCCAAAGGCAACGTCAACCTCATGGCAAACACGGGCGCCTTGCTAGTAATCGGCGGTCAGGTCAAACCAGTGAACGAAGATCGGACACGCATTAATTTTAAGACCGAGAAGGGGACTGGCATTGAGTTCTTTCTTAATAAGAAGCTCTTACATGCGCTGTGTCATATGATAATTAAATCCGCTCAGAGGGCCCAATGGGACCTTGACCTTGCTGTGGGCGACCCCAACGTGATGATGCCGGCCGATACCGCCCAAATCCATTGACTTAGTCATCGAGCTTGGTCACAGGCGCTGAGCCGAAATGCCACTGATAGCACTGATAAAGCGTGTTTTAGCGTCTCAGTATTACTCTGATGAGGCGGCGAAGGTATTCAGCATATCGCGTTGGCGTTTGGCGACTTGTTCGGATCCGGGACAATCAGCGAACCAACCCCAGATTCTTGTAGTTGTATGCCGGAGCTCACTTGGAATGGCCGCGATCCCCTGGACCTGGGCAGCGGCATCACAAGAACGTTCATCGCAGATGGGGATACGCTGACGTTGCGCGGCTGGTGTCAGGGCAAGGGTTACCGGGTCGGTTTCGGCAGCGCCGTTGGCACCATCCGACCAGCTATCTAGCTCAGGCGGAAGCGATTTTCGCCAACTCGCCAATCAGATATCGAACACCGTTTAGCCGGTCCTCCGGCGTCTTCCATTGCCGCATGTAAACCAGCTTGTGATCAGGGCGCAGTTTCGCCGTACCGGCTTGCTGGGCAAAGAATTCAACAAGGCCCGCAGGATTGGCAAAGTCGTCGTTGCGGAAGCAGACCACCGCACCCTTGGGCCCGGCATCGACCTTCGCCACGCCGGCTTCCTTGCACCGGCCTTTCAAGGTGACCACCTGCAGTAGGTTCTCAGCCTCCTCCGGCAGGGTACCGAAGCGGTCGATGAGTTCGGCGGCAAAGGCGTCTATCTCCTCGCGCGTCGTCAGATAGGCGAGCCGGCGGTACAACCCCATACGGACACTAAGATCACCGACATAGGTGTCCGGGATGAGCACCGGTAATCCGACGGTGATTTGCGGGCTCCACTCAGAACCAGACGCGGTATCGCCTTCCATATTGCGCGCTTCGGCAACTGCTTCTTCCAACATTTGTTGATAGAGCTCGGCGCCAACCTCGCGGATGTGGCCAGACTGCTCCTCGCCCAAGAGATTTCCGGCACCCCGGATATCCAGATCATGGCTTGCCAACGAAAACCCGGCGCCCAGGCTATCCAACGTCTGCATAACTTCAAGGCGTCGTTCTGCTGTCTTCGTCAGACGTTGGCGAGGCGGCAGCGTCAAGTAGGCATATGCCCGAATTTTTGATCGCCCAACGCGACCACGAAGCTGATACAGCTGGCCCAGGCCGAACATATCCGCGCGATGAATTATGATGGTGTTGACGCTCGGCATGTCGAGGCCGGACTCGATGATATTGGTCGACAACAACACATCGAAGTCCCCGTCATCAAAGGCGGCAATGGTTTCCTCCAAATCCTTGGTCGCCATGCGTCCGTGCGCGACACCAAAGCTCAATTCGGGCACCAGTTCTTTCAGGCGCTCCTCCAACTGGGGAATGTAGGCGACGCGCGGACAAACATAATAGCTTTGACCGCCCCGATATTTCTCACGTAACAAAGCCTCACGTATAACCACCGGGTCAAAGGGCAAAATGAACGTGCGCACCGCCAACCTGTCGACGGGTGGCGTCGCAATCAAACTCATTTCGCGGATGCCAGTTAACGCCAATTGCAAAGTCCGTGGAATGGGCGTCGCCGTTAGGGTCAGCACGTGTACGTCGGAGCGCAATCTCTTCAGGCGTTCCTTATGAGCGACACCGAAGTGTTGTTCCTCATCGATGATCAAGAGGCTCAACTCGCGGAAGCGCACATCCTTCGCCAGAAGCGCATGCGTGCCGATGACGATATCGACGCTACCGTCTTTCAAACCCTCCTTCACCGCCTTTACGTGTCCTGCCGAGACCAGACGCGAGATCTGTTCAATACGCATTGGGAAACCGGCGAAGCGCTGAACGAAGTTTTGAAAATGCTGACGACAAAGTAGCGTCGTCGGGACCACGATGGCCACCTGTTTTCCGTCATACGCCGCGGCGAACGCGGCTCGCAGGGCCACTTCAGTCTTGCCGAAGCCCACGTCGCCGCAGATCAACCGGTCCGCCGGGCGGCCACTTCCCAAGTCATCCAGGACACTTGCGATCGCACGGGCTTGATCGTCCGTTTCGGTGAATGGGAAACGGGCGCAGAACTCCTCATAGATTCCGGCAGGTACTGGAATCTTCGGGCTGGTCTTCAGGGATCGGGCGGCAGCGACACCGATCAACTCATCCGCCATCTCCCGGATGCGTTCCTTCAGCTTCGCCTTGCGGGCTTGCCAGTTGGCACCGCCCAGCCGATCTAATTGCAGACTGGTGCCTTCGGAGCCATAGCGCGCCAGCATCTCGATATTCTCAACCGGAAGAAAGAGCTTGTCGTCGCCCGCATACAATAGCCGCAAACAATCATGCGGAGCGCCGCCGACCTCTATCGTCACAAGGCCATCGAACTGGGCAATGCCGTGATCCATGTGAACAACCAAGTCACCATCAGTAAGGCTGGTCGTCTCGGTGAGGAAGTTTTCCGTCTTGAGCCGGCGCCGCGCTGGCCGGTTCAGCCGGTTACCCAGAATATCTTGCTCTGTGACGACAGCATTAGCGGAAAAAACCAGACCACTTTCCAAAGGCAGGACCGCCAAGCCGATACTGGTGGAAGGCAATGCCTGGAACGTCGCCCAATCGGAAACGAAGACTATGGGGTCTACACCGTGCTCAGCCAATAGCGTGGTCAATCGATCTGCCGATCCTTCCGAATGCGCCGTAATCAATACGCGGCGCCCGGCTGCCACATGGGCGCCCAGTCGTTCACCAACAGCATCAAAAACATTGGCGTTCGGGTCTACTCTCACATCGGCAAATCCCTCACCAGGCTTTCCGCCGAAATCCATTGTGCCTTCAGCGTGTGCGGTCTGGGCATAGGGCGAAAGCTGTAAGGTTGACTGCATCGCCAGGGACGCGCGCCAAGTCTTATCATCGAAATAGAGACGATCCGGGGGGACCGGTCGATAAGGGGCGCCCTCGCCCACTTGCTCGCCTGAGGTGTCGCGGCGCGCCCGGAAGTACTCCATGATCAGCTCAAACCGTGCTTCTGCCGCTTCGTCGTGCTGATGATCCAGCACTACGGTCGCGTCAGGCAAGTAGTCGAACAGGCTGTCGAGCTTCTCGAAAAACAGTGTCTGCCAATGTTCCATGCCCGTATGACGTTGTCCTTCCGACACCGCAGCGTAAAGCGGGTCATCATCGCCACCGACGCCAAATGCAACCCGGTATCCTGAGCGGAAACGCGAGATGGTGTCGTCGTTGAGGACAACTTCGCCAACGGCGCTGATGGTGACAGATGCGAGCGCATTCCCCTCCGATTTAATCGTAAGTTGCGATATGGGATCGAAGGTGCGGATGGCCTCCAACTCGTTGCCGAAGAAATCCAGGCGAACGGGTTCCGCCGCACCAGCGTGAAAGATGTCAATGATATCGCCGCGCACGGCAAACTCGCCCATTTCCCGGACGGTCTCAGCTCGGTGAAATCCGTTCGCCAACAAGGCAGCCTTCAGATCGGCAGGATCAATATGCCCGCCCACCTCCAGTCGGCGTGTCGTATCCGACAGTGTCTCGCGCGGCATGACGCGCTGAAGGGCCGCAGAAACCGTGGTCAGGACAACCGTCCCTGGCGTTCGGTTACCATCCAGTAACGCCGTCAATGCCGCTAGGCGCGCTCCGATGATTGCCGGTCGCGGCGATACCCGGTCGTAGGGCAAGCAATCCCACGCTGGTAGCGTTAAACACCGCACTTCAGGGGCCATGAACTTCATCGCCGCATGCGCCCGCTCCATAGCCACGTCATCGCGCGCCACGAAGACAACATCACTGCCAAAATTAGCCAGTTCGGCAAGAACGCCAGCCTCCGCACCAACGGGAACCCCAGCCAAGGTCGCGCGGGCTGGGTCCCTATCAATGAGAGATCGAAGATCATCCACTTCGACGTTGCCGAGTGGTGATGGCGCGGAACCCTTCATAGATTATTCCGCCCTGTTAAAAGTGATAAGCGCCGCCATGAACGCATTGTCTAGGTGTGCCGGCAGCGGTTCCCGCTCGGTAACCCAGTTGTAAATATCGTTGTCACTTTCGCGCAATAACGCCTCAAAGGCGTCGAGATCGGCCTCGGAGAGCGACTCCATAACTTCGACGGCATAACAGCCAAGCAGGAAGTCGTTCTCCTTCCAGCCGCAGCGCTGGCTTTGGAACAAAAGTTTCTTGCGCCGTGGATCCATGGACTTGAGATAGCTTTGCCTTAGGTTGCGCGCGGCATAGGATATAAGTACTTTTAGGCCCTTTGTCAGCATCCAAACCATGCGTCCGAAAATTCTTTATACCCTATTTCGATCCGTCACTGCGTTGAGAGGCGTTGGCCCGCGAATTGGCGCGCTTATTGAGAGACGTACGGGACCAAGCATTGTGCATCTCCTCTGGCACCTACCATCGGGTCTCATTGATCGGCGCCATGCACCAAAAATTTCCGAGGCCCTGCCCAGTGCGGTCGCGACCATTACCGTACGCGTCGACCAGCATCGCAAGCCCCCTCACAAGCGGATGCCCTATAAGGTTCTGTGTTCGGACGAAACGGGCAGTCTAAGCCTCGTGTTCTTCCATGCTCATGAGGACTACTTGCGCAAGATTTTACCGGAGGGCGAAACCCGCGTGGTAAGCGGCCAGATTGAGGTCTTCGGTGACGAGATACAGATGTCCCATCCCGACCATGTCGTGCAGGAGGCCGACATCGCTTCCATCATGACCATCGAACCCCTCTATCCCTTAACAACAGGCCTCACCATGAGGGTTCTCAGCCGGGCCATCGAGGATGCCCTAAAAGACGTACCGGAGCTCCCCGAATGGGCCGATACCGCCTATGTCACCAAACAAAAGTGGCCGTCATGGCGTGACGCCGTGTTGGCCTCGCACGCGCCCCAGGGGCTCCGTGAATTGGAACCGTCAGCACCAGCCAGATGCCGGCTGGCCTACGACGAATTGCTCAGCAACCAGGTTGCTCTCGCGGTCATTCGCACACACATCCGCCGAGCGAAGGGCCGACCGTTGCGGGGCACTGGCGCGCTGGTGCAGCGGGTTACCAAGACCCTGCCCTTCGATCTAACAAATGCACAGAAAACAGCGATTGGCGAAATCCAAGACGATCTAGCGTCAGACGCGCGTATGCTGCGCCTCCTTCAGGGCGACGTCGGCAGCGGTAAGACACTGGTCGCGGTAATGGCGATGCTGACGGCCGTCGAAGCTGGCGCTCAGGCGGTTCTCATGGCGCCGACGGAAATCCTGGCCCGACAACACCTGGCCACAGTCACGCCGCTAGCCAAGGCCGCTGGTCTGCAGGTCGCGGTTCTGACCGGGCGGGAGCGCGGAAAGAACCGGGCGAATGCGCTCGAAGCCCTAATGGAAGGACGAGCCCAGATCGCTGTCGGCACGCACGCATTATTCCAGGACGACGTAGAATACAAGAACCTCGCACTAGCCGTGATCGATGAACAACATCGGTTCGGTGTCCATCAGCGCCTATCGCTTGCTGCCAAGGGCAACGCCGTAGACACCCTGGTAATGACGGCAACGCCCATTCCTCGGACCCTAATGTTAACGGCCTACGGCGATATGGACACCTCGCGCCTGATGGAGAAACCGCCGGGCCGCAAACCAGTGGATACCCGGGTCCTGCCGGTTGAACGCCTGGAGCAGGTCGTCGACGCGTGCCACCGGGCACTGAATGCCGGTGACAAAGTCTTTTGGGTATGCCCCCTGATCGAGGAGTCAGAGAAGTTGGACGTCGCCGCCGCAGAGGATCGCCGAGTTGCACTAGCATCTCGGTTCGGTGATCGCGTCGGCTTGGTCCACGGTCGCATGAAGGGCCCTGAAAAAGACAAGGCCATGGCGGCCTTCGTCATTGGAAATGTCGACATCCTGGTAGCTACCACGGCCATTGAGGTTGGTGTCGATGTGCCCGCGGCTACTGTCATGGTGATTGAACACTCGGAACGCTTCGGCCTAGCTCAACTTCACCAACTGCGCGGCCGCATTGGTCGGGGCGACAAGCCGGCGACGTGCCTTTTGATGTATGGGTCTCCACTCACCGAGACGGCGCGGTCACGACTGTCCATCATGCGTGAAACCGATGACGGTTTTCTCATTGCAGAAGAAGACTTGAAGCTTCGCGGCGCCGGTGAACTACTGGGGACACGCCAAAGCGGCATTCCCGAATTCCTTCTAGCGGATCTGCAAAGTCATGCAGACTTGCTGGCCGCGGCCCGCGACGACGCGGCACTTATCCTGGACAAGGATCCCGACCTGATCTCGGAACGCGGTCAGGCCGTCCGCACTCTTCTCTATCTGTTTGAACGCGATGCCGTGGTCAAAAACTTGCGCTCGGGTTAAATCGTCAGGCCTCTTCCTTTTTGGGGTCGGCGCGAACCGCCGCTTGTTTATCACCTGGACGACTGCCCTTCGGAATTAATACCGGCGCGCGATCATTTTCGCGGAGCACATCCAAGGTTTCATAAGTGTGCGCAGATGTCAGCTTCACCGACTTCTCGGCTTCGGGCCGACGGTCTGGCGGCGTGACAATTCCGCCGGAGATCACCATCTTGATGGCTTCCTCAACACTCATATTGAGGGGGATCAAATCCTTCTTGGGCACGAACAGCAGAAATCCTGATGTTGGGTTCGGTGTCGTCGGCAGGAAGATATTGGTGCATTCCTCTTCCGTGACATTCTGTACCTCACCTTCTGTCCGGCCTGTAATAAATGCAATCGCCCAGATACCCCGCCGGGGGTACTCCACCAAGACGGCTTCTCGGAAAGCGTTGGATTGCTGCGCCAGGACCGTCTCCAAGATCTGCTTCACGGCACTGTAGACATTTCGGATCACGGGCATACGCCCGAGAATTTGTTCGCTGGCCCGTGTCCAAAGACGGCCGAAGAATCCAGCTGTTGCTGCGCCGATCAGGATCAGGAAAATAATCAACACCAGTAGACCCAACCCCGGTAACGCAAACGGCAGATAGCTCTCCGGATTGTATCTCGCGGGTATCAACGGCGTGACGCGATCGTCGACAAACCCGATGAATATCCAGGCCAAGTATAAAGTTATCGAGATAGGCGCAACGACCAAGATACCGGTCATCAGATAGGCACGCACACGCTGTGCAAAGCTCAGTGCTTTTTTTCGTTGTTGTGATTTAGGCGCTTGGCTGGCGCCGCCGCCCAATAGCTCTTCGTTCATTTTAATATTTAGCCCTTTCCCGACCATTACGCGGCGCAGATTGGCAGAGGTGGGATGTAGCGACCTCTTCGATTGTGCTTCTAAATTCGGACAAAGGCCTGAATTAGGCTACTAAGATTTGATATAGGAAACATATTTGGGCCAGCCAACTTCCAGCGAAAGTCAGTGTCCGACCAAATGGTATTCCCAGCGTGTAAACGATGTAATGAGCAACACGAAACCAGAAAAACGCTAACGCAGCAGATGCCGTCACGTCGTTATTCACATTAGTCAAGTGGGCGACTATGACCAATGCAGCAAACGGCGCAAGGTTCTCAATCGCGTTATAGTGCGCACGCTTTGCCCGGGCAGCCCAATCTGGAAGAGGCTCACCATCCCCCCGATAAGTAAGCGCTTCCATCAATCCGACGTTGACAATGTGGGCAAGGATATATGGCAGCCACATAAAGATCGTTAAGCCAACGAGCCACACTAATACCTCAAGTTCATTAGTCATTGCGTATTTCCTCCGATAATTTTCAACCGCCCAAACAACAAACAAGTAGGTCTTATTCGCCGACCTGGCACCTCAAAGTGCTCAATGCAGCGCCATTAACCACTTGCCCGTAATATCGCGGTTATTGTCGGCTAAAATCTTTAGCAATCCACGAATAAACGGGTCTGCCCGATTCAATTTCTCGTCGAACATTTGACGGGTCACGCAGATAATTGTCGTAGTCTTTGTCGCCCGAGCATTCGCCATCCGCGGCTGATTGTCGATTAGCGCCATCTCTCCAAAAATACCGTCCTTGCCGACGGTTCCAAGAACTTGTTCGTGATCATCGATGATCATGAAGATTTCAACTTCGCCTTCTTCAACTACGTAAGCGAGTCGGCCTTCATCACCTTCTTTGAAAATATGATCGCCTGCCCCATACTTCTGGCGTTGTAATATCAGTTGGTCCATGTTCTTCAACCTCAGGACAATTTACTTTTGTCGACCCGATCTCTTACTGGTGGCGAAGATTTAAATTCGGATCATATCTCACTTGGAATTCGGACGCTTTTAATACAAGTTCGGACGCTTTTAATACACAAGAATATTCTGAATTCGTAACACATTTATTCTTCATAAGGTCTTGTAGATGAGTGAACGACGTTATCCCACGCGACCGATTGTCGGTGTCGGTACCGTAGTGTTGGACGGCAACATGGTCCTCATGGTCCAACGCGGCAAGCCGCCCCGGCAAGGATCGTGGAGCCTCCCTGGCGGCGCCCAGGAATTGGGCGAGACCGTTCACGAGGCCGCCCGGCGCGAAGTGCGCGAAGAAACTGGCCTAGAGATAGAGATTTTTGGACTAATTGACGTTGTGGATTCTGTGCGCCCCGACGCGGACGATAAGATCGAATATCACTACACGCTTATAGACATGGCAGGCCACGCCGTTGGCGGTACACTGATGGCCGGTGGCGATGCTCAAGACTGCCGATGGTTCACACGGCCCGAGATCGATGCCATGGACATTTGGCCAGAAACTAAGCGGATTATTGCGTTGGCCGCGGATCGATACAGCACGGCCGATACACCGGATAGATAGTCACCTAGTCGGCTTCCTTTGCTAAAGGTACAGGCAACTCCTCTCAAATGGACCGCGCATCATCACCGCCGGCATGGGCGGAATGAACGTTAGGATCAGCAGCGTCGAGAGTGTCATGCCGCCAGAAACCCTCGTCCCATAGCGACGTACCAGGGTCGATCGCGTCACCGCATGGAGAAAATTTTCTATCAATGCGTTGCTATTAAAAGACGTGCCGCCAAACCCATGAAAATAATCCCAGTGATCCGGTTAATTACACGCTGGGCGCATTCGGATTTACGCAGGAATTCACCTAGAAACCCGGCAAACCATGCGACGCTGCCAAAGACCATGAAAGTTGTGACGATAAACAGGACACCAAGGGTCATCATCTGCACGCTCAAACTGCCAAGGGCTGGGTCAGCGAATTGCGGCAGAAAGGCGATGAAGAAGACCGCCACCTTGGGGTTGGTAACATTCATCACCACGCCACGCCTATAAAGTTTACCACCTGATAGCCCCAAACCTTCTCCCTCCACGGAATTTGGCCTAGTGCGGAACGCACACCAGGCTAAATAAAGAAGGTATCCGGCGCCGATAACCTTTAGAATGGCGAATGCCAACGCGGACGCTACAAAAATGGCAGCGACACCGAAGGCCACGGCAGCCGTGTGTACCGTGAGCCCAGTGCACAAACCCAATGTCACTAGCAACCCCGCACGCCGCCCATAACGAAGGGACTGAGTTAGCACGAAGATATTGTCCGGCCCGGGCACGAGCGCGAGTGCCAAGGCAGCGGCGAAAAACAGGCTCAACGTATCGATGGAGATCATCATATTAGTTGGTGCATCCTCCACCCCAAATGCTACCAGACAGACCGTAAATTTCCGCGACGATATCGTCGAAGTTCACAGCGGTGCCATCCGCGTCCGGCCTAGGATATTCGGAAAAGGTCCTGGGCCGTCTCGGCCATAATCATCTTCTTTTGGGCCTCGTCAAAACCGGCGTCTTCGATCACCTTTAAAGGTTCCATGTCTCCAATAGGAAACGGATAGTCTGAGCCAAGCATGACCTTATCATGGCCGCAGCAAGAACACAGGAACGTCAATGCGTCTGGCTCAAAAAGCACACTATCGAAGTAGAGCTTCTTGAATTCCGCTTCCACGTCCGCGCATTCGTCGGGGTGGATCGCGTGGTTGCGTTTGAGCCGGCCCAACATGTACGGAATGGCGCCGCCACCGTGGGAGACCACGCACCGGAGCCCTGCAAACCGGGTAAAATGTCCTGCGAAGAGCATCCGCGAGACGGCAGTGGTCGT
>MDTE01065046.1_pt1 | contig 11563 bp, 14 predicted proteins | sample 811231 | NCBI WGS metagenome assembly MDTE01 (sample SAMN05326651, study PRJNA326480) | marine metagenome | isolation source: seawater | place: Indian Ocean: Red Sea | collected 2010
GTTTAAAAAAAAATAAAGGTTCGGTAGTTTTATTCTCTACAGTAGCAGCACAAAGAGGATTTACTAATCATGCAATAATTGCGTCAGCTAAAGCCGCTGTTGAAGGATTGACAGTTTCATTAGCAGCTGAATTTGCTCCAAATATAAGAGTGAATTGTATTGCTCCAAGTTTAACTAATTCAAAAATTGCTGAACCAATGTTGAGGAATAAAGCATTAGCAGATGGAATAGCAAAAGCACACCCTCTAAAAAGATTAGGTGAGGGAAAAGACTCGGCTTCACTTGCAAAATTTCTTATTACCAATGACAGCAGTTGGGTTACTGGTCAAGTTATAGCTGTTGATGGAGGAAGATCAAAATTATCTTAACGAATTATGTATATCGCGATGAATAGATTTAAGATTGTTCTTGGTAAAGAAAAAGAATTTGAAGATGTTTGGAAAAAAAGAGATACACATCTCGAAGGGGTAAAAGGTTTTAAAAATTTTAATTTAATTAAAGGTGATACTAACAAAGACTATTCCTTATACTCTTCTCATAGCACATGGGAGTCAAAGGAAGATTTTATAAATTGGACAAAATCAGAAGCTTTTAGATTAGCTCATAAAAACGCTGCACAACACAGAGATTTATACCTGGGTCCACCAGACTTTGAAGGTTTTAAAGTAGTTTTTTAATAATATGAAAATAATTTTCATATTATTAATATTTTTTTTTTCAAATTTAGCGAACGCGCAAAGTTTTAATTTTAAAAAAATTGTAAATCTTAAAAATCCATGGGGATCAACTTTTGTAGACCAGAATAATATTCTTGTCACTGAAAAAGGTGGTTATATAAAATTAATAAATATTGAGAATAAAGATATTAATTTAATCAATCATAATTTGAACTTTCTTGAGCATGGTCAAGGTGGTCTCTTGGATATTCTTTTCAAAGACAGTTATGTTTATATATCATATACTGAAAACAGGGGTAATCGTAAAACAAGTACCTCAATAGCAAAAGCAAAATTTAATAAAAAAGATTTAATCTTTAAAAATATTTTTCAAGCAAATCCACCAATCGACTCTGGATATCATTTTGGATCTAGATTAGCGATAAAAGGAAATTATCTTTTTGCATCAGCTGGCGAAAGAGGTCAAGGCATGATTGCACAAGATCCAACAAAACATCCTGGAAGTATTATCAGAATAAATATTGACGGGAGTATTCCACAGGATAATCCTAAATTTAGAGATAAATCAGATTGGTTACCTGAAATTTATCAAATTGGAATTAGAAACCCTCAAGGTTTAGCTTTATCTCCATTTGATGGAAAAATTTATATGAGCAATCATGGCGCTAAAGGTGGTGATTGGTTTGGTGAAGCTAAAAAAGGAGAGAATTATGGATGGAAAATATTAGGTTGGGGAGGAAAAAATTATTCAGGTATTCCTATTGGCCCTAAATGGAAACCAGGATTTACAAAAGCAATACAGTATTGGGTACCTTCAATCGCAACAAGTGCTATAACCATTTATAAAGGTGATGAATTTAATGAGTGGAATGGACATGCTTTAATAACCTCGCTCAAAGATCAATCTTTAAGAAAATTAATATTTAATGATTTAAATAATGTTAAAGAAGATATCATTTTTAAAAATGAAATTGGAAGAATAAGAGATATACAAGTTCATCCAAATAATGGAAAAATTTATTTTTTAGCAGGAGATAATTTGTGGTTGATGGAAAAAAGTTAGTTCATATTTCATTAATTTTAATTGGAATTTTTTTTTTTAATTGTTTAAGTATTGCTGTGGAAAAACCTTATCATCATTTACCAGATGGAACCTTTAGAAATCCAGAAGGTTCACCAAAAAGAGACTCTAATTTTAAATGGTCCTACAAAATATTTAATGAAGAAAAAAAGAAACTAGATATGACAGTGCCAAAAGAACATGTCGTGGAGAAAGAAAAAGTTTTATTAGATTTAAAAAAATATCGTGACGACGACTATGTGGCTTGGATAGGACATGCCACATTTTTAATCAAGCTGGGGGAGACTACAATCATTACAGATCCTGTTTTCTCTAGAAATGCAGGACCTTTAATTTTCGGTCCAAAAAGATTCACGAAACCTGCGTTAGAATTAGATGAAATTCCGAAAGTAGATTTATTCCTATTAACTCATAATCATTATGATCATCAGGATATGGCGACTATAAGAAAATTTCCTTATAAAAAAGCAAAGGTTTTACTTCCTCTCAAGCTGGGTAAATATTTCAAAAGATATCAAGATGTTAATGAGATGGATTGGTATGATGAAATTAAAATTAACAATAATCTTAAAGTTACTTTTTTGCCAGCAGTACATTGGTCCAAAAGAAGTCTTACAGATACAAATAAAACTTTGTGGGGAAACTTTTTAATTGAGTATAAAGGAAAAAAAATTTTATTTGCCTGCGATACAGGAATAGGTGACATATATAAAGATATTGGTAAAAAATATGGCCAAATTGATCTTACGTTTATAAATATAGGTGCATATAATTTTTATCCTATAATGCCAATTAAAGATAAATCAATTTATCATACCAACCCGGAAGAGGCTTTAGAAATTGCTCAAAATTTAAAAAGCAAAAAAGTAATTGGAATGCATTGGGGGACCTTTGTTCTATCTTTAGAACCTATTATGGAACCTCCAGTAAGGTTTAAAGCAAGTGCCAAGAAGTATGGTTTTAGAAATGAAGACGTTATTATTTATAAAATTGGTGAATTTGGATCATTAAAAAAATTATTAAATTATAACTAATTATCTAGTAATTTCTTTTTAGCTTTTTCAAATTCTTCTTTTGTTAAAACACCATCTTTCAAAAGATTATTCAATTTTTCAATTTCATCACTTAATTTATTTTCATCATTTAAAGACATTTCGTTTTTTTCAACTTCAATATTCTCATCAACTTTTGCGTTTTTAGCACTCACACCTTTCATGATTGCTGTAGCTCCAAGATATAAAACAAATGCTAAGATTAGTATTACTAGTCCAAGAAAAATAATTTTTTCCATTAATTAATCCTCATCTTCCTCTCTCCAATTTTTTTCATACATTAGCCAAGCTGCAAATATAACTGAAAATGTTCCAACAATCATACCATAATCAAACCCGGTTTGCTGATCGTAGAGATACCAACCTAATTGTGTGGCACCTATTGGAGGGATTGTTAGAATAGCCATTAATATTGCTATTCTATATGGATATTTAGGTTTTTTCATATCTTAACCTATCAAAAATTATTAATTGGTTTAATTACTAAATTTGCGATCTTTTGAAACAGTCAATAGTATTTTTTAATAAACATGCGATTGTCATAGGACCAACTCCCCCTGGAACTGGTGTTAATGCTTTAGCGTTCTTAGAAACTTCATCAAAAGCTACATCACCTACAATACCTTGATCTGTTTTATTAATACCAACATCAATCACAATACAACCCTTTTTTATCCAATCACCCTTGACGAGTTCTGGAATACCAACTGCAGCAACAATAATGTCTGCCTCTAGACATTCTGTCTTTAAGTCTTTTGTTCGAGAATGAGTAATAGTTACAGTACAATTTTCTTTCAATAAAAGTTGGGTCATTGGTTTGCCATTTAAATTTGATCTACCAACTATAACTGCTTTTTTACCACTCAGATTAGGCTCAATTTTTTTTATTAACAAATAACATCCTAAAGGTGTACATGGTATAGAGCTTTCATAACCTGATGAAAGATTTCCAACATTCATAGGGTGGAACCCATCAACATCCTTCGATGGATCTATTGCCTCAATAATTTTTTGTTTATCAATATGTTTAGGTAATGGAAGCTGAACTAAAATTCCTGATACTGTTTCATTCGTATTTAATTCTTTTATTTTTTCTAAAACAACTTTTTCATCTATATTTTCTGGATATTTGATAATTTCAGATTTTAGTCCTACCTCTTTTGCTGATTTTTCTTTATTTCTAACGTAAATTTGGCTCGGGGTTAGATCTCCAATTAGAATTACTGTCAATCCAGGAACTTTATTATATTTTGCTTTTAAATTAATAACTTCTTTTTTAAGTTCTTCTCTTAAAAGTGCGGCCTCTTTTTTTCCATCTATAAGTATCATAATTTTTAAAATATCATTGGTGCAACGTAGAGCTTCATACACATTTCTACAAACCAAATCAATAGAAGTAAAATTATTGGTGATATATCTAGAGCACCTAAATTTGGTAAAATACCTCTTATTTTTTTTAAAAGTGGCTCAGTCAATCGATAAGTAAAATCTAAAACCAAATAAACAAACCTATTCTGCGTGTTTAAAATATTAAATGCAACTAGCCAACTTATAACCACATTTGCTATGACAACATAAGAATAAAGTTTTAATATTTGTAAAAGTAAATAAAATATAGCTATCATTTTTTCTCGACGTAAATCGATTGACTTGGAAAAGCGAAAGAAGCTTTATTTTTCTCAACTATTTGTTTGATTTCTATTGCTAATCGCTCTTTAACAGATAACCACTCAGTCCAACTACCTGTATTAGTAAAACACCTTACATACATATCTATTGAACTGTCAGAGAATTTATCAACGCGTACTGCAACACCTATATTCTTATTAAAATCTTCACTTTTATTTATATGATTTTCTATTTGATCTCTTATAGTTTTTAATTGCTCTACTGTAGTATCGTATTGAAGAGTAATGATCCAACTTATTAACCAATTTGAAGTTTTGCTTACATTAACAACAGCATTTTCAGCAAATTGAAAGTTAGGAATTATTGCTAAGGATTTATCAAATTTTCTGATTGTTGTTGATCTAAATCCAATTTTTTCAACAATTCCCTCTATAATCCCATCAACTAAAATCCAATCGCCAATTTTAAATCTTTTTTCTACAAGAACTAAAATTCCTGATATTAAATTTTTAAATAAATCTTGTGCACCTAAAGCTACAGCAACACCAAATAAACCAAGTCCCGCAATAATTGGACCAATTTTAATACCCCATAATTCTAAAACTGCTGCTAGACCTAAGATGAAAATAAGAATTTTTAATGATTTTATAATCCAACCAATTAATTCTCTTGTTAAAAGTTTATCAAGACCACTCAGAATATACGATACCGGTTCTATTACTTGATGAATGACCCAAAAAATTAAGATTGTTATTAATGTTCTATTAATAGTATCAACAACTTCCCTTCCATCTGCTGAGAATGTCATGTAATAACTTGCAATAAAAAAACCTAAGACTATTGGTAAAAATCTTGCAGGCCCAACTAAGGCATTTACAAATGTGTCATCTAATTTATTTGTAGTCCTTTTAGAAATAATTTCTAACTTTTTAATTATAAGTTTACTAATTAGTCCTCTAAAAATTAGAAAAATAAGGAAAATTCCAATTCCAATTAATATTTGAAAAATATCTACACCAAATATTCCTTTTTTCCATACAGAAAGGAATATTTCTGAAAAATTATTTATTAATTCCATAATTAAATTTTATATAACAAAAATTCTTCTTCACCAGGATTAAAAAGAAATATTTTTTTCCATTTGATTTCATTCAATATAGACGAGGTTTTTTCACCTAAACACATTAAATTCGTATTCATCCATTGGTCTTCTGTATGATAAATTTTTATAAAATTTAATAAACTTAAGGCACTATTTTGAGAATAAACATACACTATATCAGGCATATTTTTTTTTAGTTCCTTAACAAATTTTTCATTGAATTTTTGATTGTGTTTTACTTGATAATTAATCACTCTTTTTAAATTATAACCTTCCTCTAATAGCTGTTGATCTAAATTTACTGAGATTGTTTCACCACTGATGTAAAGAATGGGTTTATCTTTAGCATCATAATTTTGTAAAATTAATTCTTTTAAATTAGATACATTTCCCTCGGCGGCAATCGTGTTTTGAAATCCTGAGGCTCTTGCTTTTTTTTCGGTCATTTGTCCGACACAAAAACATGTAATATTTTTATCAATTTCTTTTAAATCCAAAAATTTGATTGCATTTGCGCTTGTAAAAATAATACCACCATAATTAAAAGAGTTAGTTAGCTCATAGTCTTTTTTTTCTATAACTAATAACGGGAGATGAGAGACTTGATGACCCAATGATTGAAATTTATGAATTATTTCTGAACAATCCTCTAATGGTCTTGTGAGTAATATATGCATATTCTATTTTTTATGTGAATTATTAGATTTATTTTTTAAATTTTGACCAATTTCTATTCCAACCTCTCTAAATTTTTCAATTTTTTGAATTTTTTTTTCATAAAATCTTTTGGAACCATCTAAAGAAAATAGTTCAGCTTCAACAACAATATTATCTCCTTCAATTATTGAATGTGCTCCTATAGCAGTCTCACAATCTCCTTCCAATACTTTTAAAATATTTCTTTCTGCATGTGCTCTTTTATATGTTTCATCATGATTGATTTTTTTTAAGAGTGAAATTATCTCCATATCATCTTCTCTGCACTGTAGTGCGATAATACCCTGACCTGCACTTGGAATTATTTCCTCTGTTGAAAATACTTCAGAGATCTCATTTTCAAGTTTGAGATATTTTATACCCGCATAGGATAAAATTACCGCATCGTATAAACCCTCTTTTAATTTTCTTATTCTTGTATCAACATTTCCTCTAATAATCTTACAATTAATATCAGGTCTTAATTTCTTTATTTGAAATTCTCTTCTAAATGAGGATGTACCTACTATTGATTTAATATCTAAATCTTTCAATTTTCTTTTGTCTCTAGAAATTAATATTTCTTTAGCGTTATTTCTCTCCAAAAAATTATCTGTTATTAAGCCTTCAGTCTCAATAGCAGGCAAATCTTTAAGTGCATGAACTGCTACATCAATATTTTTATTTTTAAGATTTTCTTCAATTTTACCTGAGAATAAGCCCTTGCCTCCAAAGTCGGACAATCTCACATTTTTTATTTGATCACCCTTTGTGGTTATTTTTGTAATAACTATATCTTTTTCATTTAATTCAGTCTTTTGAATAATTATTTCTTTAGCTTTTTGTGCATAGAGTAATGCTAATTTGCTTCCCCGAGTCCCAATTGTTATTTTTGCTCTCATTAATAAATTTATTTCTTTTTTGTATTGAGATTGTACAATTATTAAAAACTATTTGAATGAGTAAAAAACCCTTAATTCTAGGTATAGAGTCTAGTTGTGACGAGACAGCTGCATCGATTATATCAGAAAATGATCAAGGAATTCCTATTATATTATCTAATATTGTTTCAAGCCAAATAGATATTCACAAAGAATTTGGTGGTGTAGTTCCTGAACTTGCAGCTAGATCACATATAGAAAAAATTGATTGGATTGTAAAAAAAGCAATCGATGACAGTGGAGTCAAGATTAATGAAATAGATGCTATAGCGTCAACAGCTGGACCTGGTTTAATAGTTTGTTTGTCAGTTGGATTAAGTTTTGGCAAAGCTTTTGCCTTATCTTTAAATAAACCCTTCATAGCAGTTAATCATTTAGAAGGTCATGCTTTAAGTCCAAAGCTAAGCTCTAAGTTGAATTATCAATATTTACTTTTACTTATTTCAGGAGGGCACTCTCAATATTTATGCGTAAAGAATTTAAGTAACTATAAAAGACTTGGAACAACTATTGATGATGCTATTGGAGAGGCGTTTGATAAAACAGCAAAAATCTTAGGCATTGAGTTTCCTGGCGGTCCTCAAATAGAAATATTATCAAAAAAAGGAAATCCAAATAAATATAATTTACCAAAACCGATTTTTAACAAAGGTGGTTGTAATTTATCGTTTGCGGGTCTTAAAACAGCGGTATTAAGAATTGCAAAAGAAATAAAAACCGATCAAGAAAAATTCGATCTTGCTGCGTCTTTCCAAAAAACGGTAATAGAAATTTTGTATAAAAAAACAAAAAATGCTTTTTTTGAATTTGAAAAAGAAATTAAAACAGAGGAAAAAAAATTTGTTGTAGCAGGTGGTGTTGCGGCAAACAAAGAGATAAGAAATATGTTGAATAATCTTTGTGCAGAAAAAAATTATACACCTTTCTTTCCTAATATTGAATTTTGTGGAGATAACGCCGCAATGATTGCCATGGTTGGGTTAGAGAAATTTAAAAAAGGTAAATTTAGTGAACTTAGCCATCCTGCAATACCGAGGTGGCCTTTGGATAAACAAGCTAAATTTCTAAAGGGTGCGGGTGTTAAATTTGATTGATGAAATATTGGTTATTAAAATCAGAGCCTGATGTTTGGTCCATAGATCAACAAAAAAAGGCTGGTAATAAAGGTGCTCCTTGGGATGGTGTTAGAAATTATCAAGCTGCAAAAAATTTGAAAGCAATGAAAAAGGGGGATCAATGTTTTTTTTATCATTCAAATATTGGAAAAGAAATCGTTGGGATTGTCGAGGTAATAAAGGAATACTATTTAGATAAAACAGACCAATCTGGTCGATTTGTAGCCGTTACAGTCAAATTTTTAAATAAATTAGAAAGACCTGTCACATTAGAGGAAATTAAGAAAAACAAGCAATTAAGCCATTTATCATTAATTAAACAAAGTCGATTATCTGTAATGCCTGTTGACTCTAAAAGCTGGAAAATTTTAAATAAGATGGGTAAGATTTAAGAAAAAATATTTATGCCGAAAAAAAAGAAAAAAAAATAAACCAAAAAAAAAGTCCGTCAAAAAAAGAAGACCAAAAATTAAAAAAAAAGTTAGAAAAAAAAGAAAATCAAAAAAAATAAAGAGTTCTAAAAAAAGGATTGAAAATACAAAAGATAAAAAAAAAGTATCAACCGAAGTTGTTTTTAAAACAAAACAAGAGTGGATTAAAAATAGTATAGCTAATAAATCCCAGTACCAAAATAAATACAACGAGTCTATCAAAAATAATAATACTTTTTGGAAAAAAGAAGGAAAAAGAATTACTTGGATTAAACCTTATAAAAAAATTAAAGATGTAAAATATAGTAAAGATGAAGTAAGGATTAAGTGGTTTGAAGACGGAACATTGAATGCATCTGCAAACTGTATTGACAGACATTTAAAAGATAAGAAAGACAAAACTGCAATTATTTGGGTAGGAGATGACCCAAAAAATACACAAAAAATATCCTACAAACAATTACATCAGAAAGTTTCTAAAGCAGCTAATGGACTTAAAAAACTTGGAATTAAAAAAGGTGATAGAGTTACAATTTATCTAACAATGATACCCGAGTTGGCGGTGCTTATGTTGGCTTGTGCAAGGATTGGTGCAATTCACTCCATAATTTTTGGAGGTTTTTCTGCAGAGTCAATATCTGGAAGAGTTAATGATTGTGAGTCTGAGTACATCATAACAGCAGACGAAGGAGTTAGGGGAGGAAAAACTATTCCTTTGAAAGCGACCACTGATGAGGCTTTAACAAATTGTCCAAATGTAAAAAAATGTATTGTAGTTAAAAGAACTGGGAATTACGTTTACTGGAACAACGATAGAGATGTTTGGTACCATGATTTAATTAAAGATGTATCGAATTATTGTGAACCAGAAGAAATGAATGCTGAGGATCCACTTTTCATACTTTACACATCAGGATCTACTGGAAAACCAAAAGGAGTCTTACATACTACTGGTGGATATATGGTTTATGCTTCGATGACTCATCAGTATATTTTTAATTATAAGCCAAAAGATATTTATTGGTGCACAGCAGATATTGGATGGGTAACTGGACACAGTTATATTATATATGGGCCGCTTTCAAATGGAGCAACAACCATAATGTTTGAAGGAGTTCCAAATTATCCTGATAGTTCAAGGTGGTGGCAGATAGTAGACAAATTTAAAGTAAATACATTTTACACCGCACCAACTGCAATTCGAGCTTTAATGAGAGAAGGCGATGAGCCAGTCAAGAAAACCTCAAGAAAATCTTTAAAATTATTGGGTACTGTTGGTGAACCAATCAATCCTGAGGCTTGGATGTGGTATTACAAAACTGTAGGAAATTCTAAATGTCCAATTGTTGATACTTGGTGGCAGACTGAAACTGGGGGTATTTTAATATCTCCTCAGACTGGGGCAATTCCGTTAAAACCAGGCTCTGCAACAAAACCTTTTTATGGCATTAAACCATGTATAGTTGATAAGGATGGAAAAGAAATTAAAGGGGCAGGTGAAGGCAGACTATGCATTACTCAATCATGGCCTGGTCAAATGAGAACTGTTTATGGTGATCATCAAAGGTTCATTGACACTTATTTTTCACAATTCGATGGAAAATATTTTACTGGCGACGGTTGTAGAAGAGATAAAGATGGATATTATTGGATCACTGGTCGAGTAGATGATGTGATAATTGTTTCAGGACATAATTTAGGTACTGCAGAGATTGAAAGTGCCTTTGTTGCTCATCCTAAAGTTGCTGAAGCTGCTGTCGTAGGTTACCCTCATGATATTAAAGGTAACGGTCTGTATTGTTATGTCACTCTAAATGCAGGCGAAAATGAAACTGGAGATCTTGAGAGAGATCTTAAATTATGGGTAAGAAAACAAATTGGCCCTCTGGCTACTCCAGATTTAATTCATTTTTCTCCTGGACTTCCTAAAACAAGGTCAGGAAAAATCATGAGAAGAATTTTAAGGAAAATTGCTGCCAATGAACATGATCAGTTAGGTGATACGACGACTTTAGCAGACCCAAGTGTAGTTTCTAGCTTGATAGAAAACAGAAAGAATGTTTAGAATTTTAATCTTTCGATAAATTCTTTTTTAACAACACCCCATTTTAAAATAACTGAATTTAATACAATTTTTCTATCAAGTGTTTTTAATTCGTCTGCAATTGGTGCCCATTTATATAATGACAAAGCACTAGGATTAAAAGGAAGGTCATCGTGATATAGATCCCAATTAATATTTTGTAATCTTTCATTGAACTCTTTTTTTGCTTCCTCAATTATATTTAATGGCATCTGATTTGATGTTTCATCATCTAGAATTTTGTAAAAAATTTCTTTAGCTTTATTAACTTCAAGATAATTGAACTTAGCCTTAAGGTATGAAAATGAATATAATGTTAAATCCTGGAGAGCAACAGAGTAAATATTCCACTTAGCAATATTAACCGATGACATAAATTCATCATTTTCAAAATGAAGCACATATCTTGTACCCATTCTAGTCTTCAGATATCCGTAAAGAGTTACTTGTGATACCCAGGCTGATTTTGTTTGAATAAAATTTTCAAGTTCATCTAAATTTTTAATTTTCTTTTTAGGTATAAAGGCCTTAAAAAGAGCAAAAAGATAAATTTTGAAATCATTTAATGACAAATCTCTCCAAGTAAGTTTATATTTTCCCATAAAACTGCTATTTTCCTAATATATACCCCAAAAACCCCCCTAATATGAACAATTTTAACACTTTAAATCTCTTTTATAATCGGTATGGTTTTGGCCAGTTATAACTAAAAGAGAGAGGTATATAATGTCAAAACAAGCACAACACTGGGAAAAA
>MDTE01161619.1_pt1 | contig 11561 bp, 10 predicted proteins | sample 811231 | NCBI WGS metagenome assembly MDTE01 (sample SAMN05326651, study PRJNA326480) | marine metagenome | isolation source: seawater | place: Indian Ocean: Red Sea | collected 2010
CCTGCGCTCGGACGAGACGATGGGGTGGGGCGCCACGCTGTACACCCGCGCGCACCGGTTCGCTCGGGAAGGCGACGCGGCCCGCCAGATGCTCGACCTCGCGCGGCGCGCCACCGCGCTCGGACTCAACGAGCGCCGGGTGCACACGCTCGATGGGCGTCGAGCGCTGAGGGAACGGCTGTCGCTCTCACCCGAGCTCACCGAGCTGACCGCGGCCGCCGAGGCACTCTATCTGGCACAGGAGCGCGACCGGAACGTCGGCCATCTCGGCTTCGACTGGCGGCGGCGCCAGGAGCGGCTCACAGGCTCGATCGAGCGCACGGTCGAACTCTTCGTCGGAATGCCCTGGCCCCTGGGACGTCCGTTCGCTCGCGACACGACCGCGGTGGATTTTCTCCAGTTTCGTCTCACGCGCATCGCACGAGCGTTCACCCAGGCGACCCAGCACGAGTATCGCTACGAGGGCGTTGTGGCGCTCAACCGCGAGACCCACCTGGTCTTTCGCTGGATCGACCCCGAGCCCAGTCGACTACAGGACGCCCTGGGTCTGACGACTCCCGTGAAGTGGGATCTCCGCCTGGACATCCGCGTCGGCCGCTAGGTTTCTCGGCGACACGGGCGCGTGGCGGCGTTGCTTCAGGAGTCCATCCGGCTGAACAGGTCGATGTGCGCGTCGACGATCCGCTGGCGGGCCGCTTCGTCGGGCTCGAGCGACCAGTCACCTTCTTCGGATGTGCCGCCCAGCGCGATGCCGTCGCTACGGGGCTGCATGTGCAGGAAGCCGCCCGCCGTCTGGGTGGCGGCGCCGAACGTCGAGTAGTCGACGTCCGACTGCGGCCTGAGGACCGTGAGCTGGCCCTTGACGGGGGTGAGCTCCTCGTCGCCGACCAGCGTCCGGGCGCCCAGCCCGGTGCAGTTGACGACGACCCCTTCCGGCACGCTCGACAGGTCGGCCTGGCGATCGAACCGACGCATGACGATCCGGGCGCCATCGGCCCGCGCGTCCCTGACCAGCGCGTCGAGGTAGATCGATGGCTCGATCCGGAGCGATGGCCGGAGCGTCGCATAGCGGGTCGGGAACGGGTGCTCACCCGGGCCGAGGGTGATCGGCTGCTGGGCGAGCTCGGTGGGTAGAAGTGGCGCTGGGCCACCACTGAGCCCGGGGAGCGCCGCCGGCGCCGTCTCGCGCACCGAGAACCGGTCTATCCAGGAGATACCGTAGCCGCGGCCCACGAGCAGCTGGAGCTGTCGGTAGGCGAGGCTCGCGGCGCGACGAAACTGCGCATCCCAGGCGTCGGTGCGACGCCGACCCGAGACCAGGCCGGACACCGGCGTCCAGCTCGCGAGCGACATGTTGGACGTCGTATTCGGGGGGACGGCTTCGGCATAGATCGTGACGTCGAAACCGCGGCGCTGGAGCTGGCGAGCGGCGGTCAACCCCACCACCCCGCATCCGATGACGGCAGCCCGCCGGTCCGGCTGTTCGAGCGCGAGCTCGGCGGCCATCTGGCCGGTGCCCCAGGACAGCGACATGCCGGCGCCACCGTGGCCGTAGTTGTGGACGAGCAGCTTGTCGTCCAGGGGCTCGGTGCGCAGCACGAAGCCAGATGGTCGGTAGGGGCGCAGACCGACGGTGGTTCTGATGATCCGATCCCACGACGCGTCGACCGGCACCAGCCGTCGGCCGGTCCGGAGCACGCCGATGTCGCCGGCGCGGGGAGCGCATCCGGTCAGGCCCAGCCCCACCGCGCTCATCGCGCCCAGCCTCAACAGCGTGCGTCGGTGCATCGGTTCCTTCGGCAGTCGAGAGTACGCAAGTGTAACGTCTGGCGCCCCGGGCCCACGGAACATCCCGGGACGCGCGATCGTCTATATGCCTTGACTATCTACAATGGACCATGCCCTGGCGACACACCTGGCGCACGCGCCTGAGAGCGCTCGTCGGACGGCGACGTCTCGAGGGGGAGATGGAGGCCGAGATGCGCTTCCATCTGGAGCAGGATGTCGCCGAGCGGATGGCGGGTGGGATGCCGGAGGAGGAGGCCGTGCGCACCGCGAGAGCCGCTTTTGGCAGCCGGCCGCTGCTTCAGGACCGGGCGCGCGACAGCTGGGGCTGGCGCTGGGCCGACGAGCTGTGGCGCGACACGCGCGTCGCCGTGCGGCTCCTCGGGCGCAATCCCGGCTTCAGCGTGGTCTGCATTCTGACCCTGGCGCTCGGCATCGGTGTCAACGCCGGGATGTTCAGCCTGGTCAATGCGCTGTTGCTCCGGCCGCTGCACGACCACGGGCATCGCGTCATGGTGGTGCAGGGCCGTGAGCCTGGCGCTGCCGGCGGCCCGCGCGCCTTTTCGTATCCCAACTACCGGGATCTCCGCGCGGCCAGCGTCGAGCCGCTCGAGCAGGTGTCCGCCTACACCGGCGGGTTCGTCGGGCTCGATGCGGGCGACGGTCCTCGCCAGACCCTCGCGTTGGGGGTGACCGACGGCTACTTCGAGGTCTTCGGCGCGCGGCTGTCGCGGGGTCGCGCCTTCGCGGCCGACGAGCTGAGGCCGGGGGCGCCGCGGGTCGCGGTGGTCAGTCACGCGCTCTGGCAGCAGCAGGGCTCGGTCGACCTTGCCGGCTGGCAGGTTCTGATCAACGGCCAGCCGTCGACAGTCATCGGCGTTGCTCCTCCCGGATTCGTTGGCGCGAGCTTGCCCGGTCCCGGGGTCTGGGTGCCGGTGGGCCAGCACCCGCAGGTCGCCGAGGGCCCCGACTCGGCGGTCGAGGTGCTGAACGATCGCGACGCTCATGTGCTCACCGTGGTCGCACGTCTTGGCAAGGTCCGGTCCGCCGACCTTGCCGCGCCGGCGCTGGCGGCCGTCGGGCAGCAGCTCGCGGCGCGGTATCCAGCCGCCAACGACGGAGTCACGCTCGAACTGGCGCCAGCGGCGCGGTTCCTGTTCATGGTGGGCTCAGGGGGCGCTGCCGGGCCGGGCGCCGGCTTCCTGGGCGTCGCGGGTGGCCTGCTGATGTTCATGCCGATCGTCGTCCTGCTCGTGGCGTGCTTGAACCTCGCCGACCTGCTGCTGGCTCGAGGTCAGGCGCGCGGCAGGGAGATGGCCATCCGGGCGTCGCTGGGGGGCGGCCGCGGGCGATTGGTTCGCCAGCTGGTGACCGAGGGGCTGGTGCTCTCGGTGGCGGGTGGTGCGGTCGGTCGACGAGCAGGTCATGCTGCGGACGCTCACCCAGGTCCTCCAGCGGTCCGACGAGCGGGCCACCGTGCTCGGGCTCTCGACCTGGCGCGGACGGCTGGATGCCAGCCTCGAGGTGTGGCTGTATCGGGCCGGTGCCTGGGTGTTCGCCGGCTTCGCGGTTCTGGCCCTGGTACTGGCGGTGGTGGGCGTCTACGGTGTGAAGTCCTACGTGGTGTCCAGGCGTACACGCGAGTTCGGCATCCGACTGGCGACCGGCGCCGAGCCTCTCCGGTTGCTCTGGATGGTGCTGCGCGAGGGGATGTCGCTGGCCGTCGCCGGCGCCGGGGCCGGACTGCTGCTGGCGCTCGTGGCCGGTCGACTGCTCGCCGGGGTGCTGTTCGGCGTGAGCGTCGTCGAGCCGGGCGTGCTGCTGTCGGCACCGGCGCTGCTCCTGGTTGTCTCGCTGGCGGCCGCCTACCTCCCGGCTCGGCGTGCGACCCGGGTCGACCCCATGGTGGCCCTGCGCGCCGAGTAGCGCCGGGCGTTACCGGGCCGCCTGCTCGACGGTCTCGATCATCCGCGCGGTGGCGGTTTGTCCCGTCAGCCCCCCGTTGACGAAGCTGTCGACAAACGGCCCGTTGCGATCCCGGGTCGCGTCGGCCTCGCCGTCGATGAGCTGGCCCAGCTGGGTTGTGTGCTCGTCGAGCGACTCCGCCACCCGCATGCACCCACCGTGTTCCTCCAGCAAGTAGTGGAAGTGCACCGTGCCGCGCTGTCCCTGGTCGTATTCGGGCACGAGCACCGAGAACACCGGCGTGCCGACGAGGGCCGCCTCGATCGCGGCGCTGGTGTTCAGCGCGACGGCCGCCGCCGAGTGATGGAGACCGTCATAGAGGTGCTGGTCGGCGTTCTGGTAGTCGGAGACGGAGATGTGGACCTTTCCCCAGTCGCTGATGTCCCACGCGAGCCAGTCGTGGCGCTGTCGCGGATGGGGACGGAGAAGCAGGTTCGCGCCGGCGAGCCGCCGGTCGGGGTGGTCGCGCAGCGCCCGTACCCAGGGCTCCACGAAGCTCCGCTCGTCAGGAGTGACGAGCTGCGACGACCCAAGATAGGCGATGACCAGCTGATCCGGGTCGAAGCCATTCGCCGTGCAGAAGCCCTCGCGGTCGACCGAGGGGCGCATCTCGACGAACGTATCGAACCGGGGGGCCCCGGTCACCACCACACGTTCGGCGGGCACGTCGTGCAGCTCGACCGCCTCTTGCCGCTGGGTCTCGTTCCAGACCAGCACCTGGTCCGGCACCACATGCATCAGCCCCTTGTTGCTCAGGTTGTCCCAGCTGAAGATCGGCGTGAGGCTGGGAATGCCGAGCGCCCGCGCGCTCTTCACGTAGTCGGGCAGGAACGTCTCGAGCTGCACCAGTGGAGTGACGACGACCAGATCGGGCGAGCGGGCCTCGACGAAGCGGCTGATCTCGGGGTCGGCCGGCACCGCCGCTTCGATGAGTCGCCCCAGCTGGGCCAGGCGTTCACCTTCCGCCGCGGTGGCCGACCGCACCATCTCGGTCAGCAACTCGTCCTTGATCCCCAGCTCGCAGTGTGGACAGCGTCCCACCAGGTGGTTCTTGCCGTCGGTCAGCTGTGCCGCCATCTTGCGGAATGCGCGCTTCCGGAGCTTGGGCGAGTTGGCGAAGACGGGATTCCAGTACCGGGTGTAGGACCTCGTCGCGCGCAGCAGCTTGATGACCTCGGCCCACTCGTCACTTCGCTGCACCGGGCACTCGAGCTGGGTCATCGCGGCCGTGAGCGCGTCGGTCAGGACCACCTTGTCGGTGGCCGGTGAGGCGACGTCGATCTGGTGACCGCGGGCGGCCAGGCCCAGCACCACTTCCTCGAAGTGTCGCAGGTAGGTCCGCTGCTCGGTGACGAAGAGGAGACGCATGAAGCGGAGTATTGCCCGGTCCCCGCATCGCGCCAAGTCCGTGCCGGGACGTCCCGGTGTTTACCCCCGGCGGACCGTCGGCCACAATGGCGTCTGGAGCAAGGAGTCACCGATGGCAGGTACCCTCGACCGGCGGCGGTTCGTGCAGGTGGGAGCTGCCGGTCTGGGGGGCGGCCTGCTTCCTCGACTGGCCACCTCCACCGCGGCGGCCCAGGAAGAGGTCGGGACCGGTTCAGCCGTCGTGCGGATGAGTGGCGACGGCCTGGGCCTGACCGTCGCCGAGCAGGGACGACTGCTGACCCGTCTGGCCGACGAAGGGCGGATCGACCGCGACTCCTATTCGAACGGCGGCACGGTGGCCGAGCTCGAGGAGGTGTGTGCGACGCTTCTGGGGAAGGAGCGCGCCGTCTTCATGCCAACCGGGACGCTCGCCAACCACCTCGCCGTGAGGGCGCTGGCGGGGGGCGAGGGGCGAGCCGTCCTCCAGGCTGAGAGCCACCTCTACAACGACTCGGGAGACTGTGTTCAAACCCTGAGTGGCATCACGATCATGCCGCTGGCTCCCGATGGTTCGACGTTTACCCTCGAAGCGCTGCAAGAGGTGATCGCCCGGACCCGCAGCGGCCGCGTGGCCCGTCCAGTCTCGGTGATCTCCATCGAGACCCCGGTCCGGCGGCGCTTCGGGGAGACCTTCGATCAGACCGAGCTGGATCGGATCACCACCTTCGCGCGCGACGAAGGCATCGGGTTGCATCTCGACGGTGCGCGTCTGTTCCTGCAAAGCGCCTACACCGGTATCGATGTGGCCGAGTACGCCCGTCCGTTCGACACGGTGTATGTGTCGCTCTACAAGTATTTCAATGCGGCGTCTGGAGCCATCCTCGCGGGGCCGCGTGCCCTGCTCGACGACATGTTCCACACGCGTCGCATGTTCGGCGCCGGGTTGCCGGGCGCCTGGCCGTTTGCCGCCGTGGCGTTGCACTATCTGCCCGGTTTTGTCGACCGGTTTGGTCGCGCGGTGGGGGTGTCGGAGACGTTCATCGACGGCCTGGCCAGCCACGACGCGTTCACCGTGGAGCGCGTGGCGGCCGGGACCAACCTGTTCAGGCTGCGAGCCCGGACCAGCGACATGGGACGGTTCAGACGCCGTCTCGAGGAACGTGGCATCCTGCTCGGCGCTCCGCGGCCGGACGGCCGGATTCTCGTGGGCGTGAACGAGACGTGGAACCGTCAGTCGGCCGACGCCCTGGTCGAGGCGTTCACCGCCGCGATGTAGGCCAGCATCACGGCGCCGGCGCCGTCCAGAGGGGGCGCGCCAGCTCCACGGTCGCCAGAATCCGATACGAATAGTCGTGATGGGTATCGACCCGGTGGAGGCGGGCTGACAGCTCGACCCCGACTTCTTCGGCGGGGCGATAGATCCGGGTCAGCCCCGTTTCGAAGTAGTGCCGCAGCCGGGTCAGACGTCCGTTGCCCTGCCGGGCGCCGTAGTGGGTGTCCCCCTCCTGCTTGACAAAGTCTCGCGACCGCCACGCGATGAAGTGGGTCCGCCATCCTGCCTTCTCGACGGCATACCGGGTGAAGATCCCGAGCCCGGTCTCGGCGCTCTCGAGATCGGCGCGGTCGGGGACGTCCCGGGCGACCAGCGCGTGGATCTCGACGCTCTGGGCGTCGAATGGCCCCGTCGGGAGTGTCACGACGAAGCCAGGTCCGCCGGCCCAGCTGTCGCCGACCGGTCCCGAGTCGAACAGCTGCCCACCATGGTGCACCAGGTGAAACTGATAGCTCAGGCTCACCGGGAGCGGCAGGTTCGCCGGGAGCGCCAGCTCCCCTCTGATGCCGGTGTCGAACGCTTCGCGGTGGGTCTCGGTGTTGAGCTGCTGCCAGTTGAGCCACACTTCCTGCTCGACGTGGTCGTTGTCGAAGAACCACTGCAGACCCGCTTCATCGGGTCGCGTGAAGGCGAGTGTCTCCCGCTGCAATGGGGGCAGGAGCCCGTGTGGTCCGGCATTGTCCGGACCGCGGTCGCGATACCGCGCGGTGTCGAGTGAGCCGAGGATGAAGCGGGATTGCGGCGTACGCAGATGCAGCGCCAGCACGGGCCGCACCGACCGGAACGTATCCTCGTCGCCGAAGGAGTGGTTGCCGAAGACCCCGGCACGGACGGTGACGCGGTCGTTCAGGTCGACATCGAGGAAGACCCGACCCTCGGTGCCGAGGAGGGTTTCACCCTCCCGCCACGGGTTGAAGAACTCGGTGTTGTCGCCGTAGAAGGTCAGGTCGGCGCCCAGAGACAGGCGTTCCTGCGCGTCAGACCCGATCGGGGTGAGCGCCAGGAGCCCGGCGACCGCGACTGTGTAGAGGTGCCGCATGTGAACGCGGGATTATACCGGGCCAGAACCTTTTTCCGGGGCACACCGTATACGGGAACGAAGAGACTTTCGAGGCGGGCAGAGGCCCGGTCCATCGCAAGGGGGAAGAAGATGAGCACTCGGCGCATCTGGTCGACGGCGTTACTCGGAATCATGACGGCGGCCATAGTCGGGACCGCGGTGAGCGGTCTGGCCGCGGCCCAGCAGGGCCAAGGGCCCGAGCCCTGGATTCATGTCGAGGTCAACAGCGACAACGGCGAGAACATGAACCTCAATCTGCCGCTGGCGGCCATCGAAGCCGCGATCGCGCTGGCGCCGGACACCATCGTTGCCGACGGTCAGCTGCAGCTTGGCTCCGAGCACGAGGTGCCGGTCGCCGCCATCCGGGGCGTCTGGCGCGAGCTGCGTGATGTGGGTGACGTCGAGTTCGCGACGCTCCAGCACGAGGGCAACGACGTGCGGATTGCCCGCGAGGGCGAGACCGTGCTGGTGGACGTCAATGCCGACGCCGAAGAGGCGGTGCGGGTGGAGGTGCCGGTCGAGGTGGTCGACGCGCTGCTGTCTGGCGACGGCGACATGCTCAACATCCGGGCGGCGGTCGAGCAGCTCAGCACCATGCGGGGCGAGATGGTCCGGGTGGTCGAGGCGGACAGCAACATCCGGGTCTGGATCGACGAGAGCCCGACCCAGTAACGTCGGCTGATTCGTGATGACGGCGGGGGGGGTCCGATGGGTTGGCCACCCCTTGCCGCGTACGGGTCTGTCCGGGTCAGGTCGGTACGCGATCAGTTACCATAGAAGCTGACGGCCGGCATGACCGAGGACGAGCAGTTCATGCGTGAGGCGCTCGCCCAGGCTCGTGATGCCGCGGCGCGGGACGAGGTGCCGGTCGGAGCGGTGGTCGTGCTCGACGGTGTCATCGTCGGGCGCGGGGCGAACCGCCCGATCTCGGCGGTCGATCCCACGGCGCACGCCGAGATCGACGCCCTGCGTGACGCGGCGCGGAGGGTTGGCAACTACCGGTTGACGGGCGCGACCCTCGTGGTCACCGTCGAGCCGTGCGTGATGTGTGCCGGCGCGCTGGTCCACGCCCGGATCGGACGTCTGGTGTATGGCGCACCGGAACCGAAGGCGGGCGCGGTGAGCTCGGCGATGCGGGTGCTGGACGCGCCGTCGCTGAATCATCAGGTGACGGTGGACGGCGGAGTGCTCGAGGGCGAATGCCGGGAACTGATGCAGGCATTCTTCGCCACGCGACGCGCCGCTGAACGAGCCCGGTCGCACGCCGGGTAACAGGCTTGCGGAGAGGTACCGAAGTGGTCGTAACGGGGGCGCCTCGAAAGCGTCTTGTCGGGTGACCGGCACGTGGGTTCGAATCCCACCCTCTCCGCCATCTCTCGCTGACACGAGGCCCATCGGTGGGCCTCGTGTCGCGTACGCGCTCAATCCTGGATGAAGGTGCCGGCTCGAAGCTCGGCGAACGCCTGCCGGAGCTCCTGATCGCTGTTCATCACGATCGGCCCCTGCCAGGCCACCGGCTCCTTGAGCGGCATGCCCGACACCAGCAGGAACCGGATGCCGTCGTCCCCGGCTCGCACCACGATCTCGTCCCCACCGTCGAACAGGACCAGCGACCGGTTGCCGGTGAGCTCCACGCCGGGCGAACCGCTGTCGTCGACCAGCTCGGTCTTCACGGGGAGTGGTGACGACGCGTCTACGAATTGCCCGCTTCCGGCGAACACGTAGGCGAAGGCGTGCCTCGGCCGCTCCACGGGAATCCGCCGGGTGGTGTGCGGGGGCACCGAGACATCGAGATACCGCGGGTCGGCGGCGACCCCATCCACCGGGCCCTGCTTCCCCCAGAAGTCTCCGCAGACGATCCTCACCCGCGTGCCGTCGTCGTCGACGACCTCCGGGATGGCATCGGCCGTGACGTCCTGGTAGCGCGGAGCGGTCATCTTCAGGGCTGCAGGCAGATTCGCCCAGAGCTGGAAGCCGTGCATCCGGCCCTGGGCATCTCCCTGGGGCATCTCCTGGTGCAGGATGCCGCGCCCGGAGGTCATCCATTGGACGTCGCCGGCCTGGAGCGTCCCGCGGTTGCCGAGGCTGTCGCCATGCTCGACGCTCCCGCTCAGCACATAGGTGATCGTCTCGATGCCCCGGTGCGGATGCCACGGGAATCCCGCCAGGTAGTCATCGGGCCGGTCGTTTCTGAAGTCGTCAAGCAGGAGGAACGGATCGAACGCGCTCGTGTCTCCAAACCCGAACGCGCGTCGGAGCTTGACCCCCGCGCCCTCCATCGTCGGTTGCGATTGCACAATCTGTTTCACCGGTCGAATCGACATGTTCGTGCTCCGTTTCCATTCGGGCTCGTCTGCGCTACCTCATTAGTGTAGGACGACGGCGCCAGCCGGCCAGATTCCTCCGCCTCGGTCACGACCGGCGCGGACCGGCTCTCGTTGCTGATTACGAATCTGAAATATCGATACCGGATACGTTGGTGGCCCTTCGACTCGGCACGGCGGCCACCCATGCGTGGGATCACCCCCATATTCAGGGGTGTCGAGACGGTACACCCTAGATACGCACCTCCTGCCCACCTTCAGCAGTGTGTTACCCCGGAACACAGTCTGCGACGCTCGACCAGACCGAGCCGGAAGCGTTGCCCCGGATGATCTTCATAAACCGCTCATTATAAGTGTCTTACGAGGAAGCACTCGGCTGTGATGGTGTGGACACGGATCTGGTACCGACCTTGCGCCACACAGGGTGCGCGGAACGACCGCCGATCGAGACTCATGACCGACTTTGCCCCCACCCCCGGCGCAAGCCAGCACGGCCCACGGCAGGGCTATGTCGTGGCGCTGGTGGTGTGTCTCAGCGTGGCGGTCGTCGCGATGCAGTTTTCGACTCCGGTCCGGCAGGCCTTTGGGGTCGAGCCCATCGTCCAGTCCCAGCCGGTCGATCTCGAGCCGTTGCTCGTGGCCGAGCATGTGCCGGCGGCCGAGACCGTGCGGTTCGACCGGCTCGATTCGATTCAGCGCGCGGAGTCGGACCCCCGGCTGGCGCCGGAACGCCGGCTCGGCTCCGGCACCCGCCGCGCCGTGCGTCTGGCGCCGATGGCGTCGATGTCGGAACCGGCCACCGCCGAGCTCGCCGTGCGCGAACCGGTCGAGTTGCCTCTGGTTGAGCGACCGGTCTCCGCCCAGCGCGTTGCCGCTTCGCTGGGACCGGTCCAGACCGACAAGCTGGACTACGCACTGCGCCGTGTCGTCGAAGGAGATCCTGCGGCGCCGGTGCGCGTCATCGTGCAGACCCAGCCGGGACAGCAGACGGCCACGGCCGAATGGCTCTCGGGCGAGGGGCGCGATGTCCACCGCATGCATCTGGCGCAGTCGGCGGTGACGGCGACCCTGTCGGCTTCTGATGTGGCCGCGCTCAGTGAGGACCCGACCATCGCCCGTTTGTCGATCGACGCCGTGGTCTCGGCGACGAACGCAGTCACGAGTGGTCATGTGCTCCGGGGCACGCTCGGACTGAAGAAGGGCGGCGGCTTGATCTCCGGCGGTTCCTCGTGGGCCGGCGACAAGATCGGGGTGGCGGTCATCGACTCCGGCATCGAGCCGTCCAAGGATCTGGAAGACGACCGGATCCGTGCGTTCTTCGACTTTACCCAGGGCGGCATCGAGACGCTGCCCTATGACGACTATGGCCACGGGACGCATGTCGCCGGCCTGATCGGAGGCAGCGGCGACTCGTCGCAGGATGCCTATCAGGGTGCCGCGATGAAGGCGCACTTCGTGGGCTACAAGGTGCTGGACCATACCGGTGCCGGCTATACGAGTGACGTCATTGCCGCGCTCGACCCGGATCGTCTGGGGCGACCGGATCGGCTGGGACGACCAGCTGGTGTGGGGAGACCTGGCGGGGGAAGTGTCCGCAGGGTTGACGCTCGGCCGGCTGGGAGACTGAACGGAGACGACGGACAGGGCGATGTTGAACGACCTTCATGACACGGCGACCACCCGGGTGGCGCGACTGGCTCGCGAGCCAGAGGCGCAGGCCCCGGTC
>MDTE01115986.1_pt1 | contig 11560 bp, 4 predicted proteins | sample 811231 | NCBI WGS metagenome assembly MDTE01 (sample SAMN05326651, study PRJNA326480) | marine metagenome | isolation source: seawater | place: Indian Ocean: Red Sea | collected 2010
ATAAGAGGATGGTCGATCCTACTAAGTAAGATTGAAATTGCTTTGGCCCTATTTGCTTCTACTGATTTTTTTAACCGCCCCTGTTTCGCTTCAAGATCAGCAGGAACTTTACCTGTAGATTTAGCCGCTTCAACCTTATCCCCTACTTTCTTAAGCTCCATAACGCCTCTAAGGTTCCCATCAGAATCAACAAAGGGGCGCATGTCCTGACGAAGCTGGAACATCAAGGCGTGTAGCTCATATTCTGTGCGTAAAGCTACTTCAGCATCACCACGGAATTCTTCTTCGATCTTACCACTTCGCCTCGACGATAGAATGCGGTCCAGATATTTCTTAGCAGCAAAAGGATCTCTGGTTGCTGCAACGGAACCACCTGCAATAACTTTTTCTTTTGCGAGAACAGCACGGTGCAAACCTTCAAGTTGGAGTGTCTGTCTTTCTTGGGCGTTAGCTATTTGATCAGCAATATTTTTATTAGCCTTATCGTCGAGTAGATCGAGATACTTTTTACGGGCGGCTTCGTATTCCTGATATTTTTTGTTTGCTTGCGCTTCTTTTTCCAGTGCCGCAAGTCTATCAACCAAGTCTTGGTTGTTAGGATCGTTTTGTATTTCCGCTTTTAGCTCACCTATACCAAAAACAAACTTACTGACCGAACCACTTTTGCCAAGTTTGTTGATCTTTTTCTCGGTATCAGCAAGCTCGTCAATTCTCCGTTGTAAACTTTTAACTTCTCCTTCTGCTTTTGTATACCTATCAAGATTGTCTTTAACATTCTCATCAGCAACAGCCAGAATTTTAGCAGCAGGAATTACAGAATTACTAAACTCAATGAGTGCAACACCAAGCTCCCCTTGCCTTGCAGACAACACCTCGTTAAGTCTGTCACTTTCTTCCCTTGTCTCGGCAATAAGGATTTGGTCTTGCGTAATACGAATGTCCTGTCTCAGCCTCTCTATCTCGGCGGCTGCACGTTTGCTGGAATAGCCAATAGACTCTAAAGCATTTTGCTGGTCTTCAATCGTGGCGTCCTCGCCAAGTTTCATACCCGCTATGCGCTTTCTATCAGAAAGCCTCGCTTCTTCTTCCAAATTAACCTTACCTGCATTTTCAATAATGTCGTTAAGGTTATTAAGAAGATCCTCAACGGTAGTGATCCCTGCGCCGTTGGGGTTTTCTACTTCTGCTGTTTTGCCAGTCTTGTCATTTCTGAATAGTGACAACGATTTGAAAAGCCCAAGAAACCCAGCATCCTTATCCAAGGCCACGCGAGAGAATGGAATGGTTGTTTCCTTCTTTCGCTTCATTGATTGGGCTACGCCATTCGCCCCAACACCAACGATATCAGTCACAACCAAATCACCATCTATTCTTTGGTAGCGGAAGGCTTTGTTTATACGACCTGTAAAACTATCCGGAATGATTATCGGGTGCTTACCCAACAACACAGACATGGCAATGGGGTCGTTGTCGAACACACCCACTCCATTTTTATAAACAAATGGTTTTGGCCTGTAACTGGTTGGTTGTGCTGGGAACAGGTTTGGGTCTTTTCTTTTCTTACCCTTAACTACTCTTCCTTTTTCAGAAGTAACTTCAGCCCAAGGTGAATAACCTGTAACTTTATCCACTGCTGTTATGACACTACCATTCGTAGGTCTGCTAACAGGCAAGACAGGATACAGTTGGTATATCCTTTTTGTTATCGCCCTGTTTAGGGATGGGTAAAAACCCTTAGCTTTTCTCTGTTTGGTAATACCAAACCTTTTGGTCTGGGACAAACCCGCTGGGGGCAATCCGTAATTTGCTATTGCACCAACTTCCGCGCTCTCCTCGGCACTTAAACGTAAGCCCTCCCAAGGCATTTTTGACGGCGCGTCTTTAGGGCCATATTTAAGATACTGGATAAATTTCTCTTTGGTGTTGTAGTTGGCCCCAACATCCTGCCGCCCAAATTCGTGCCACACCTTTTGTTTTGTAATGGGGTCAATCTTACTTGTAACCAGATATATGTTTCCATTTACGTCAACGGGTGTGATTGGGTTGTTGTCCCTGCCACGAAGCGGTTTTAACTGCAAGTTGCCGTTCTTATCTTTAATTATCTGCCCTTCTCTTAACGTATTCCCTCTGCCTTTAATTAAAAGAGGAGTGCCTTCGGCTTGTTTTTTTTGTGCTTCTTTAAGAAGATCCTGCGCTTTTTTGTTCCTACGAAGTTTAACAAGTTTCTGATACCGACTTGTAAGAGCCGCTTTTTTTTCTATCTCAAGAAGAGCCGCATTTATATCCCCAACCTCAAAGTCAAACTCAGCCTGTTGGATAGCTTTCTCGTAAGTGTCTTCAATCTCCTCAAAAGCATCACGCTGCTCTTTTCTTTCTGCCTTTGCTTCCTTGTCATTTTTTTTGTCTAGGAGTTCAATTAGTTTTTCACGCGCTTCTTTGTAAGTGAGCAAAGGTTTTTTACCATCGCGGACTTTAACAGGATCATTTAGTTTTTTACCTAGTTCTTTGATCCTGTTGAGCATGTCATTGTGCGTTGCACTTTCTGCCTCTGCTCGCTGCTCTAAACCACCTTCTTCAAAAACAGGGACACCACCAGAAGTAACACCTGAGAAATCAGTTCTATCTTTCTTTACAGGCTTGATCTCAATATCGGCCTGCTCGACAGTATACTGTTTTCTTAGTTCTTCTACTTTTTGATTAGCTTCTTCCTGTGTGCCAAAAGAAGCAACAAGTTCGGCTTTAGGTTCCTTGGGCTTCTTGGGCTTCTTGGTTCTTTTCCTAGTTGTCTTAGCTGCTCTCTTGGCTTCCTTCTTAGCAGTGACTATCTAGGATAGCTTGACCTCAACTTCTACGCCCATCTCTTCATCCTCAACCAGAATAATACCTTCGTCGGTTATCTGACTGACTTCTGCAGTCTCAAGTTCTTTTGCATTAGGATAAGGTAGATACTTAATTGTTTCACAAACCTCTGGCATCGGGGCCAACTCCTCTGCTTCCTCTTCCTCTTCTACTTCCTCTTCTACTTCCTCTTCTACTTCTGGTTCTGCTTTTTTAGTTATGAAAACTTGATACTCAGTAATCTTCGCTACTTCAACATCCCCAACTTCTACTTTCTTTCTTTTCTTAACAGAAACACTTACCGGAACAATTTCGGCCTTTAATCCTGTAACATCCTCTACATTCTTAGCTTCTTTTTGAGATTCTTTTTTAGTGCTGAAGTAACCGCGAGAAATAATGTCCGTTACGCTGCCATCATCGGATACGGTTCTTTCTGCATTAGGCGCAACAACAAAAGGAACAGTGTCATTTGAATCATAAGTAACTTTTGTGATCAGTTGGAACTTAGTCACCATTTCGATGCCCTCGTCACCTGTCTGCTCACTAACAGGCTTGGTGTTAAATATTCTTTCGACTCCAAGACTTGTGCCTGCAACAACACCAACTTCTCCTCGGTCTTCCATCCGAAGCCTGTCTAATTCAAAATATTCTTCTTTGGTTAAGCCTAAGTCTTCAAGCGGCTGCGGACCAAGAGTCGGGTTTTTAATCGGCCTCCCCTTCTTTTCAGCCAGTTCAACTATTTTCCGCTGGGCTGCTGCAAACTCCTGTATCTTTGCATCTACAAAATCCTGTTGCTGCTCAGAAAGAGGTGACGCCAACTTGCCGTCTTTGTCTTTCTTAAAGCGGTCTTTTACAAGAGCAGCAAATTCAGGGTCATAAGATTCCCACAAAGTCTGATCCATAGTCAGTAAGTGTGGTTTTGTTTCCAACTTCTCACTAAGCTCAGGAGTTAGATTTTTATCCGCAGGAACTAAATCGTTGGTGTAAACAATACCTTCTCCCGCTTCATCGAGAATAAATGCTGCTTGATCATCCTCTTTGGTGACATCTCTTTCCATCTGTGCGAGTCGCGGACCCATCACAGATTCAATTTCTTCCTGTATGTCTTCTTCTGATACAGTATTAAATGCACTAAGAAACTCTTCTAGTGTTTCTGGCGGGGCGTCTTGTGTTTCCGCTAAAGTTTCAGCATCAATGTCGCTCTCTGTTACAACCTCTTGTTGAGGCATTGTATACAGGTCTGCTTCCAGTAAGTCTTTTACGACATCGGCGGTTACCTCACTGTTAGCTTCCTTAAGGCGATCAGTTATATCTGTAATAATCCGTTGCTCATACGCACGGGCTTCCTGAACCTCCCGCATCCTGTCGGGACGAACGCGCCTTGCTGCCGAAGAAATTACAGGAGCAGCAGAACCCATGATGCCACCAAGCACACCAGCATAAAGTGAGTGCTTCATATGGTCAAAAATAGGAGTGTCCTGCTCCAGACCAGCATCAGTAACAAATGTATTTACAAATTCGTCCAATGCCTCTTCTGCAAATTCTGCGCTGCCTGCTTTTAAAATCCCTTTGCCAAAAAAGTTTTTACGCAAAACAGACTTGGCTGACTCTTTGATTGCCGACTGCAAAAGTGCATCCGATACACCATCAATAGAGACATGATCTGCTTTTTGAATTATACGGTTAGAAATGTCTTTGAGGTTCCTGTAGGACATCCCGCTAAGAAGCGCATCTTCCATACCCCCAACACCAAACGCAGAAAACGAACCAGTAATTAAACCAGTTACGGTCCCTGCTACCATGCCTGTCCCAAGTGCTCGATCATGCGCGTCTTCTTCTGAGGCTCCCGACTTGAGCATCTGGTTGTAAACAGTGCCGTAAGTAGCCCCCGCCGAACGGTTAGCCGCAGTGAGTCCTATTGAACTTACAGTGATAGCTCTGAGGTTTACTTTGTTGTAAGCCTCCAGCGCATCAAGAGCGGTCTTGCTTGTTGCGTTCCGAATTAGATTCTGGGCTGCAAGGTTCTCGGCAAGGTCTGCGGTTTCTTGCCCCGCCTTACGCCTAAAGGCATTTGTGGTCAAAGCCTTTAGCACACCCTTTTTGGTCATGCTGGAATACAAGGGCGCTTTTGTAGCAGCAAGTGATGTAGCTGCTGCACGGCCACCAAACTTTGACAAAAGAGCAGTAGCTCCAATATCTACTGTTACTTCAGGGGCCAGTTTAATCAGGTCTTGGGCCATCCCCAATTTACCCCCAAAAAGTTCTGCAAGTTCCCGCCTTTGGTTATTGTCCTCTGCAATATCTTTTAGGTGTTCTTTGGCCCAATCAGCACCACCTAATGCAAACACTGTGGAGAACGCAGAAGTAAGAGGTCTGTAGAGATCGCGCCAGCCAAGGTCTAGGTCGCCAAAAATAGTATCGGCGTAAGTGCGGTTGTCTGGGTTAGACGTAAAGGCAGACAGGATGTCTCTGTCCTTAAGCCCACTTTTTCTTCCTTTGTTAAGGTGGTCTAACCAATCTTTAGATAGCTCTGATTCAGTAAGTTTTTTACTTATATCAACAAAATTAGTCGTGAGGAAAGAATCACGCTCTGTCCGCAGAGCTTCCTTGGTAGCTGCCGAAATGTCTGACCTAGCTTCAAGCGCAGATTCAAAAAGATCGTCATTCAGTTTTACAGCGGCAGGGACATACGGAAGTCCATAACCATCTAACCTGATATTATCACCTACGTTAGACTCATCCTTAAAAACCTTCATAGGGGCGTTATTAACAACCACCTCTTGAAGAGCAGTCCGCACTGCGTCTGGGTCTTTATTGTATTTATTGGAAATTTCCATAACGGTTTCGTCAATGTCTTTTGACATCGCACGATCAACCGCTTCTTCTCTTTCTGTCCCCAAAGGTTTTGGATCGGATATTGTCCCGATCATGTTCTCAAAGAACTTTCTTACGGGCAAAGACACCCGCTTGCGAAACCCTTCTTCAAAATGGTCAAAGGAACTATAGTCGTTCTCAGCCATTCGTTTACCCAACGCTTCTACTTGGATAGCAATTTTGGGGTCATTTTTTATTTCTGCATGGATTAGCTTTTCTAGCTCACTCAGTTGGACAAGTTTATAGCGCGGTGCGCTCATACCCTCGGGTGTGTCCAACAGTCCTGTAGATTGGATCTCCAGCGCATCAGCCATGTTGACACCGCCCCCTGCTTCGCGTGACCTGCGAAGGGCTTCGTGCATTGGCATTTGCATGGCAGCGTCCCCAGCTTTGACATAGCTCCGTCCGTCTTCACTCGTAAATCGAGCAAAAGCTATCTCTCCTGAGTCCAGCTTGGACTGCAACACGGCATTGCGTGTTCTGTTTACTGAAGATTCAGCCTGCTCCAGAATGGACTCAAGTTCTTCCGGAGTGGCTGTGTCTTTCTTAGCAAGGTATGCGGCTCCATTATGCCAATCATCTTGCTCCAACCCTGTATGGGCAACCATGTCCCTAACCTGTTTCTCAAAATCAGGTTTACCGTAAGCGTCAATCCGGCTGGTTACCTCATCTTTATTCTCATTAGTGAGCAACCCTTTACCGACAAGCGCAGCCCCCAACTCTTCTTTCATCTTGCGCTCAATACCACCGTTGTATGCTTCAGCTTTTACATACTCTTCACGGAGATAATCACCATACCCAAGGTGCCCCTCAAGAGGGTCTTGGATGTCTTGATTTTTTAACCAGTCATCGTAACCGGAAACTTCGATTCTCTGATCTGCGGTAGGCTCGGAAGGCAGAATATCTTCTGCTCTTTTTAGGACATCCAATGGATTAAACTGTTCTTCTGACATAGCAGTAAGACTTGGGTATGTAATTTTAACTAACTCTTCTTATGTAAAACTTATGTTTATTCCCCCCAGCTACCTACACTGGTGGTTGCGGTTGGTGCATTATCACCAGAAGCTATTGCTCCTGTAAGGACACCATACCTATCAAGATTGACGCCCCTCAAATTAAGTAGCTCTCTCCGCAGAAGCGGGATAAACGTAGACATATCTGTTGCTTGTGCGGTAAGTGCCTGCGTTTCTTCAGGCGTCCTGTTACCTTGGCGAGCAATTTCTTGTGCGAGGAAAATAGCCTCATTCTTGGCTTCTTCCGTGTAAATCTTTGGTTTAGTGCGATCAACTTTTGGTGCGTCATCGCCATACTGACCAGCCGCTTCCCCCGCAAAACTAGCAGCAGTATCAGCCGCTGCATACATGGTATCCAGATTATCAATCCGCTTTTGTAGCGTGTCGAAGTATTGTGTTTCTTCAGTCAGATACTTAATCTGATTATCTCTACCTGCTTGTGCCAGAGCTGCGTCTTTCTTTGCTTTTTGACCCGAAGCAAAATCAGTAATTGTAGTATCAGGCCCATAGCCCTGTTGCCCAAACTGAAATGCTCTACTAAACTCTTGGGACTCTTGAGCTTTTTGTGCTCCGATAGATGTCTGGTATGATTTGAAAAGGTTCCCCAACGCAGGAACTCTTGCAATTTCTGAAGCATACTGTCCCTGTAACCGCGCTGCTTGACTGGACTTTTCAAAGGGATTGAGAGAGGGATCTTTATCAATAGCGTCCAACTGGCTAACCACGACAGGCATACGCTCTGCAATACTGGATTCCATTTTGGCGTCTTTAATTGATTTTTCTAAATCAAACTTAGACTTATCGAATGAAATCTGAGACGCACGTAATGCTGCTCGATGCGACTCCTGCGCCATCATAAACCTTTGACGGTCCATCTCTTGTTTATCCCGCCTAGCTTGAGCTGCCTCATATGCATCCTGCATCGGTATAAGTTCAGTCTGAAGACCGCGCATTATCTGATCCCTCTCAGTCTGACTCATACCTTCAGTGGGCATCATGGCAGCGATTGTTTCAGGACCAAACAATGCGCCTTTCATCCCAGCCGTCATAGCTTCTGGTTGAAGCTCCCCGTATAAAGCATCGGGAGTGGTTGGGTTATACCTGCTCATTTAAGTATAGTAGATGGGATATTAGTTTGTTTGAAATCCTGATATCTGACTACATCTTTATACGGAAGCATACGTCTCCGCATAAGCTCTTCCATGTATGCTTTTCTAGCAGCATCTGCGGAGCGTCCATCTTGTGTGGTTATCCCACCAGTTTCAGTTTTTGGACCTCTCCCAACTGTTCTCCTTGCCCCAACAGATCCTGTGGTTAGCCCACCTCCGCTTGTGGTGCGTTTATGGAAATCAGCATAAGACTCACTAAACCCTTTATCCAAAAGTCCTTTATTGCGAAGGAACATACGAACTTGAGGTTTTGAAACACCAAGTTCTTCCCCACGCTTAAAGGCTTCCACCATAATTCGTTGCCGAGTTTCTGGGTTTTGAAATGCACTGGAAGGAGAGTCGTCATACCCCAGATCACTTTCGAGTCCTTTAGCAAAAGCTATGCGGTCTTTCTTAAGCTGTTCGGCCTTAGCTGCTTTCTTTTCGGACTTCTCTTGCGCTTTTTTTTCTGCTCTTGCGGCTCTTTTTTCTTTGCGAGCTTTTCTTTTATCAAGAGCGGCTGCTGCTTGCATGGGGAACATAGATAAAGCATCGCGTGTAGCATCAACTCCGTAGCTCCTTGCAGCTTGTGCTTTGGCTTCTTCTTCTTGGGCAAGAACAGCTTGGCGTCTAGCCTTAAATCCAATTTGCGGATCAAAAATAGCCTTTCGTTCTCTAGTAGAAAGTTCGCCATCTTTGTCAGCATCAAACATGGCCATAAGAGTTTGAGGCTCTTCTTTGGCTAATCTTGCAAACTCCTTTCGGTCTTCTGCGTCAAAGAATTTTCCAGCCTTGCTGCGCGTTGCCCCTTGCCGTCTTTTCATCACCTCTTCATAAGAAAGAGGATCTCTGCCTGCTCTTTCAGCGGAGAGCTTTTCAATCTCCATCCCCCGCCGTTTTTCAGCCTCTGAAAATTCTGGGTCTCCTGCACGCCCAAACAAAAACTCACGATCCCCTTCAAACTTAGAAGGTAAAAATTCTTTCCCCACACCTTCGACCCCTTCAAACAACTTACCAACACGGCGTTGTCTGTAGTCTTTAAGGTTTTGGCCAGATTGAATTTGTTCGTCACCAAGAGCACGTTTCTCCCCGTGCGCCATAGGATCGTAACCTTTACCTTTATCAGTAAAAATTTGCTCTCCCGCCTGCCCCATAGTTTGGTAAAACGCGGACATAGTTCCAACAGGGTCAAGTTGTGCTTCAAGAGCACGGCCAACCCCACCAGCAACGGTCCCCAAAGCAGTAGCTGGTTTTACCAACTCTCCCGTGTCGGGATCATATTGGGCATTACCATAATCCCGCGCAGCCCATCTGCTATAGTCTTGTTTACGGCGCATCTGAGCTTGTTCCCCGCTACCAAATCTTTGTGCACCCTCTACCGCCATGAGACCTAAAGCATAAGGTGATGCTCTTGAAGCCAATCTCCCAGCAGCAGCAAATTTAGATGGACCTGAACCATGTATGAATTGTGTGTATCTACTTGGAACTTTAGGTCCATGCATAGGCCCCTTAGTAGAAGGGACGCGAGGAGAAGTCGTAGGGGTCGGTGCTACAGGATTGCTAACTGGCGGGGTTAGTCTAGGACGAACTGGACTAGCTGGACTTGTCGTGGGCCTTCTTAATGGACCTAAGTTTCTACGTTGCCCTCGTCCTCTTGATGGCCCTAAGTTTCTACGTTGCCCTCGTCCTCTTGATGGACCTAGATTTTTTCTATTGCGGCGGTTTCTTCTTCCTCTGCTCATAATTAACTAATTTATCCTCCTTGTCCGATTCGTGAGTTAGGGTTCCTACCCAACCCCCTGTAAGGGGCCATAGGAGAGTCTTCGCTAATAGACGACTCTCCAACTGTTCCAGTAGTTAGACCGCCAGTAGTTAGACCACCAGTAGTTAGACCCCTATTTTGCTGTGCTTGCTGTGCTTGCGGCACTTGCTGTGCTTGCGGCACTTGCTGTGCTTGCTGTTGGGCAAGGGCCAACAATCTTTTTCTTCTTCTTTTTTTACGCCTTTTATCTCCAGACACTTTTTTTCTGTCTTCCTCCTTAGAAGGAAAACTTGTGCTCTGTGGTTCTGGAAGCGATTGCGCCCCTTGAGTGTTACCTTCAAACCCTGACAAATAATCAAGTAAAGGGTTTCCGGAACTAAAATTACCAAAATCAGGGAAAAGAGGCGAAGACATAGCAAAAATGCTAAAGTGCTTAGAGATATTATGTATTTAAGGGGGGCGTGTCAATCCAGCAAAACTGCCCCAGAATTCTGTAATGCGGCCCCTAACTGCTTGATCGTCTTGGGGGGTCGCTTGAAATTCTTGTCACCTTCCTTTGGGGGGTCCCCCGCCACAAGCCCAAGCCGCTGACGGGCACAATCAAGGGCCAAAAACGCAGCGTCCGCAAGATCTGGGCTGCGTCCGAAACGGGCCTTAAACTCAGGTTTAGATTCTATCTTAACACGGAGGGTGCCGCTTTTGACCATATCATAGTTGCGGGACGTTATCTCGCTGGCCAGATCAGTGCTCACTCCGAATACTTGTCGAGTCCGCATCAATTCTTTGCCAACGAACCAAAGCTCCGACACTCTGTTCACATATAACTCTTCACCAATGAGTTGGCTACTGGCGCTGACCCGTTTATCGCTGGCTCGGCCCCCGAATCCTACCCGCATAAACCTATTAGACCATTCTCCTGCCAACACATCGCAGAACGGAGCACCCGCACCAGTCGCATCAACGGCTACATTTTCAGGCAGGATGTTTAACTTTTCGCAATGTTCCTTAATCTGACGCACAATCTGGTAGGTCCGTGGCACTGCTTTATTGGTCGCGTCATCGTTAAGATGGACTGCTTCCCCGAACTCTAGCACGTAATGACCGTTATTATTATAACCCACTGTGGCTGTGTATAATATGGTGCGGTCGCCCCCATTCGTAAATGCGGGGTCAACCCCAGCCACCTTGGTTCCCCCGCCCTGCCAGTCAACACGCTGAAGCGCACCGCTCATGGTTAGTTCGTTCTCGTTGTAGATGCCTGTGGCTTCATCAGAATCAAAGAACACCGCCCTGACCATTCGCATGTAGCCTCGGGATTCCTCTCCCAGCAGGGCTTTATCCTCGTCAAGTTTTTGCTGGGTGGGGAGCCACGGATAAATAACATCCCCCGCCAGAATGTTGGGGCTGCGCTCACCATCTAACCGGATGTAGCGGCCACCCCACTTGGTTTTCCAAGTATCATCAACATTTGTTTCCACTGAGTCCCAACCATTTTTTGGCTCAGACCAGACCCCAAAAGCGTCAAATCGGCTGTTGGGGTTGGACATCCCTATTAACTGAAATGTGGGGTTTTTAGATAAGTTCGATAGCCCCGCTTGTAAGATGGCCTCAGATAGTTCTGAAAGCTCGTCACCAATCAAGATAACTCGTTTTTGTTTAATACCGATAAACTTACCAACTGCCTCACGGGTCTTACTTTTTTCTGCGGCAATCAAAGAAATACCTGCTCTTTCGATGAGCGTGCCGTTTTCATCAATGTAAGCCGCGTTACCAATAGAGTCCCTAATCTTAATTGGTGCTCCTTCAATGACGGTTAAAAGAGACATTACGGAACCCCAAATACGTTTACGGGCTTCCCTTAACGTGGTTGATGTCATCAGGACTAAGGTGTCCTTCGGTTGAGACAACCAGTTTACGATTCCCCA
>MDTE01202988.1_pt1 | contig 11560 bp, 12 predicted proteins | sample 811231 | NCBI WGS metagenome assembly MDTE01 (sample SAMN05326651, study PRJNA326480) | marine metagenome | isolation source: seawater | place: Indian Ocean: Red Sea | collected 2010
AAAATAGAATTTAAGAATACCGCGGGGTGGAGCAGTCTGGTAGCTCGTCAGGCTCATAACCTGAAGGTCGGCGGTTCAAATCCGTCCCCCGCAACCAATGTAAACTAATGTTTATTAATAATGTAAATAAAATAGATAATTTTTTAATTATTTTATTTTCAATTCTACCATTATCAATTTTATCTGGAAATTTATTTATTAATTTAAATATACTTTGTATTAGTTTGATCTTTATTTTTAAACTTATTAAAAAAGAAACTAATATTTTTGATTATAAAGAAAGTTACAATTTATTTTTCATACTCCTTTTTTTCTTTTTTTCATTATTAATCAATCTTATTTTTTCTAATAATATAATTTATTCTTACCAAAGAATTACAAAAATTTTTTTCATTATTTTTTTTATACTTGCGTTTAAGTTTATAGTTTTAAATTATTATAAAAATTTAGATAAAATTTATAAAATTTGGTCTATTTTTTATATAATTGTAATTCTTGATTTAATTTTTGAATTTTTTGTTGGAGAAAACATTTTTGGTCAAACAGCTATAGATCCCGGAAGACTAGGAAGTTTTACAGGAAAAGAGAGTGTGATTGGATACTATTATTTGGGATTTTGTCTAATATTTCTCTCTTATATATATAGTAAATCGCAAAATAAATTCTTCAATTTATCATTAGCAATCTTATTAATTATAATCTCTATATTTATTGGTGAGAGAGCCAACTTTATTAAAACTTTGCTAGCAATCATATTATTTATATTTTTTATCTATAAGTTAGATAATAAATTGAAACTTTTTTCATTCTTTTCAACTTTAATTATTCTTTATTTGATTTTTATAAATTTTAATCACGCTTATAAGATGAGGTACTTTAAGCAAATTAAATCTCTTTTCACTAATGATGGATTAAGTAAATACCTAGAAAATTCTCAATATGGTGCTCACAGGAATGTTGCAAAAGAAATTTTCTTAGACAATCCTATATTTGGCGTGGGAGTCAAAAATTTTAGAACTGAAAGTAGAAATAAGAAATATGATGATTTAGATCATAAAAAAAATCATTTGCGCGTATCAAATCATCCCCATGAACTATACTATGAGTTTTTGTCTGAAACTGGCTTATTCGGATTAACTTGTTTTCTGATTTTTATTTCTTATTCAATATTCTTATCTTTAAAAAATTATTTTAAAAGTAAGAACATTTATCAATTCTCAGCAATAGTTTTTGTTATATTATCTATTCTTCCAGTCATACCCGCCGGCAGTTTCCTGGCCACTTACACTTCTTCTCTTTTTTGGATTAATTATGCAATAATGATGAGTTATCAGAGCACTAAAAAAATTTAGATATAAAATTTTGATTTTTTTGCGTCAGTTAAAAACGTTTTGACTGTTTCTTTGGTGAGTTGATCATATGATTTTCCAAATTTTTCTATTTTCTCAATTATTTGTGGTGGTATAGTTATTATGTGACAACCAAGCTGTTTTGCTTGTAAAAAATTATACGGCTCTCTTACACTCGCCCATAAAATCTGCACATTTCTATATTTCTTTGCAAACTTTAAACTTTTTTCAAATTCCGGTATTGGATCTTTGCCAGTATCTGCGGCTCTCCCAGCAAAAATTGAAATTATTACTTTCGTTTTTTTATTTATTGTTTTCAAAATTTTTTTGGTTTGTTTTGCTGTGTAAACAGCTGTGATGTTTAATTTAATATTATTATTATTAAGTATTTTAATAACATTTCCTGTAAATTTATTTTTAGAATTTACAACAGGTACTTTCACATAAACGTTTTTTCCCAATTTATTGATTTTGATACCCTGGTCTATCATTGACTTTTGATCATCTGCAAAAACTTCGAAAGAAATAGGTTTATTACGACAAATTTTGAGTATTTTTTTTGAATAAGATAAATAATCTTTTGCTCCTGCTTTTCTCATTAAGCTTGGATTTGTTGTGAAACCACTTATAATTTTTTTTTTATAAAATTTCTTTATAGAGGGCAAGTCGGCAATATCACAAAAAATTTTTGTATTCATTTAACTTAAAGATTTTTAGTAATATCTTCCGTCATTTTTTTTGCATCAGCAAATAACATCAAAGTATTTTCTTTATAAAATAAATCATTATCTATTCCTGCATAACCAGGAGACAAACTTCTTTTAACAAATAAAACAGATTTGCATTTTTCAACATCTAATACTGGCATTCCATAAATTGGACTTTGAGGATCTGTTTTTGCAACTGGATTAGTTACGTCATTTGCACCAATTACGAAAGCTACATCTGCATTCGCAAAATCATTATTTATTTCTTCCAACTCAAATACTTCATCATAAGGGACATTTGCCTCAGCAAGTAATACGTTCATATGACCTGGCATTCTCCCAGCAACTGGGTGTATAGCGTAAGATACCTTAATATCATTTTTCTTTAGCGTATCGACCATTTCTCTTAACGCATGCTGAGCCTGTGCTACAGCCATACCATAGCCTGGAACAATAATTACTGAAGATGCATTTTTCATCAAAAATGCTGCGTCATCAGCATTACCACTTTTTACAGGTCTTTGTTCTTTATTTTTGTCTCCTATTGATTGGTCAGTTGCACCAAAGCCTCCTAATATTACATTAAAAAAAGATCTGTTCATTCCTTTACACATTATGTAAGAAAGAATAGCTCCTGATGAACCGACTAAAGCTCCAGTAATAATTAAAGCAGTATTTTCTAAAGTAAAACCAATTCCTGCTGCAGCCCAGCCTGAATATGAGTTAAGCATTGATATAACAACAGGCATATCTGCTCCACCAATTGGAATAATTATTAAAAAGCCGATCAAGAATGAAACTAAAATTAATATCCAAAATAAATTAGAAGATTGTGTAGAACATAAAAAATAAGTTAAAACCACAATAGAAACTAATATCAACGCATTTAATGCGTGTTGACCTTTAAATGTTATAGGAGCTCCTGACATGATTCCTTGAAGTTTTAAAAATGCTATAATTGAGCCAGAAAAAGTTATAGCGCCCACTGCAGCTCCTATTGCCATCTCTATTAAGCTAGCAAGTTTAATATTTCCTGGTATTCCAAGTCCAAAAGCCTCTGGATTTATGAAAGCTGAGATTGCAACAAACACAGCAGCTAATCCAACCAAACTGTGAAATCCAGCAACTAATTCCGGCATTGCTGTCATAGGAATTTTATAAGCTATAAAAGCTCCTATACTTCCTCCAATTGCTAAAAATATTAGTACATAAATAAATCCAGTTGTAAAATTACCAACAGATAAGAATGTAACAGTAACAGCGATCAACATCCCAACTATTCCAAATAAATTTCCCTGTCTTGAAGTTTCAGGGGAAGATAATCCTCTTAATGCTAAGATGAACAATACACCTGAAATCAAATATAAAGATGCTGAAAGATTTGCAGACATTACAATTTATTTATCCTTTTTTTTCTTTTTATACATAGCTAGCATTCTTTGAGTTACCAGAAATCCACCAAAAATATTAACTGCTGCTAAAACAATTGCTAAAAAACCATAAATGCTAGATGAGGAGAAGATAATTTCATCATTACCTGATAATGCAGCGATTATTGCACCTACAATAATCACAGATGATATTGCATTAGTCACTGACATTAAAGGCGTATGAAGAGATGGAGTTACGCTCCAAACAACGTAATAGCCTACGAATATTGATAAGATAAATATACTCAATCTAAATATAAAAGGATCAATTTCCATAATTCTATTTTACTAAAGTTTTTTCAATTATTTCATCTTCTAAATTAATATTAAATTTCTTATCTTCTTTATCATACAAATTAGAAATAAAATTAAATACATTTTTTGCGTATAAATTAGAAGCTGATACTGGTAATTTATTTAATATATTTCCCTCACCTAATATTTTTATACCATTTTTTTCAACAATTTTATCAACTTCAGTAAAGACTGTATTTCCTCCTTGAATTGCAGCAAGATCATAAATCACAGAGCCTTGTTGTAAATTTTTAATCATATCCTCTTTAATAATTTTTGGAGCTTCTTTACCTGGGATTAAAGCAGTACAAACGATAATATCTATTTTTTTTAGTGTTTCAGATAACAATTCTTCTTGTTTTATTTTAAAATCCTCAGATGCTTCTTTAGCATACCCACCTTCAGTTTCTAAATTTTCAGCACCCTCGACAGTTAAAAACTTTCCTCCTAAACTTTCTACCTGCTCTTTTGAGGCCGTTCTTACATCAGTAGCAAATACAACCGCACCCATTCTTTTTGCAGTTGCTATAGCTTGTAAACCTGCAACTCCTGCACCAACAACTAAAACTTTTGCGGCAGGAATTGTGCCAGCTGCAGTCATCATCATAGGGATCGCTTTTTCATATATCTGAAAAGCTTCTATAACAGCCTTATATCCAGCAAGGTTAGCCTGTGAAGATAAAATATCCATTGATTGTGCTCTTGTAATTCTTGGAAGTAATTCTAATGAAAAACAATTAATTTTTTTCATTTTTAACTTTTCTAATTTTTCTTTATTGGAATTGGAATTTAATGAACCAATTAAAGTTTGATTTTCTTTTAATAAAGATAATTTTTCATCATCAGGTAATCCTAGTTGAACAACAACATCTACTTTTTTTATTACATCTTTTTCATTATCTAAAATTTCGACCCCTAAATCACTATAATCCTTATCATTAAAGCCTAAATGTGTTCCAAACCCTCGCTGTAAAGATAATTTAACCCCTAAACTTATATATTTTTTTGCCATCTCAGGAGTAATTGCAACTCTTTTTTCTTTTGCTTTATTCTCTAAAATTGAACCTAAGTACATTTGAAATTATAATAAAAATAATGCCATCAAAACAAGTACTAAAATAACAGCAACTGTTCCCCAAAGAACAAATTTAGTGAAATTATTCCATGTATTTTTATGGCTATCATTATCCATAAAATTATTTTTGTCTTGCTTTAAATTTTGGATTTATTTTATTGATTATGTATACTCTGCCTCTTCTTCTAACCAATTTAGAATTTAAATCTCTTTTTTTAACAGATTTTAGCGAGCTTTTTATTTTCATAATTTATAATATTAAGCCGGCAATGACCTACTCTCCCATATCTTAAGACAAAGTACCATCGGCGCTGAGAGGCTTGACTTCCGAGTTCGGAATGGGATCGGGTATAACACTCTCGCAATAATCACCGGCAAAAGTCTTATAAACATTTAATTCTAATTGTAAACTAACAAATATGCTTGATTTTACTATATTATTAAAAATTGAATTAATTTTGAAAATGAAAAGGTCATATCTAGTTTTAAAGTTTTAATATTTTGATAATCAAAAAAAATCTAGAAAAATGAATTGAAATCTAACTTAATTTTTTTTTTAAAATAAAATATACAAATAAATATGATGAAATACCAAGTGAAATTAATACCACCTGGATCCATGTGTGACTCAAATAATTGTATCCTATTGAATAGTTTATTAATAAAATAAGATTTATAAAAATTCCTATCAGCGAGCTAACAAAACTATCTGTTTTAGTACCCCACTTTTTTCTACAAAATTTAAAAATAAGATGATGTAAATGATCGTTATCTGGTAAATAATTATTTCTTTTAGTAAAATTTCTTCTTAAAATTGAAAACAAATTTTCAAAAGCTGGATACCAAAAAAGGTTAGCGACAAAGTATGGTGAAATAGTTTCATCAATTAAGTGTATTTTTATTAAAGTATAAGCAAGCAAAAAACTTAATCCATATACAGCTCCATCCCCAAGAAAATTTTTTCCAAAAAAATTAAAAATTAAAAAAATTATAATAGCAATCAGCAATATTTTTAATTCTTGATTGAAATAATCAATATCTAAATGGTTGATAATAAGAAAAATAAACACTGTAATTATAAAAAAATTTAGTGAACATAAGCAATTTGTTCCATCTATAAAATTATATCCGTTTACTAAGACCATTAAAAAAAAAGTGCATAATAGAATTCTCGTGAATTCATAGTTCATTAAAATATCTATTAATTCTATCCTTGTATTAATGGTGATATCTTTTTGAAACCAAAATAATAAAAAAAGTAAAAAAAATTGTATAACTAATCTTTTTGTGTAGGATGTAATAATTTTTAGGTCAGCAAAATAACCCAACATAAATATTAAACTACAAAAAATTGATAATGAAAAATCTACTTTTAAAAAAAGGAATAATATTATTGGTAAAAAATACAATGTTCCTGATAAAGGTGTAGAGCTATTGCTTCTTAAAAGAGATTTATGTTTTTCATCAATTGTTTCTTTATCAAGACTTATATTAAATCTTTTAAGAAAATAGTTAATGCAAAACAAAGATAAGAAAAAAATGGAGAAATAGAAAAATAAAAAATTTAAATTCATTATCAAAAATTATTAAATAAATTTTTTTTAAGAGATTTTGTTGAAAGTATAAATAAGTAATATACAGATTTTATAATATTAAACTTCATATACTTTCTATAAACTTTATAGCCATTAACCAAGCTAACTAACTTGTTTGAAGATAAGGAATTGTTAGTTTTTCTATAATATGAAAGTTTTTTATTTATACCATTCAAGGATTTTAATTTTGAAGCAATTTTTAACCATAAAACAAAGTCTTCTTTAGTTTTAATTTTTGGAAAATAAAATTTATTATTCTTTAAAAATTTTGTATTTATAATTACTGTTGATAAACCAATATCACATGATTTTGTAAGTTCCTTAAATGTAATTATAGATCTCGCAATTCTCGATGAAAGAATTTTTTTATTTGTATCAATGATGGTATAAGATGTGTGCGAAAATAATAATTTATTTTTCTCCATAAAAAAAATCTGCTCTTTTAATTTTTCACTTTTCCACAAGTCATCAGAATCTAAAAAGGCGATGTATTTTGTATTACTTTTTTTAATAGCAATATTTCTTGACAACCCAGCACCTAAATTCTCTTCATTTACATATATCTTTATCGGTGGAAATTTTTCACTGCTATTATTTTTAATAAAAATATTAATTTTTTTTAAATCAAGTTTATTTGTATTATCATAAATAATTTTGATTATATAATTTTTATATGTCTGCTTAGAAACTGAATTAATTGCTGAAAATAAATACCTTAAGTCTTTTTTGTATGGAATTATGACAGTTACAGATGGTTCATTAGACATATGGGAAAATTACCATAATAAAATTAAATAAAAAGGTTAAGTTTAAAAAATTTAATTTAACTTAATTTAATCTGAATAATATCTTTTTTAATAAAAACTATTTTTAAATTATTAAATTTTGGATTTATTTTTTTTAAGGCATTAAAAGTCTTGTTGGTTTCAAATTTATCAAATGTCCTAAATTTAATATTACCATATTCCAATTTCAAAAGCTTTGATCTAAAATCTCTCAACTTGAATTTGAGATTTAAAAGTAAGTCATTATTATTATATGTAATTTTATTTAACCTCATTAATTTCACAAACTCGTTAACTACAATTTTATAACTCGGTTTGTTAGTCATAATATTGTACGACCGATGTTTAATTTTTTTCAAATCTACTTTTTTAAGTTTATAATTTTTTTTAATAATTTGCTGAATAACATTAATACATTTGCCTAATTTTTTAGTTTTAATCGAATATTTATCTGCAATTTTATGACCATGAGTTGAATTAAAAGGGCTATAAGATATGGTTGGGCAACCTCTTACTGAAGCCTCTAGTCCTCCTGTGCATCCTGAATGAACCACTAATTTTGCATGATGTATCCATTCCGAAATATTTCCTTTTTTTATAACTTTAACATTTTTAAATTTTTTAAGAAAGCTGTAATTATTTTCTGAGTCTGTTGGATGTGGTCTGACTATAATTTGTAAATCAGTTTTTTTTGCTAAAGCAATAATCAATTTACAAAATTCTCCATACATTCTTAAACTATCTTTTTTTACTTTTTTTACTTTGTTAATACTTAATCCTCGATCAAAATATTTACTTTCTAAATAAAAATTCAGCATTTTTTCAAATTTTGATCTAGACACTAAATAAGAAAAATTTAAACTAAACAGTATGTAATTCTTATATTTTAAATCCTTGTCATCATGAAAAAAATTAAAATCCTTTCTCCAAAAATCTATTCTAGGATTACCCGTTAGAGAAAATTTTTTTTTATAACGTGGAAATTTTTTACAAAGAAAATCAAAATCCCATTTTCCCCAACAAAAAACCTTGTCAACTAATTCCAAACTTTTATTTGAATAACGTAATTTAAGATAATCATTTTTAACTAAGCCAACTTCCTCATCTAAGCTCGTATAAAAAAAATTTTTTTTTTTTACAATATTCCATTTCTTTTAATCGATTAGGTGTTGGTGTTATTGATTTGTCTAAAATTATACCTGGTGCAAAAAAATCTCTCATTAAATAAGGTTTTAATCTACCCAAATATACATTCATGCCTTTCGAGGCGCTTTCCATGCCAAGTAATAACTTTGAATGAAATTCTCTGTTGAGTATTTCAATATTAAGGTAAAGATTCATTTTCTTTTTTAAGTTAATCAGAAAAATTATTTATATTTCTCTACAATCTTTTTTAATTCTTTAACAGTTAAGTAATCGTTATCATAGCTATTGTATGAAACGTACTTTTTCATTTTTTTATATTTGCTATAGTTTTTTTTCAATTTCTCACTTGCTGGATCTATTATTGCAAATTTTTTTCCTAAATCATATGTATTTAAGGAGTCAATTTTTGAAATCATTTCTTCGTGAAGTTTTTCACCAGGCCTAATTCCTATAAATTCTATTTTATTTTTTTTATTCAAAGCATTTGCTAGATCTAAAATTTTATAACTTTTTAATTTTGGTACAAATATTTCTCCGCCAATCATATTTTTCAAGCACTCTATTGATAAATCAATTGCTTGATCAAGCTCAATATTAAACCTTGTCATCTTTTCATCTGTAATCTTAAAATTTTGATTATTTTTTAATTTTTCAATTAAAAGGGGTAAAACTGAACCTCTGCTATGCAAAACATTTCCATATCTTAAAACTGAAAAACTTATTTTTTTTTTTCCAACAACATTATTTGCAGCTGCAAATAATTTGTCGGCACAAAGCTTAGTGGCCCCATACAAATTAATTGGAGAGGAAGCTTTATCTGTTGATAAAGCTAAAACTTTTTTCACAGAGCTGTCTAAGCAAGCTTCAATCAAATTATTTGATCCTATAATATTAGTTTTTATAAATTCAAAAGGATTATATTCGGCAGTATCTACTTGCTTTAACGCTGCTGCATGAAAGACATAGTCTACTCCTTCTAATGATCTTTTAAGTCTTTCTTTGTCTCTTATATCGCCTAAAAAAAATCTTAAACACGAATATTTTTTAGTATCTATTTTTTTTTTTATTTCATATTGTTTGAGCTCATCTCTTGAAAAAATTATTAATCTATTAATTTTAGGATATTTATTAAGTAAGCGCTCTGTAAGCTTTTTTCCGAAAGATCCTGTCCCCCCGGTAATTAAAACAGATTTATTATTTAGCATATTTTTTTAATATCTGAATTATATTTTGAATAACAATCAATTGTTCTCTTTTTTTTAAGCTATAATATATTGGCAAAGAAACTTCTTGGCTATAAAATTTTTCAGATACAGGAAAATTTTTATCTTCAAATCGAAATTTCTTTAAGAAACTTTGTTTGTAAACAGGTATATAATGTACCTGTAAATTAATTTTTTTTTTTGACAAAATTTCAAAAAATTTTTTTTTGTTAATTTTTAAATTTTTAAAATCTATCAATAATGGATAAAGATGATATGAATGATAATTTGATTTCAATTTTTTTGGTATTTGTATGTTAGGTAATCCTATAAATTCATTATTATATATTTTTGATATATCCTGTCTTCTTTTTACAAAACTATCTAATTTCTTAAGTTGAGAAATTCCAAGCGCACATTGAATATCTGTTAGTCTATAATTATATCCAACTTCATTAACAAAATAGTTCCATTGTCCAAATTTTTTAATCATCTTAGGATCTTTAATCATTGAATGGGATCGTAATAATCTAATTCTATCTGCTAATTTTTTATTATTAGTTAAAACTGAGCCTCCTTCTCCAGTGGTAAAATTTTTTGCAGGATGATAGCTTTGTGTTACTAAATCAGCAAAAGAAACTGCATATCCTTTGTTTCCATTTAGTTTTGCGCCTAGTGCATGACAGTTATCATTTATTAGATAAAAATTATATTTTTTAGATAAATATTTTAAGGCGTTCCAGTCACATGGGTTCCCAGCATAATCCACAGCAATAACTGCAGATATTTTTTTACTTTTTTTAATTTTGTGCTCTAATTTATTTGGATCTAAAGTATAATTATTTTCACATATGTCTACAAAGTCAGGAATATGATTGTTCATTATTATTGAACTTACTGTTGAAATGAAGGTGATTGGAGATGTGATTATTTTTGATTTTTCTTTTAAATTTAGAGACTTGATTGCTAAGTGAAGTGCCGCTGTTCCATTAGTTAAAACAATACTATAATTGCTTTTAAAATAAGTTTTCAAATTTTTTTCAAATTTTTCAACGTATTCACCTTGCGTTAAATTATTTTTTTTAAGGACACGCTGTACCGATTGAAAATCGTTCTTATCTAAAAAGTGCTTTGCGTAAAATAAACTCATAGAAGTGTTTTAAGCAAATGTTGAGGATTTTTTAAGTTAGAAATTTTTTTCAACAGAGAAAAATTTTTAACAAAAAAATTAAAATCATTTTTATAATCCAAAGTTATTCTTATCTTTGAATAATCCTTATGATAAATAGAGTAATTTTTTACAAAATTCGGGTTATTTTTGTATATCCACATAGTAACATGCTCTAGATTTTCTGGGGTTTTTGCATTTTCATATATATGCCTTAATGTTTCAAAACTAAATATTTCACAATCAAATCCGTGAGGCACTTTACGAGGTTTGTTATTTGTTAAAAATTTAAGTTTTTTTTTTTTATAATACATCATCATTTTTTTAATGATATGAATATTTATAAATGGACAATCCGGTGTTATTCTTATGATATTCTTAGAATTATATTTTTTTGAACAATTAAAAAATCTTGATAAAACATTGTTTTCGCTGATACCTTTTGAGTTAACGAATAAATTGACGTTGTGTTTTTTTATAATTTCATGAAATTTTTTAACATCTTCTCTGAAAGATATTGCTAAAATAATTCTGTTCAAATATTTAATTTTTTTTAAGTTTAAAATTAAAATTTCAAGTATAGTTAAATCATTTATTTTGTAAAAAATTTTATTAGGTAATCTTTTTGAATTGGACCTACATTGTAGGATTACATCAAATTTCATAATGTTTAATACATTATTAATATCAAATTAATATATTTTAAATAATTTAAAATTTTTTTCAGTGCATAAATCAAGCCAATTGAGCTATTAGTACTGGTCAGCTGCACACATTGCTGCGCTTCCACATCCAGCCTATCAACGTGG
>MDTE01069211.1_pt1 | contig 11558 bp, 10 predicted proteins | sample 811231 | NCBI WGS metagenome assembly MDTE01 (sample SAMN05326651, study PRJNA326480) | marine metagenome | isolation source: seawater | place: Indian Ocean: Red Sea | collected 2010
TCTGCAAGAACATTTCCACAAATTACTGTTAATGGAGAATTGGTAGGAGGCTATACTGAGTTTGAAGCAAAAGTAAGATCTGAAGAATAATTGGAAACCCTGAATAACTATATTCTTCTTGTTGATAGCTACTTCGGAAGTGCTGCTTGGTTTCCTTTGTTTCTGCTTTCGATAGGTATTTTTTTTACAGTATATTTAGGAGTTCCTCAATTCAAATATTTTTTAAGAGGATGGAAAATATTATTTTCCTCTGGAAAAGGTAACGAGGGTCAAACATCTCCTTTTCAAGCTTTGAGTACGGCCTTATCAGGGACTGTTGGCACAGGAAACATAGGTGGTGTAGCAATGGCTATTTTTATTGGTGGCCCAGCAGCTTTATTTTGGATGTGGATTACCGCTTTTCTGGGGATGACGACTAAATTTGTTGAGGTTTCTTTGTCTCATGCATATCGAGAAAAAAATTCCTTTGGAGAAGTATCAGGCGGTCCAATGGTGTATATGGAGAAAGGCTTAAACATGAAGTGGCTAGGATCTATCTTTGCTTTTTCTCTCTTGATAAGTACTTTTGGATCAGGAAATATGCCTCAAATTGATAATATTTCAAGTACCATTGAGTCAAGCTTTGGAATCGATCCTTTAATTACTTCTGTTGTAATGAGCTTTTTAGTGGCTCTTGTAATAATTGGAGGTATAAAGAGAATATCTTCAATAGCAGCCTCAATAGTTCCATTAATGGCTTTTATATATCTCATTGGTGGGTTGAGTGTTTTAATATTCAACTATGAAAATATCATTCCCTCTTTTCAAATAATCATTCTTGATGTTTTCGAAGGTACTTCTGTTGTAGGAGGTTTTCTTGGAGCTTCTTTTTCACTCGCTTTTACTTATGGAGTTGCAAGGGGTTTGTATTCTAATGAAGCAGGTCAAGGATCTGCTCCTATTGCGCATGCAACTTCAAGAACTAAATACTCAGTTGAAGAAGGATTTGTATCAATTTTAGAGCCATTTATAGATACAATCATAATCTGCACTTTGACCGGCTTAGTAATTCTTTCATCTGGAGTTTGGACAGAAAAATTCAATAACACCTTCGAAAAGACATCAATGTATGTCATTGATGGCTCTTTAGACGAGCAAAGAGATGGTAAAGATATTTTAAATTTTTTATATGGTGAAGATTCCTCTTTAAGAGGCTTTACAGGAGACCTAAACATTGTCTCAGGCAAAATTCAAAATACGGTAACAATTCTTAATAATAGATCTATCGCTGAAGAGGTTACTGTAAAAAAAAATGGTATTCCTTTTACAGGAAAAATTAGAATCAATCGTTCGCAGATGGATGCTGATTATGAGTTTATTGGTAAATCGTTAGTAAAATCTGCAGTCTTAACAAGTAAGGCATTCAATAAAGGATTTTTTGGAAATTATGGCGAGTATATTGTCTCTATTGGATTATTGTTATTTGCCTTTTCTACTGTAATCTCGTGGGCATATTATGGAGATCGCTGTTCGGCCTACTTATTCGGAGATTCTTCAATAATTTATTACAGAATTTTTTATATTTTAGCTTTTTTTATTGCAGGTAGTGGCTATATCGATACTGAAATCATATGGAATTTTGCATTGATTACAGTAGCTGCAAGTACATTACCTAATTTAATTTCAATTTTTCTTCTTAGAAAAGAAATGAAGAGTCTCATTAATTCTTACAACAACAAAAATAATGACTGATGTAATTGTTATTGGCGGCGGTGTAATTGGATTAAGCATAGCTCGTGAATTATCAATTTCAGGAAAAGAAACTATTGTTTTGGAAAAAAATGAAAGATCAGGAGATGTAACTTCATCACGCAATTCTGGAGTGATTCATGCAGGAATTTATTATCCGGAAAATTTTTTAAAAACAAAACTTTGTGTTCAAGGAAATAAGCTTATTTATGAATATGCCAAAGAAAAAAATATTAATCACAAAAAATATGGAAAATTTATTATTGCTTTAGATAAAAAGGAACTCTCAAATCTAGAAAGTATTTTAATTCAAGGAAAAAAAAATAACGTCGAAATAGATACTGTAGAAAATGAAAAGGTTTTAGAAAATAATCCAGGATTAATATTCAAGAAAGCACTTTACTCACCTAATTCAGGAGTGATTGACGTGCCAGAATATGTGACCGCTTTAGAAGGAGACATACAGCATTCTGGTGGTCTTATCTCTTTAAGAACTTCTTTTTTATCTGCAAAAAAAAATAAAGATAAGTTTGAAGTTACTTGTTTAGCAGACGATAAATTTTCAGTAGAAAGTAAATACTTAATTAATTGTAGTGGTTTAAGCAATGAATTAACTCTTAAAAATATAAAAAATTTTCCAGAAGAAAAAATTTATAAGAATTATTTTGCCAAAGGTCACTACTTCAAGTATTCAGGTAAATCTCCTTTTTCAAATTTAATTTATCCAGTATCAGGACAACATAGCTTAGGAATTCATGTTGGTTTTGACTTAGCAGGCGGAATGAGATTTGGACCTGACGTAGAGTTTGTCAATGAGATTGACTATAGTTTCAATGAGTCATTAAAAGATAAATTTATGGACTCTATTTCTAAATATTGGCCAGAGATAGATTCTTCTAAATTACATCCAGACTATACTGGAATAAGACCCAAGATAACCAAACCAAATGAAACTATGAAAGATTTTAGTATTCAAACCGTTGTTGATCATGGAATTAAAAATTTTATAAATTTACAAGGTATCGAAAGTCCTGGACTCACATCCTCTTTAGCAATAGGTAAATTTGTTAGAAATCATTTATAGAAAGAGTTCTTAGAAATCCAAGTTCTTCAGCAGTCTCTTTTAGAGATTCAAGTCTTCCGCTCTTCCCAGCGTGACCTCCAATCATATTCATTTTTAAAAGAATAGGATTTTTCGAAGTAGAGTGCTCTCTTAATTTAGGAACATATTTTGCAGGTTCAAAATATTGAACTTGTGAATCGTACAAGCTTGAAGTCACTAGAACTGAAGGATATGGTTTGTTATCTATATTGTCGTATGGTGAATATTTTTTTATGTAAAAGTATTCTTTTTTTATCTTAGGATTTCCCCACTCTTTATACTCGAAAGTTGTTAAAGGAATACTTTTATCAGACATAGTAGTTAAAACATCTACAAAAGGCACAGCAGATACTATGCCTTTGTATAATTCAGGTTCGAGGTTAATAATTACCCCCATAAGCAGGCCTCCAGCACTTCCGCCCATGGCATAAGTATTGTTTTTATTACCAATATCTCTTCTCAAGAGTTCTTTTGTGCAATCAATAAAATCATAAAATGTATTCATTTTATTCATCATTCTTCCTTGATCATACCAATCTCTGCCTAAGTCCTGACCTCCACGGATATGGGCAATAGCAAAAATAAAACCTTCATCAATTAATGGCATAAATGAAAATTTAAATGAGGGTTCAATAACTAATCCATAAGATCCATATCCATACTGTAGTAAGGGGGCATTCTTTAAATTTAGTCCTTTTTTATATATTAGCGAGATGGGAACTTTGGTTTTATCTCTTGCAGTAATATAAATTCTTCTTGTTTCATATTTATCTGTTTTATGACCCATAATTTTTTGATTCCATATTTTCTTCCTTTTTTTTGTGTATAAATTTTGAGAAAAAATAGATGGAGGAGTGTTTAAACTAGAGAAACTGAAACAAAAATTATTAGCTTCGTAATCATTATTGTTAGATAAACTTACGGTATATGCTTCATCTTTAAATTCAATATAAGTTTTCTGTTTATTTTTTTTATTTATTTGAATTAATTGGGATAGGCCGTTCTTTCTAGTTTCTAAAATAATAAAATCCCTAAAACATAAAAAATCTTCAATTAATTCGTTTTTTTTATGCGAGACTAATATTTTCCAAAAATTTTCAGATGTTTTAGAAAAATTTGTCTTGTAAAGAGCAAAGTTTTTATTATTTTTTTTGTTACTTAAAATAAAAAAATCTTCTGGTGTATCATCAATATAATATAAATGCTTTTTTTTTCTTTTAAGAAAGCATTTTAATTTTGAATTTTCATCATCAAGATTCAAAAACCACATTTCATTAGATTCTGTTTTGGAAGTTTGAAGAAATAGATATTTTTTGGTTCTACTTAATGAAATACTCAAATTAAATTCAATATCCTGTTCCTTATAAATTAATTTATCTTTTTTTAAGTTCGTACCTAATTTATGAAAATACAAAGAATTTGTAATGAGAGTAGTTGGATCTTTTTTTAAGTAAAAATATCCATTTGATGATTTATTCCATACGATAGTTCCAGTAGATGCACATATATTATTTTCAAGATTTTTGTTATTTAATATATCTTTAATAATTATAGAAAATTCTCTTCTACCATTTCTATCTTCACCGTAAGCTATGTATTTATGATTTCTTGACGGGAAAATATTTGAAATATTAAAGTAACTTTTATTTTTAGCTAATTTATTTACATCAAGAATTAGTTTTTTTTTATTTTTAAAAATTTGATAGTACTTTCTGTGTTCTTGAGAAAGTGATGCTGTTGAGAAATATTGATATTTGTCTATTTTTGTTTTGAATCCCTCCTCATGTTTTGGAAGGGCTTTTTTATATTTCTGAAATATCTTATTTGAGTTAACTTTATTAACTTTAAACCAATAATCAGTATATTCATTTTCCTTGGTCAGGTAATTTATAACATCTTTATTTTGCCTTTCGTCATCTCTTAACCAGTAAAAGTTATCAGTTCGCTCATCATTATGAGCTTTCATTTTTTTGGCTATTTTTTTTGGTTTCGGTGGTAATTTCATTTATTATTAGGTGCTTTTTTAGCTGGTTATGACGGATATAGATAAACAAAACTCTTTGAATGAAGAGAATATTATCAATGATCAAATAGATTTAGCTAGTTTATTTTCTATTCTGCTTGATAATTTTAATCTTCTCATTTCTGCCTTTCTAGGAGGGTTGGTTCTATCAAGCATCATTTACATCACTGCTGAAAGTATCTACAGCTCTAAATCTTTAATTGAAATTCAACAGCAGCAAAATTTATTTGAAGCTGGCATTCCTGGCTTGAATAGAGGTAGTGAAAACTCATTACTTGCTGAAGTGGCTATCTACAAGTCAGCTAACACGATAGATGACGTTGTAAATTATCTTAAAACTAATACTGATATCGAAGAAGATAGAATTCCTTCTTCTGGCTCTCTTAGATCAAATTTAACTGTTTCATCGAATAATAGATCCTTAATTACAATAGTATTTAATTATTCAGATCAAGAACTTACACAAATGATAGTTAATTTACTTAATCAAGAATATATAAATGATAGAAGAGATTTCAGAAAACGTTCTACTGCTGCTGGTAGAGAATTTATAAAAAGCGAGATTCCAAAAATTAAATCATCTTTAAAAGAAGCAGAAGATAACCTCAATAATTTTAAACTTTCAAAAAATGACTCAGCATTAATTTTTGAATCCGAAAATAAAAGCTCAGAATTAAATAACCTTTATCAATCCATAAAAGATATAGAATTTAAAGAGGTAGAACTCAGGGAGTTCTACAAAACAACTCACCCAATCTACCAAACTTTAACAGAACAAAAAAAGTTCTTACAAAATAAGATAGATATTATAGAAAGCGATATACCAAATATCCCCAGCACTCAAAGGACGTTAGAAAATTTAAAAAGAGAGGTAGAAATATATTCTGGAGTTTTAAGTGATTTATCGTCTCAAGAAATTAATCTTGCCATGGCAGAAGCATCAAGCAACAGTAATGTAAGAATTATAAATGAGGCTAGCAGTCCTTCAAAGATTCAACCAACTATATATGTTTTTTTTATCCCCTTTGCGATTATTTTATTCATTTATCTCATTCAAGCGATTAGACATTTTCTTGGTGACAAGATAACTAATTACGATGCTTTAATTGATTTTGTCGATAAAAAAAATGTTTTAGGCGAATTGCCATTCTACAAAAAAGGACTTGTAGGGTTTGAAGATTCCTCGACAGCAGTTGCTGAAGAATTAATGAATAAAATTTCTTATGAAGTTATTCAATCCCAAGATAACTTCTCATCAATTGCTATTGTAGGTTCAAAAAAAGGGGTTGGGAAAACGGAAATTTCTGAAAAACTTTTTTATAAACTTACATCAATGGGTAAGAAAGTTTGTCTTTTAGATCTAGATTATAAAAAAAGAGACTTAACTTTGAAGTCTATTTCTCAAACTAATACTCCAAAGAATTTTCAGGAATTTTATCAGAATATTGATACATACAGATTTGAACAAAGTCTATTTATTCCTTCATTTGATGTTGAAAACTCAGTAGAATTTTTTATGTCTGATGAATTCAAATCAGAAATCATGAAGCTCAAAAATGATTACGAAATTGTAATATGCGATACGCCTCCTTGGGGACTCTTTGTTGATGCCAAAATAGTAGCTAAACACTTCGATTCTGCTCTTTATGTGGTTGGAAATAAGATGTCTACTTTCAAAGACATTATTCTATTTAACAAAGATATTGATTCGTTCAATGAAAACATTGAAATTAAGTATTTTTACAATAAATTTGATATTTTCTTCAATTTTTTATGGTACAAGTATCAATATCCTAATTATTCTGATAATTATTATTACGAATACTCTGGTTATAGAAACCCAAAAAAATTCCTTTTTCAAAGGATTTTTGATAAATTGCGCATGTTTTTTAGTGATCTTAAAGAAAGATGGTTGAAATAGTGAACATAAATTTTTTGAAGAGGGTTTTTTTGGCCCTCATTCTTACCATTTCCCTTATATCTTGTTCAATAGGAACACATTTAAAACCTACTCAGGTAAAATCATATAAAGGAGTTTTCATTCCAGAATTATCATCTGAACCTATTTTGATAGAAAGAATTTCTAAACAACTAATTTCTAATGAATCAAGAAAAACACCTCTTAATCTGCCATTATCCTTACTAAATTATGAGCCATCTTCATATGAAGTTGGAATTGGAGATGTTCTTTTCATTTATGTTTATGGAGAGACTGAGAGACTATCAGCATCTCTAGCTAGAGGAGCTGCTATCAACCCAGTTTTTTCAAAGAAAGTAAGAGATGATGGGACAATATTTTACCCAAACGCTGGAGTTATAGATGTTAAAGGCAAGAGTATTGAAGAAATACGTTTAATTCTGACAGATAAATTATCTGATGTTTTAAACAATCCTCAAGTTGATGTGTCTGTTACTGAATTTAATTCACAAAGAATAGTTATTTCAGGAAATTTTAGTAATGTTGGAACAATACCAATTACCTTAAATCCCGTAACATTGAATGAAGTAATAGCCAATGCAAATCCTTATGGTACAAATGGAACTTTTTCTAATGGCGACCTAACTTCTTTAAAGCTTTCTCGTGATGGAGTAACTTATGATATTGATTTTGAATATTTATCAAGGACATCTTTAATTCAAAATTACATTTATTTAAAAGATAAAGATGTGCTTTATCTACCTGACAACTCTTTAAGTCAAGTTCACGTTTTAGGCGAAGCTAACTCGCCTACATCAATCACTTTAAGAAGAAAAAATATTTCTTTATCTCATGCCTTGGCTACTTCTCAAGGTTTAAATCAATCTACATCTAGAGGAAAAGAGGTTTATGTATTTAGACCAAAAGATTTCGAGGGAAAACCAAGAATCTTTAAATCAAATATATCTTCTCCTACTGGATATTTGCTAGCTAGTGATTTTTTACTTCAAGCAGAAGATATTGTTTTTATTGGTACTGCAGGAGTTACTTCTTGGTCTAGATTCGTTAGTCAACTACTTCCATTTACTAACTTTATTAACTCAGCTGAATCTACTGACTTAATAACAAATTAAATTAAAATTTTCTTGAAGTTAATTCTGATATTAGTATTTTTTTTTTCTAAATTTATCCAATCAAATATAACTCTAGAAGAACTTGATTTTTTCAGACAGATTTCTGACTCTAATTCAGTTTCAATAGTTTCTTCAGGAACCAAATATTGTGAAGATTTTTTTAACGAAAATAGAATATATAAACCCGGTTCGAATAACTCCATAACAAACTCATTTTCTTGTAAGTTTTCTTATGAAAGAAACAGGTTCTACATCTTTATGCTTGCTAATACAAAAGATCAAAGTAAATCTGTTCTAGAAAATTGCATAGATATTATTAATAATTGGCCGGAAATAATTGACCACTTAGATAAAAACTTTTTTTCTGTCAACAAAACATATTTAAATGGTTTTTTGATAGAGAATTTATTTAATGACCAAGTTTTAAATTTTTCTAAAATCTATGAAGATGATATTGACGAAAGAAGAAATCAGATTAATAAATTTATCATTGATAATAGAAATAAATTTTCATCAAATGATAAAGAAAATAATGAGTTAATAAAAAATGAAATATCTAAACTTGAAAAAATTTATAACAAAATAATTAACAGACAAGATACCAGTCTTGATAAATTAATTATTAATCAGATTAATAAGGTAACAAGGTATAAAATATTTGTGAATGATTTAGTAAATTTCCAATCATATAGTTGTAATTGGGTTCCTGGCAAAGGTTTAAAGCCATATATTAAAAGAGAAAAATTTAGTGAGTTTGAAAATATATAAAAGGGGAAATTAAATGGGATCTATAGTTGAGGCAAATAATATAAATATTTGGTATGAAGAATTTGGAGATAAAAATCAAGAAACAATACTTCTTATCATGGGAGCTAATGCTAATTGCATGCAATGGGATCGGGAGTTTATTGACCAGTTGGTTTTAAATGATTATCACGTAGTTAGATTTGATAACAGAGATGTTGGAAAGAGCACTTGGTTTGGAAAAGAACCTACTTTTAATAAATTTATAAAGATTCTCCCAAATTTTTTATTGAAAATGATTGTTAATAGTATTTTTGGCTTGGCTGTTGATGATAAGGGAAGATTTAAATTTAGTGAATCCACTCCAACACAATACAATCTATTAGATATGGCTCAAGATGCTGTATCACTGATGGATGTTCTAAAAATTAAGAAAGCTCACATTATTGGAGCTTCAATGGGGGGCATGATTACGCAAATTATTGCCTTAGATTATCCAGAAAGAGTTTTGAGTATTACTCCCATCATGACTTCTCCAGGAATACAAAATGAATCTTTATCTGGCCCTACTGAAGAATTACTTGAGGCTATGAAAAAGTCTTTTGTATTTAATCTCAAAGGCAGAGTAGAAGATGGAGTGGTTGAAATTTATCGACAACTTACCGGCACACGTTTTCCATTTAATGAAGATGAATTTAGAGAAAAACTTAAACCAATCATAGCTCATGGTAACAATCCTTTTGCTCTTCATGGAGCAGCAGTTGGCGCCAGTCCAGACAGAACCAGTCGTCTTAATGAAATAAAGGTTCCTGCTCTTATTATTCATGGAACAGAAGACGCCATTCTGCCATTGGATCATGGTGTTGCTGTTGCAGATGGTATTAAAGATTCAAAGCGAATGATTATGGAAGGAGTAGGCCATGAAATACCTGAAGAACTACTACCTGAAATAGTGAGTAAAATTGTAGAAAATATTAAAAGAGCTTCTTAAATTTAGCTTAAATACTTTTTTGTATTTAAAATAAAAATTTCTTTTATTTGTTTATCGTTTAAACCTTGAACAACATTTAGTCTCAAAAAGAAAATAAAAGAAATACATTCAAATATTATTTCTCTTTCGGGTTTCTTTTTATTTTGAATTTCTGGAAGGATTGAATATACGAAATCTCTTAAAATTTGATTCCAAGAAAAAATATTTTTTCGTAAAGTTTTGTCTCGCCATACGTTTTTAAAAGTCCAACGAAGAATATTTTGATTTTTAATATAAAGTTGAATTAACACTGCAGAAAGATTTTCAATTCTCTTTTCAAGACAATCTTCTCTTTTAATTGTTAAAAAGGCACTTGTAAATTCATGAGCAAGTATTTGATCAAGATTTTTCAGGAGTGCTTCTTGATCTTTAAAATGGCGAAATATTGTTCTAGTTCCTATTTTTGCTTCTTTTGCAATTGCATTAAATGAAATATCGATATCTCCTTTTCTAACAATTTTCAAAACAGTATTTAAGATGAGATCAGCTGTAGACTCACTCCTTAATTTTCTACCGTCCTTCTTTCTTTCTTTCATAAAGTTTTGACACCCACACTGTCATATTCTATATTTATTTGAAGAGTCATAGCAAGGAGAGAGCTAATGAAATTAATTTTCAGTTTTTTGATACTTCTCTTTTTAAATTTTTTCTTCTCATTAAATTTATTTGGAGAAGAAATAAGAGAGGGTGTTTTAAGAACTCCTGATGAGAGGTTTGAAAACCTTAAAGATTATTCTTACAAACCAAATTACATGATGATCGATGATCTGCGCATTCATTATTTAGACGAAGGTCCAAAAGATGCCAATCCAATTTTTCTTCTTCATGGCGAACCTGCATGGAGTTATTTATTTAGAAAAATGATACCAATCCTTACCGCACAAGGTCATAGAGTAATCGTTCCAGATTGCGTAGGGTTTGGTAAATCAGATAAATTTATTTCAAAATTCGACTATTCTTATAAACATCATGTTGATGTTATGAAAGAGTTGGTTGAAAGATTAAATCTCAAAAATGCGTCTTTTTTTGGGCAAGATTGGGGAGGTTTAGTCGGTCTAAGAGTGGTTGCGGAATTACCAGATCGCTTCAGTCATGTAATTGTATCTAATACCGGTATGCCAGCTCGTTCTGGTTTATCAGCTTGGATATTTGAAAAATTAGTACAGCTTAGAGTATGGTGGATTGGTCCTATTACCTTTGAAGAACTAATGTCAAAGGCGCAAGGTGCTCTAACAACTGAAAATCCTTCTTCATCAACAGGAGTTTCTATGTTTAGCAATTGGATTGCATATTCCTACTATGCAAATGATATGAATATTGCAGGAATTATTGAAAACTTTGGCAGAATAAATTTATCAGAGGCAGAAGCTTATGCTTATGAAGCACCATATCCTTCTGGAAAGTATAAAGCCGGAGCTCATGTTTGGCCGTACCTTATCCCTACTCAACTAACTGAAAATGAAAAACTTTGGCAAGAAGTATTTGAAAAGTGGGACAAGCCTTTTTTAGTAGCATTTGGTGAAAATGAAAGAATTACTCTGCCAATGAAAGATGTTTTTTTAGATAGGATACCTGATCCTACTGTCATTACTTTAGGTGGTGCGAGTCATTTTGTTCAAGAAGAAGTTGGTCCCGAGCTCGCACAAATTATTAGTGATTTCATTCAAGGAAAGCCGGTAACAGATCTACCGGCAAAAAAAGAGCCCTCTCAAGAGTGGAAAGACGGCTAGAGAAGTCTCCTTTATTAAATAATAATGATATAAATTTGGTAAGATAATTTTCTTATTCCCGGGAGGATTTTCATGACAGATTCAATAAAGCTTATAGGAAATGTAGCATCACCATACACCAGGAAGATGGTCGCATATCTGAGATATAAA
>MDTE01129374.1_pt1 | contig 11557 bp, 12 predicted proteins | sample 811231 | NCBI WGS metagenome assembly MDTE01 (sample SAMN05326651, study PRJNA326480) | marine metagenome | isolation source: seawater | place: Indian Ocean: Red Sea | collected 2010
CGTTCCAGCGGGGTCGCCGCGTTGTTGGCCCATACTCCCTGCATGTCGGGACGGCCTTCGGGCGTGCGGGGAATGTCCGCAAAGCCAGGCAATGCTGCCAAGGCCACCAGCCCAGTGATCACAAACCGTAGGCTACGCATGCTCCCCTCCGCGGTCCAAGATCATCTGATTATACTCACCAAATCACAAAACGCAGCCGCGCGGAATCATTCTCCGTAGGCCAGTTCCAGAAGTTCCAGAACGTCACCCACCTGCAAGGCCCAGAACCACACCGCTCCCACAAGAATCAGAAGCGAAGCGCCGAGCGCGACCTTTTGGAGCGTTCTGGAACTCATAGCCACCTCACGAAAACCCAATCCAGCGACCACATGCCGCTACGGTAATCCACACCGTCATGGACGCCACGGCCACGCAACGCAACACCCAGGGGCTGATGGATTGGTGGTCGTGACGAAGCAGCGGACGTCGGATTGCATAAACAAACACGACACCAACCACCAGCGCGGCCATCTTGGCCCAGAACATCTCGTTGTAATACAGCTTCATCGCCACTGCCGCGCTCATGTATACGCCGGACACCACGAGGCCGAGCAGGGCGATGCTGAACCATTTCTGGGTGTTCGCCAGCACCACTTCCGAGGCTACGTCCCTCAACAAAACCCCCAGCAACCGCAAGTCGCCCAGGAGCACCATGCCGCCCAGCAGGGCCAGCGCGAGCAGGTGCACCATCTGCACCACAGCGAACATCCCCGCACTGGATTTGGACAATGTTGCCAGGTAGGAGGCGTCGAGCCATTCGAAAAACCAGAGTACGTCCACCTGCCCTCTACTCCAAAGCCGCCAACTCGTCTGCGCAGCCGGCCGCCCAATATATCCAGCGGGGCATTTCCCGGTAACAATCGAACCAGTCGTAAGCGATAGCTCTGCCGCACAGAACCACGCCAGCCCACAAACCTAGTGACAAGCCCGCTCCCACACGTATACGTTTCGGTGGGCGCGGGCTCGTATCCCAGTCACCCACCGACGCGCGCATCTTGCCCCGGAACAGCCAGGCGTTCACACCCGCGGCGATGAGCAGAACTACTTTGATGCGAAACCACACACTCTGCGTGGTGCGAACGGGTATGGCGTAAAACAGAATGAAGCCCGTTACCAGCATGACGGCAAAACCGATCATCATTGGCTTGTCCAGACGCGCCGCCATTGTCGATGCGGGGATGTTAGTGAAGCCAACTCCCAGCATGCGCAGATCGATGGCCATGAGCATGCCGAGAAATAGCATGAGGGTAAGCACGTGGGTGGTCTCGACCCAGGCGTACACGTACAGCGACTCGTGCAGCCCTGTGCTCCACTCATGAGTATCCAGCCAGCGTGCCAACGCCAACAGCCACTCGTTGAGCAAAACAAACCCCTCCCATATCTTCAGCGACCATCTTAGGCCTGAAGCCGCACGCTTGGAAGGCGAAGCGCGACGCAAGCGAGAAGCTTGCGTTATGCTGGCTCAATTTTCCGAACCAACGGTCACGAGCATGAGCGAAGACAGCGCGCCTTACACGCCCCCGAAAGTCTGGACCTGGGACAAGGAGAGCGGCGGTCGCTTCGCCAACATCAATCGCCCTGTGGCCGGTGCCACCCACGACAAGGAACTGCCCGCCGGCGAGCACGCCCTGCAGCTGCACTCCCTGGCCACCCCCAACGGTATCAAGGTCACCGTCCTGCTTGAGGAATTGCTAGAGCTTGGTATCGAAGACGCTGAGTACGACGCCTATCTCGTGAACATTGGCGAGGGCGATCAGTTCGCTAGCGGCTTCGTGGCCATCAACCCCAACTCCAAGATTCCAGCCCTGTCGGATCGCAGCACCACGCCGCCAACCCGCGTTTTCGAATCCGGCGCAATCCTGCTGTATCTTGCGGAGAAGTTTGGCGCTTTCATTCCCCAAGATCCTTCGGCACGGGCGGAATGCCTGTCCTGGTTGTTCTGGCAGATGGGCAGCGCCCCGTATCTAGGTGGCGGGTTCGGGCATTTTTACGCCTACGCACCGGAGAAGATCGAGTACTGCATTAATCGCTACGCTATGGAGGTGAAGCGACAGCTGGACGTTCTGAACCAACATCTGGCTGAGCGGCGGTTTCTCTGCGGCGACAACTACACCATTGCGGATATCGCCAACTACGCGTGGTACGGCGCCGTGGTGCTGCACAACATCTACGAGGCTGCCGAGTTTCTGGAGGTCTCCTCGTACACCAACGTGGTGCGCTGGGCACAGGAAATCGAGGCGCGTCCAGCAGTTCAGCGTGGCCGTCGTGTCAACAAAGCCTGGGGGCCAGAAGAGCAACGCGTTCCGGAGCGGCATGGTCCCACCGACTTCTAGACCCGCTAGCACCCGGATCGGCGCAGCACCTGCCGCCTAGGGCGCACCCGCAAACCCAAGCACTGCCCGCGTGCCAGCAATATGCGCGGGGGCCCGAAGAGCATCAAATCACTAGGGGTACCCGCGCAGGAACGGGAAACACAGCGAAAATGCCTTCATGAGGTAATGGCGTAGCAGATAGCGGGCATTGCGCGGCGTCCAGAGCCGCTCGGCCACCGTAACCGACAGTGTCAGATTGCGACTGGTGTGGAACCAGCTCGGCGGCATGATCAGAACCTCCCCCGCTCGCAGGACCGCACGGTAGGGGTGCAGATCCGCGTTGTCGAACCCAGGGCTGTTGCGCTCGGAGAACGGGTCGAACTGCGAAAACATTTCGGCCTGACGCGGCGCCTGACGGTAGGCACCCAGAGCGTAGCGATCTTCCGGGGGAAACAGCACGAACTCCTTTTCCCCCTGAAGCTGCAGAAAGCACACCAACGGCCCGCGGGCATCCTGATGCAGCCTCCCAAAACCAGTGCCAGCCGGGCCCACGAAAAGCTCCTGGTCACAGCCGCGCCCGGACCAGGGGCGCAGAAGATTTCGCCCCACCAAACTAGGCATGCGATAGAAATCCAGCAACCGGGGGAAGTTCTCCGGAATGGACAGGTTGCTCAGATACATGATGAGCCCGGATTCCGCTTCATCCAGAAACTCACGCACCGTGAGCTCACTTGCCATGCTTTGGAGTGCCAGCACATCCTCCGGCGGGAACCACGCGAGCTTGGCAATACGCAAAGTGGAGCCGTAAGAGACATCCAACTGGTTGATCTGCAAGTCGCCGTAGCCGGTCCGCAGGGCCTCCATCAGCCCGTCCGCGTCGGAGTCACAGACACTGGAGGCATCGCAAATCAGCGGGGTAGAACGAAACGCCTGGAGATACTCTCTCGATGACAGAGATTCACAGCGCTTGACATCGCCCGCATCCCGAAGCCGGTCTGAAAGCGGTTGCGCGGCAGCATCGACTACGATGCCGTATTTCTCCACTACCGCCGCTTGGCGCTCGCGGATTTCGCGGATTCGCTCCTGCATCTGGATCAGCAACCTCCAATTGAGCCGCTCAGGCCAGGGCCGTGAACCGGAAAGCCTAGCAGACCCTATCTGCGACTTCTTGAATGCGGGTCGCAAAGCCTCCAGATGGTGCCGGGAGGGGCTGTTAAGCCACGGTCTGAGCCAGCGAAGCCGAGAATATGCAAATCCCCATGATGACCAGCATCACACCGAAGCCTCGTTGCAGCTTCTCCTTGGGCAGCTGGCGTGCGGTGTGCGCTCCCGCCACGCTGCCCGCAATGCCCAACGCCGCGATGGACAGAATTACGGTGTAGTCAAGCTGATGGCCTTGTAAGGCGAGTACGTCCTGATACTTGATGAAACCCACGAGAGACTTGAAGGCGATAATCACCAAACTGGTTGCCACAGCACGCACCATGGGCAAGCCACCCAGCGCCATGAGGGCGGGCACGATCAGGAATCCGCCACCCACCCCGGCAAATCCTGTCACCACGCCTACCACCACGCCATCGGCCCCGATGCGCCAGAAGCGCCGTTGCGACGGGTCGCCGGTTGCTGCGTCGCGAGCCGCGCAGGTGCCGGACTTGAGCATAAAATCCCCCGCCAGCGCCATCACCACGGCAAACACGCCCAGCTGCGCGGTGCCACTCACGTAGCCCGAAGCCCAGGCACCGCCATAGGTGCCGGCCATCCCCGGAACGCCGAAAAGCACTACCGTGCGCCAATCTACCAGGCGCTCGCGGATGTAGCTGACGCTGCCTGCCAGCGCAATGATGCCCACGATGGCGAGGGAGCCGGCGATCGCCACCTTCTCGTCCTGGCCGAGCAGATAGCGCAGTACCGGCACCGTGAGAATGGAACCGCCCGAACCCATCAATCCGAGGCTGAAACCGATGACCAATGCACCCGGCCACAGCAGGATGACGGCCATGTCAGGCTATCTCCGCGGGCTTGGAGCAGAAATCGAGCATCTGGTGTGCGTCAGCGTCTTATTTCTATAAAGAATAACCTATTAACTAAAAGATATATATAACACAGTGACAGTCAATTGCCGGGCCGCCCAAAAAACGGGAGCACCAATCGCGGCATAGCGGAATATCTGGATGCCAATGGCCACCATCTCGCAGGGTAATACTGCGCGGGAATTGCCGATGGCAGCGAAGAGCCGGACGGCTGCTGGCAGGCTAGAGCGCGCCTGCGTAGCGGTCCAGCAACTGCAGCGAGCTGTCCTCATCATCTGGAGGCACCCACAGCACGGCACGATCCACGGGCAGCTCGCGCAGTTCATCCACCACCGACAGTGGTGGGGCGAAAACCGATACCGAGATCTCCGCCGGGTCTCTTCCTGCCTCTTCCGCAACTCGATGTAGCGTACCAATACTGTCCCGCAGCCAGTCCACGCTGCGCATGCGTGGCAGCCATCCATCCGCATAGCGCACGATGCGCCGCAGCGTATGGAGGGTTTCGCCACCCAGCACCAACGGTGGGTGCGGCGCCTGCACCGGTTTGGGCCAGGACCATACGCGCTCGAAATTCTCGAACTCTCCGCGGAAGGTGGCTTCCTCCTGAGTCCAGATAGCCTTGAGCGCCTGCATCTGCTCTTCGAGCTTGGCAAACCGAGATTCATATTGGGTGCCGTGGTTCTCCATCTCCTCGCGATTCCAGCCACCGCCGAGCCCCATGATCACCCGGCCGTTGGACATGTGATCCAGCGTCGCCACCGTCTTTGCCAGCGTTAGGGCCTGATGCTCGATGGCGAGGCAGATACCGGTTCCCAGCTTGATCTTTCGGGTGACCGATGCGGCAGCTCCCAGGGCCACGAAGGGATCCAGCGTGTGCGAATACTCCCTGGGCAGGTCCCCCTCGAAGGGGTATGGCGTGAGGCGGCTGGCCGGAATGTGCGTGTGCTCGGGCACCCAGAGGGATTCGAACCCACGCTCCTCCACGGCAACCGCCAGGCGGTCGAAGGCCATGGAGTAATCCGTACTGAAAGAAAAGATTCCGATATCCATTACCGCTCCTAGTTTATTGCCGCCTTGTCGGCAGGCGCGGGCGTCAGTTGGAAACCCGCATAACCGCCTGCCACGACCTCCTCGCATTTTTCCCTGTAGGCGCGGACGCCGCCCGTGTATGGCATGAACACGCGAGGCTTGCCCGGAATATTGGCGCCCACGTACCAGGAGTTACCTTGTGGAAACAGCGTCAGATCGGCCTCGTGATTGACGTGCTCCACCCAGGCGTCTTGCGCCGCCTGCGTGGCTTCGAAGGTGGCACAACCGCTCGCACCCATTGCCGCAATACAGTCGGCAATGAACTCCACGTGCTGCTCGATGGACACCACCATGTTACTCAACACGGACGGGCTGCCCGGCCCAGTGATGAGGAACAGATTCGGGAAGCCACATACTGCCAGACCCAGGTAGGCCCCCGGGCCTTCGGCCCACCGCTCTTTCAAGGGAACACCACCCCTGCCACGAATATCCATCGCGTTCAGCGGCCCGGTCATGGCGTCGAATCCGGTGGCGAACACCAAACAGTCTAATTCGAACTCGCCCGCCACCGTCCGCAGGCCAGTTTCGGTGATTCGCTCGATGGGAGCCGAACGCACATCCACCAACCGCACGTTGTCGCGGTTGAACGTTTCGAAATAGTCGGTATCCACGCAGATCCGCTTGGCCCCGATGGGGTGATCCCGGGGCGTGAGCAACTCCGCAGTCTCAGGATCTTTCACCGTCTCGCGGATCTTTCGCCGAATGAAGTCCGCGGCCGTATCGTTGGCTTGTTTGTTCTCCATCAGATCGGCGTATGCGATCATGAACCCGGCTCCACCTTCCCGCCAGCGCGACTCGTATTCGGCCTCGCGCTCGTCCACACTCGCCTCCAAGGCAGAGTGCGGCACCGTGGTCCAGGCGGCGTTGCCGAAATCCGTGGTCTTAGCGCGCGCCCGCTCTTCGGCAAATCGTTCTTTGTAAGCATCCACCCAGTCGGCGACCAAAGGTCTGTTGACGGCGGGAACACTGAAGTTGGGAGAGCGCTGAAAGACGACGAGTTCGCGTGCCTGCTCGGCGATGAGCGGGATGGCTTGCACCCCCGACGAGCCAGTACCCACCACGCCCACGCACTTGCCGGTGAAATCCACCGCTTGGTGAGGCCAGCGGCCAGTGTGATACGTCTCGCCCCGATACGTATCCAGCCCGGGAAAATCAGCCACCGGCGCTGCCGCCAGGCAACCCACGGCGGAGATACAAAAACGCGCGTTCACCCTATCACCGGTGTCGGTCGTGACCCGCCAACGGCCGCTGGGTTCATCAAAAATCGCTGCCTGCACGCGGGTTTCGAACTGGATGTCGCGCCACAGGTCCAGGGTGTCTGCCACATAGCGCAGGTAATCGAGAATCTCGGCCTGGGTAGCGAAGCGCTCTGACCAGTTCCAGCCCCGTTGCAGTTCATCGGAGAAGCCGAACTGGTAGTCCAGGCTCTCTACATCGCAGCGCGCACCCGGGTATCGATTCCAATACCAAGTACCACCCACGTCGGACCCCGTCTCGTAGGCTCGCACCGCCAAGCCCTGACTGCGCAGCTTGTGCAGCGCGTAAATCCCAGCAAACCCGGCACCAATGACCACCACATCGAGCGGCGCTTCGTCACTCATGCTTCGTCCCCCGAAAGTCTTGCTGGCATCCTATCCGATTTTCACCGATCGCCGCGAGTTGCATACAATCGCCCTTTGACCATAGAGCTTTCGAGGTGCGTTTATGGAACTACAAGGCAAGCGAATCATCGTAACCGGTTCGGCTCGGGGTATGGGTGCGGCAACCGTGCGAACTTACGCTGCAGCAGGTGCCAACGTTTACGCCATGGACCTCAACGACGCCGAAGGCGCCGAGGTTGCCGCGGCGGCCGCCAAAGCCGGCCCTGGCACCGTGGAGTACCTGCATGTCGATGTAGCTGATCGAGCCAGCGTGGAGGCCGCATTTCAGCAGGCCGTCAACAGCCTTGGCGGTTTGGACGCGCTTGCGCACCCGGCGGCTATTCATCAGGCCGCGAATCCCACTGATGTCACGGTGGAACAATGGGAGGCGGTCTTCTCGGTGAACGTCACCGGCACCATGCTGACCAATCAGATCGCCCACCAGCATATGAAGCCATGCGGCGGCGGATCAATCATTAATTTCGGCTCAATTTCCGGGCAAAGGCCGGAGCCCAGCGCAGCCGCGTACTCCGCCACCAAGGGCGCCGTGCATTCGTGGACGCGCTGCGCCGCCGGCGAGTGGGGCGCGGATAACGTTCGCGTTAACGCCATTCTTCCCGCCATGGCCACTCCCATGTACCGGCAGGCCCGTGCGGAGATGTCAGAGGAAGCCGCCACCATCGCCTATTGGCGCAACGAATATACGATCTCGCTGGGCCAGGCGTACGGCGACCCCGACGAAGACCTGGGGCCGGTCATGGTGTTCTTCGCATCGGATGCGTCCCGGTTCATCACCGGCCAGCTGATCCCAGTGGACGGCGGACAGGGCAACGTGCGCTGATAGACCGCCGCGACGCTAGGCGGCGTATCGCACCGGCATGGTCTTGATGCTATTGAGAAAGTTGGTTCGCATCCGAGTGACCGGCCCCGTCACCTGCAAAGTCGGATATCTGGCCAGCACCCCCTCCAGCAGAACGCGCAGCTGTATCTCCGCCAGCCGCCAACCCAGACACAGGTGCTGGCCGTAGCCGAACGACAGGTGGCGTGGGCCCTCGCGACTGACGTCAAAAGTGAAGGGATCAGCCCACTTCTCCTCGTCTCGATTGGCGGACATGTACCACATGGCCACCTTGTCGCCCGCCCTGATGGTGACGTCGCGCAGCGCGTAGTCCTGCAACGCGGTGCGGCGCATGTAGATTACGGGATGCACCCAGCGAATGATCTCATCCACCGCATTGGGTATCAGACCCGGGTCATCGAGCAGCTTCTGGCGCTGCTCCGGATGCTGACACAGCGCTAACAGGCCGCCTGAGATAGAGTTGCGGGTGGTCTCATTGCCGGCCACCACCAGCAGAACGAACGCCGACAGGTAGTCGGCAACGCTCATGGGCTCCCCATCCACCTCAGTGTTTACCAGCATGCTAATCAGGTCGGTTCGTGGTTCCGCTTTGCGCGCCTCATAGAGCTGCATGGCGTAAGCGGCAAGCTCCATGAATGCGCCCATGGTCTGCTCCCGGGACACGTTGATCTCAGGGTCATCGCCGCCAATCATCACGTTGGACCACTCGAACAGCTTGTAGCGGTCGGCCTGCGGCACGTCGAACAGCTCTGCCAGCATCTGAATGGGTAGCTCGGCTGCCACGTCGGCAACGAAGTCGCTCTCTGCGCTGCCCATCTTGCCGACCTCATCGAGCAGTACATCCGCTCGATCTCGGATCCGTGCGATCAATGCATCCAACCGCTGCGGCGTGAACCCCGGCGCCACCTGCCGCCGATGCTTGTTGTGCTCCGGCGGATCCATGCTGATCATGCTTCGGCCACCTTCAAAGTCTGCCAGCTCCGCCGGGCCCTCGACCTCTGCGCGGGTGAGGTTGCGCCGATTGGCGATCATTTCCGGCATGGGCAGAGTGATCCCCCCGTGCTTGCCGTCTGAACTGAAGAGGTGGGGCAGCTTGGAGATGGTCTCGATGTCGTCGTACTTGGTGATGGCCCAGAAACCTTTTCCTCCCCATGGCTCGGGGCAGAAAGCCAACGGCTCTTCGGCGCGCATGCGCGAGAAGATGTCGTGGGCCACGCTGGGGTTCTGGAACGTCTCTTCGTCAGACAAGGCCAGACGATCTGCTTTGGAGATGGGCATGCGGCATGCTCACGATTTGAGGAGGCGTTCAATTCTGCGACAGATCGCGTCATACACCAAATCGCGCGGAGTCCCCACGGCCACATGCCAATTCCGCTGGCGCGCGGTGGTCGTTTGCGCTGACAGTTCGCGTGTATAATTCCAGCAATCGACTCAAGGGAGGCGAGCATCATGTCCAAAGCAGAACTCATCGCGGTTGCCAAAGACCGTCTGGAACATTATCGAGCAGGCACCATGGCTTTAGGTGACGACGTCTTTCGCGTGCCGGCCAGCGACTACTTTGACGAAGATCGATTCCGCCTGGAGGTGGAGCGCATTTTCCACCGCCTGCCGCTGCTTCTGGCCCCCTCGGCCGAGCTCCCCAACCCGGGTGATTACAAGGCTATGACTGTGTGCGGCACGCCGGTGCTGCTGGTGCGCGATACCGCGGGCGAGCTACGCGGCTACTACAACAGCTGCAGCCACCGCGGCACCTGGTTGACGGCGGAAGGTACGGGCAACGTTTCGCGTCTCGCGTGTCCCTACCACGGCTGGACTTATGATCTGCAAGGCAACCTCACGGCCATCGTCTCCGAGGGCAACTTCGGCGACATCGACAAGTCTCAGTATGGCCTCGTGAGCTTACCTGTTACCGAAAGGGCCGGGCTCATCTGGTGCACGTTGAACCCGGATTCAAACGTGGACTTCGATGCGTTTCTCTCCGGCTACGACGACCTACTCGCCAATTTCGGCTTCGAGTCGTGGCATCTGTTCGAGTCGCGCACCCTGCGCGGACCCAACTGGAAGATCGCCTACGACGGCTATCTCGACTTCTACCACGTGCCGGTGCTGCACCGGACAACGTTCCCCAACATTCCCTCCAACAAAGGCAACTACTACGCCTGGGGCCCGCACCAGCGATTAGTGTTTCCTGACGTCGGTCTGGATGAAGCGGCCGCCACGCCCGAAGCGCAATGGAGCAATGAATTCCTGCTAGACGGCGTGTGGACGGTATTTCCGCACATTTCCATCGCGTCCTTCGATGGCGGGGGCCGCGGCGTAATGCTCTCTCAGCTGTTTCCCGGCGCCACCCCGGGAGAGTCGTTCACCACCCAGTACTATCTGATGGAAAACCAGCCCACCGACGAGCAGCGCGAGAAGGCCCACGAGCAGTTCGCGCTATTGAAGTACGTGGTGGAGACGGAGGATTACGAGACGGGGCTGCGGCAGCAACGGGCACTGGAATCCGGCGCGCGCGATCACGTGCTGTTTGGTCGCAATGAGAGCGGCGGCGGCTGCTTTCACAGTTGGGTGAAAGACATTATCGAAGCCGACGACCAGCAGTTGCCCGGGTTGTTCCAAACCAGGCCTTGATTCCCCTCCGCCGAGGCTCAACCCAGCCGATCGCCGAGTAACGTCAGCGGCTCCTGCCGCGCGTGCTCGGATTGCGGCGCGCGAAAGCGCTCGTCGTTGGTAAAGTCCTGTAATCCGTGACCGGCACCGTGGTAGCGGTGAAACTCTGCCCTCACGCCCGCCGCCTGTTGAGCGCGCATGGGGTTGCCCCGCGCATTGAACAACGTCGACCCATACACTTTGAGACCTCCTTACAGCAGGCCAGCCGCCCGCGCCCATCGGTACTTCGCCCCCAGCACGGCCACGGGCTTTTCCGCCGTGTATGGATAGGCCAGGATGTCACGGTCCATGAGGTACTCGCAGGCTTCCTCGATCTCCACGTCGCCTACCAGCGACGCCACTACCGGCTTGTCGATGCCTTTGGCTCGAGCCTCGCCAACCGCCTCGCCCAACAACTGCGCAAACACCATGGGCGGTGTAATGATGGTGTGCCAATAGCCCAGTATCAGCGAGTGGATGCGGTCGTCATTCAACGCCAGGTCGATGGTGGCGCGGTAGGTGGTGGGTGGCTCGCCGCCGGTAATATCCACCGGGTTCCCGGACGCGCCGAACGGTGGAATATACTCCTTGAACGCGGCGTCCAGGTCATCAGGCATGGCCATCAAAGAGAGCCCGTTGTCCACGCAGGCGTCCGATATCAGCCCCCCCGACCCGCCCGCACCAGTGAGCACCAGCACGTTTTCGCCTTTGGGCGCGGGCAGCGTCTGCAGTCCACGGGCAAACTCCAACATGTCGTTCAACGTATGCGCGCGGATAACGCCGCTCTGCTTCAATACTGCGTCGTACACACGGTCGTCGCCAGCCAGCGCGCCTGTGTGTGAGTTGGCCGCCCGGGCCCCCTGGCTGGTGCGACCGGCTTTCAGCACCACCACAGGCTTTTGCTTGGACACCCTGGAGGCCACCTCGGCAAAAGCCCGC
>MDTE01132268.1_pt1 | contig 11557 bp, 10 predicted proteins | sample 811231 | NCBI WGS metagenome assembly MDTE01 (sample SAMN05326651, study PRJNA326480) | marine metagenome | isolation source: seawater | place: Indian Ocean: Red Sea | collected 2010
AATCCGCTGCTTAACGCCCGACGCGAAGGCGCGCGCAATGAGATAAGCCAGCGCCATCATCGCAACGTTCAGCACCAGCGTGACCAGCCCAGCTTGGGTGAAATACTCTACGATGTTCGCGCGTTCTTGGAAAATAGCGCCGGCTAGCACCAGTACAAACAGCGCCGCCGAGACTAGTCGTGCGACTGGCTCAAAGCGGATCGCAAATCCCTCTACAAACCGCCGGACCGAGAGCCCGAGGACCACCGGAACGGTGACGATCAAAAAGACCCTGATTGCCGTCCGGGTGACGGACACGTCTCCCGCCCCCTCGCCGATAAGCTGGCCATAGGCAAACGCCACTATTAACGGGATCGTGACGACACTGAGCAGACTGATCACGGCGGTCAGCGAGATCGAGAGCGCTACATCGCCACGAGCAAAGGCTGTGAGAATATTCGAGGTTACACCGCCCGGGGCAACCGCGATGATCATCACGCCCAGCGCGAGTTCGGGCGGCAGCGACCAGACGCTGACCAGAGCGAACGCCACGACGGGCAGCAGGACGATCTGGCAAACCGCGCCGGTAATGAAATCACGCGGACGCCTGGCAACGCGCGCGAAGTCGTCCAGTGTGAGACCAAGCCCAAGGGCGAACATGATGAACGCCAAGGCAAGCGGCAAGATGACGTCGGTGACGATACCCATGATTTCCCTCAGATGTCGGAACAACCTGCAGCTCAGTTACCGCTGGCTCGGCCGATTTGGCAAGCTGACCGTTAGCTACTCCGGCTTGAGCGGCGGCACCCGCTGCAGGAACGGTTCGATGATCACCCTCTCGAAGATACCTCCCAGCGTGTAAGGATCGTTTGCGTGAAACGCCTCGGCAGTCGCACGGTCTGGCACGTCGAGGACCAGGATGTTCCCAGTCACGTTACGGATGCCCTCGGGCCCGTAGACGAAATTCTCCACATCTGTCCCATCGGCGACCAGCCCGCCGCCGAAGGTGATCCGGTCCATGAAATCCTTTTGATACTCAGCATGTGCGGCGAGCAATTCGACACGCTTCTCCGCCATGCCCGGCTTGTCCCGGCGAGCGATCGCAAAAAGCATGGCTAGCCCGCCACGACCGTGTTGCTGAGCTTACCGATGCCCTCGATTTCGACCTCAATCAGGTCGCCCGGCTTCATGAAGACGGGCGGCTTGCGCCCCACGCCGACGCCGGGAGGCGAGCCGGTCGTCACGATGTCGCCAGGGCTGAAGCGGTAGAAGCTCGAGTAATAGCTGACGATCTGCGGCAGATTGAAGATCAGGTCATCCGTGTTCGAAGACTGCATCAACTCGCCGTTTAGGGTCACGGTCAGGTTCAGGTCATGCGGGTCGTCGATCTCGTCCGCAGTCACGATGACCGGTCCGCAGGGGCAGAATGTCGGCAACTGCTTTCCAAGGATATTGTGATCCCATGCAGCGATCGCCTCGAAGGGCTTGGTGACAGTGAAGATAGGACCCACCCAGTCACGCGCAGAGACATCGTTGGCGATGGTGTAGCCGGCCACATAATCCATCGCCTCATCCTCGGAGACGTTGTGGCAGGACTTGCCGAAGACAAATGTAAGTTCACCCTCATAGTCAATCATATCCGGGCATTGCGGCGGCGCGACAATCTCGCCCCGGTGTCCCGTCAGCGCCGGGTGGGTCATAGTGAAGCCGGTCGGGCGCGGTGGCACAGGCGTGCCCTCCATCTCCTCGAGATGTGCGCGGTAGTTCATGCCAATCGACAGGATGATCGAGGGGTCGGTCACAGGCGGCAGGAACACCGAATCGTCCCAGGCCTGAAGTACGCCCGCCGTTCGCAGTTCGTCCTGGGTATCTGCGGACATCTCTGCGACCGCGTCCAGACAAGCGTGAACGGCATCTAGGGCTCCTTGTCCGCCGGCCAGCAGGCCACGCATATCGGCAGGCACGTCCTTTGCGGCCGAAAGCGTTTCACGAAGCGCAACCAGATCGAGTAACTCGTTGTCGGCCGCAACCACAGCCACATGGGCGTACCCGGCACCGCTTTCGATAGTAGCAAGTTTCATCAACTTCCCCCTGATTTATCAGCGCGCTGCGCGCACGAAGCTCTTGCGGGAACTTTACCTCATTAGGCACCATACATTGCAAGATGGCGACCGAATGCCGCGTAACAATGGAAAACAGGGAGAATCCATCATGTCGTTGACCGAAACAGACCTCACGGAAGGTCCGCTCGATATCAAATTCTCATCGCACGCGACGATCGACACACTCGATTCGGAGAAAAGCCGGAAGTTCTACGAGGAGTTCCTCGGTTTTGAGGTCGTCCGCACCAGCCCGATCTCGCTACTGTTGCGCCTCGGCGGCGATCACACGATCGCCTGCGTCGAGGTTAAAGAAAAGGAGCCCATGGGTATGCTTAACCATAACGGGCTCGATGTGCAGACCAAAGCCGACGTCGACGCCGCACATGCTAAGGCGACGGCGCAAAAGGAGAAGTGGGGCATCAAGAAGATCACTCGGCCGCTGGACCAGCACGGCACCTATTGCTTCTTCATGCTCGATCCCGACGACAATTGGTGGGAGGTACTGACCAATCCGGAGGGCGGTTATTCGTGGGTATTCGAGCGCGGTGACCAAGAAGGGCGCGGCCACCTCGACAAGAACTTCAAGCGCCCAGCGGAGACGCTTTAGCCTTTCAGAAGATCGAACATCGTATCGCCGAACCGGACACGCGCATCTTCGTAGAGCGGCGCAACGGCGGCGCGGAACGCCGCACGTTCGTCTTCGGTCAGCTCAACTGTCTCGCAGCCTTTGTCGTCGAGTGCCTTCTGCGAGATGCCCTCTTCAGCTACAGCAAGCTCACGCTGACGGGCCGTCGCCGCCTGCACTGCATCGCGCATGGCATTGCGGAAATCCTCCGGCCAGCCATCAACGCTCTCGCGATGCCCATAGACGCCGCGCGAAAGATAAAAATGCCCGCTAAGCGTGTGATAAGGGTGGTGCTTGTGAACCCCGTAAGTGACCGTGTTGGCAAGCGGATTCTCCTGGGCGTCGAGAGTTCCGTCGACGATCCCCTCAATGGCCTCGGTCAGGTCCATGCGCAGGGGCTCGGCCCCCAGCAGATCGAAAGTTCGTACATGCATGTCGCTGGGCAGCATCCGAATCTTCATGTCCTTCAGATCGTCAGGCACTTGGATAGGACGCAGCCGATTCGAGATGTGCCGAAACCCGTTTTCAAAATAGCCGAGCATCCGGTAGTTAAACCCGGCCTCAATGCGTTCATCAAGATAGCGGCCCAGAGGCCCGTCAAAGGATGCACGCGCCTCTTCGAGATCGGCAAACAGGAAAGGAAGATCGACGAATTCGAGCTCGGGCACCCGATCGGTCAGGTAGCTGGTCGACTGGTAGGATAATGTAAGGATACCGCATTCCGTGAGCCAGAGAATCTCGTCGGCACGGTAACCGAAGTCCATAATGTTCCATATATATTTGACATCGACGCCGTCGTCGAACTGCTCCTCGAGGCGATCACCAATGAACTTCAGCGCTCGGCTGTGAGTGGTGGTCGGCGGGCCGTAGCCGCCCATGCGAATCTGGATTGGTTCAGCCAAGATGATCTCCCGACAGGCAAAATATGAATTGCGCGCCAATTTAGATTAAACCGCTCGCGCGAACACCCGTGCTGGCGCCAAAACACAAACAAAATGACGGCTCAGATGAAACTCTACATGACAACCATGTCAGGCAATTCGTTCAAGGTGCGGGTGCTGGCCTCGATCCTAGGTGTCGAGGTCGAGGAGATCCACATCAACTGGGATGACCGCGAGCACAAATCGCCCGCCTTCCTCGAGCGCAACCCTCGCGGTCAAGTCCCCGTCATGGAAATCGAAAACCGGACATTTTGGGATTCGACCGCGCACTTGGTATATCTCGCCCGCGCCTATAGTGGGGAGGACTGGCTGCCCGTCGATCCTCTCGACATGGCCGAGGTAATGCAGTGGATGTCCTTCGCACAAGACGAGGTGCAGTTTGGGCTCATGTGGGCCCGCGGCGTGACCGTTTACAATCGCCGGCCTGAAGCCATGCAGGGGTATCTTGACGACAGTCGTACGGCCCTCGAGGTCCTCACCTGGCAGTTGAAGAAGACCGGCGACTGGCTCGCCCTAGGCCGGCCGACACTCGCCGAGATCTCCTGCTATCCTTACGTCAAACGGGCCCCTGAAGGGGATGTGCCGCTCGAACCTTGGCCCGAGGTGCGTGCCTGGCTTGCGCGGTGCGAAGCGATCACCGGCTGGCTCCCCCTTGACGATTAACGACGTTTCATGTTCGGAAACATCACCCGCGGGGTGACCGACATCGCTCCGTGAACGCACGATCTACCTGCGCAAGTCCTTCCGAAAGCCGACATTCGGCGAGCACCTGAGCTTGGCGCTGAATGCGGCCCGCTTCCAGCACCTAGCGGAAGACGCGGACGACAATGTCATGATGTTCCCCTAACACCGACGGTGACGAAGGGGTAGGACAGCTCTCGTTCGCGACTACTAAGCGCGCGCTCCATGCCGGCGCATGAAGTCCGCAAACACACCTACGATTTCGGGCTCGAGATCACCCCACTCGGCGAACGGTACGACGGGTTCGTCGGAATCCTCGATCGGGAGCCTGTGTAACTCGCTGCCAGGTATCATCCCATGGACCGTCAGGCCCACACGTGAGTCATGGACCCGGTCGTTGCCGGGAATGATCAGCGTCGGCATGTCGAGCGAGCCGAGCTCCGCCTCACTCAACCCGAAAACAGGTAGACTCGAACCCGCCATGAACAGATCCCGCAACCGGGTCTGGATGTCGATGAAGTCCATCGCAGACATGTTCATCAGGCGCTCGCGGTTGCCCGCATTCGCGACGATCCGCTCGCCGTACTCCGGCGTGGCGCAGACCGCCTCCATTCCACCTGCCTCAGCCACACGTATGAACTGATCGTAGTAATTTTCGGGCAACCGGGCTGCAGCGAACGCACCGCCCGTTACACGCAGCAGCAGCAGTCCTCGCACGGCATCCGGATGGCGCAATCCAAAGAACAGCGCAGTCCGCGCCCCCGAGGAGGAACCGCCGATGAAGGCCGGTACCTCCCCCAGTTCACGGAGGAGCGCGTGCAGATCGTCTGCCCAGACCGCCTCCTCCACCTCACCGGCACTCATCGATATGTCGGATGCGCCGGTGTTGCGACGATCATGCAACAGGACTCGGAACCCCTCGGTCACGAGCTTCCGCGCCATCGGCAGGAACTCTTTATAGCCGCGGCGCCCGCCAGTGATCAGGGTCACGAGAGTCCCGGTCTCACCAACGATCTCGTAGCGGAGGTTTACCCCGCGGATTTCGATCATCGACATTCTTGAACTACTCCTATTCTGGAGCCGGGACCATGTTTCCGTCGTCATCGAGTTTCATGCCGGCGGCGGCAGCCTGGTCGACGACGTCCTGAGGCCGGCTCACAGTCGTGTTCTCAGTACCCCCGATGACCACTAGCAAGTATCCGTACTCATCGCCCACATTCTTGAAACTCCGCATTACACCCGCCGGGACCGATATACAGTCCATTGGACCTAGCACCACCTCCTCGGCCGCCTCGCCCTCGTTCCAGCAGACGGCCCATTGGCCGGAGATGGGAATGAACACCTCGACCTCATGATCATGGCTGTGCAGTGCAGACCCGTTGTCCGGTTCGGCGCCTACGTAGGCCAGATTGAAGCCCGTCGAATCCACAATTCCGGGCTGCGTGCCGGCGTCTTCAGAGACACCGCGTCCGATGATTGAGTAGATATCCCGCTGAAATCCGGGGATGCTCTGGGTTATCATCAGCTGCTTGTTTCCCGTCTGCTCGGCAAACAGGGCGATGCGCGAGCGCATCTCCTCCCGCGACATGACAAGCACTTGTCCAGACTGATTGCTCACACCCTTCTCCCCCATCTTCATTTACCGGAAGCTTGCATCAGCCGGTTCCGACCAGACAAGACCGGATATACGCAGGCCTATCTTAATGGAAGAACGCACCGCGATGCGGCTTTGTTCGTGATGCCTATCCCTGATAGAAAATGTTCTAATTTATTGCACCAAGGGTATTTACGTGAGCGACCTAGCAAAAAAAGCGTTAAATATCGGAGACTTGCGGCAGATGGCGAAGCGCCGCCTAACCAAGTCCCTGTTCGATTTCTGCGACAAGGGCAGCGAAGACCAGATTGCCATGCGCGACAATCGTGCCGCGCTCGACAGTATTAAGATCATGCCGCGCACGCCGCGCGATGTCTCGCAGCGTGACCCCGCGATCACCCTGTTCGGAAAAAAGCACGACCTGCCCCTGCTGATCGGCCCGACGGGGCCCGCCGGCTTCGTCTGGTATCGTGGAGAAACCGCGCTAGCGCGTGCCGCCGCCCGCGCTAATATCCCGTTCACTCTCGCCAGCACCTCCAACACGGCAATGGAACAGGTGATCGAGAATGGCGGCGGTACCCAGTGGTTCCAACTATATGTCTGGCGCAACCCGGAGGCCGCATTCGTCACCGTCCAGCGCGCGCTCGATGCCGGCTTCAGGGCGCTTGTCGTGACGGTGGATTCGCCGGTCTACAATAACCGTGAGGTCGACGTGCGGAACGGGCTCGTATTCCCGCCGCGCGTCACCCCGAAGGCCATGGTCGACGGGTTACTGCACCCACGCTGGCTATTCGGAACCGCCGGCCGCTACTTCCTCTCTGAGGGCCGCCTGCCGGCCTTCACGAATATTCACATCCCGGATGAGGAAACGGAGGAAGCCACCGGCTACGTCTCCGCGAGTTCGGGCTCGTTCCTCAACCGCAACGCCTCGCTCGACTGGGACTATGTCACGCGCCTGCGAGAGATGTGGCCGCGCACGCTCCTGATCAAGGGCATTCTCCATCCGGACGATGCCGTCGCGGCCGTCAAACATGGCGCCGACGGTATCTTCGTTTCGAACCATGCCGGCAACGTAAATGATACAGCGATCACGCCTTGGGATGCGTTGCCGGCCATCGTCGAAGCCGTCGGCGGCAAGACCAAGATCATCGCCGACAGCGGTGTACGGCGCGGTTCCGATATCCTCAAGGGGCTGGCCTTGGGCGCCGATGCTATCGCCATTGGACGGGCCACCCTCTACGGGGTCGGGGCCGCCGGAGAGGCTGGCGCCCGCCGCGCACTCGACATTCTTGACGCTGAGATCCGTCGCACTATGGCCGTCATGGGTGTGACGGATGTCGCCGCTATCACCCGCGATCATATACGCCTGCCAAGCGAACTGCCCATCTCCGGCACACAACAACAATAACCAGCGTCCGAGCAGGGCTCGGGACGGCAATACAAGGAAACCTCGGATCGAGCTGAGATGGCATCAAACCGTTATCGAATGCCAGTGGCGGGGAACCGACCAAGTTGGTGTTGGTGGCCTGTTAGTCTGCGTCCCCGGCAGCGGTGTCTAACCAGTCCCACTCCGGAATCGACATTGTCTTCGTGAAATCCGAGAACATGATGTTGAATGCGAGACTGACCCGGGTTTCCTCAGAAGGATTCTCCTTCACTGTGTGCTGCAGCCATGACGGAAACATGATCAGGATGCCGGTCTTCACTGGGATATGCATCGTTCGGGCCGTTAGCGGCGTCTCCTCCAGAAGACGTGGAAGAATAATGCGCCGTTCCGTGCGCGTGTCATGGAAGCTGATGCTGTCGGCGCCTTCGGGCGCCTTGACGTAGTAGACGCCGCTCAAATAGTTGTTCTGGTGACTGTGCAACGGGTGGCCGACGCCACGCGGCTTGATATTCATCCAGCTTCCGGTGATCTCGAAAGGCGCCGGCGCCACCTTGAGCATCTCGAGCACACGCTTGCTCGCCGCACCAATGATCTCGACCATCTGACCAAATTCGTCGAGCGTGTGCAAATCGTTGCGGGTTTGCCAACCATCTTCCTTGTCAGGAACATCGCGCCCTAGAATCTCAACCTGCTCCAGTAGGTTCTCATTCAGGGATTCCGCGACGTCAGGTTCCAGAACCTGAGCCCAGACAGGTACCGCGAACAACGGCATCATCTGCGAGCTTACAAACATGGTCCGGCCCCGTTCTTTCGCCGCGGATTAGCGTGGCAGAACCGTGCTGCCCATCAGGAATTCGTCCACCGCGCGAGCCGCCTGACGTCCTTCACGGATAGCCCAGACAACGAGCGACTGCCCCCGGCGCATATCACCGGCCGTGAAAACCTTTTCACGCGAAGTGCGATAGGCATTCGTGTTGGCCTTCACATTACCGCGCTCATCGAGATCAACGCCTAGCTCCTTGAGCATGCCAGCCGCAACCGGGTGCAAGAAACCCATCGCCAGCAGGACGAGGTCGGCCTGCAGCTGGAATTCCGTGCCCTTGATGGGCTGAAACTTTTCGTCGACGCGCTGGCAGTTGATATGGCTAACTCGACCATCCTTGCCGCCGATGCTTTTGGTAGTCACGGAAAAGTCGCGGTCCGCGCCCTCCGCCTGACTCGACGAGGTCCGCATCTTGAGCGGCCAGTGCGGCCAGGTCAGGCCTTTATCTTCTTTCTCAGGCGGTTCCGGCATGATTTCCAGCTGAACGACCGAAAGTGCACCCTGGCGAATGGAGGTGCCAATGCAGTCAGACCCGGTGTCGCCTCCGCCGATCACAACTACATTCTTTTGTGTGGCGAGGATCGGCTCGACATCGCCGTCCTGATTGCTACCGGCCACACGCCGGTTCTGCTGGGGCAGGAACTCCATCGCGAAATGAACGCCGTCCAAGTCGCGCCCCTCGACAGGAAGGTCGCGCGGTTCCTCGGAACCACCGCATAGCAGAACCGCATCATGCCGAGCATCAAGCTCCACGGCGGTCAGGTCCACGCCCACATGCACCCCGCAATGCAGCGTCACACCCTCGGCGACCATCTGCTCCATGCGGCGATCAATCAAGTGCTTCTCCATCTTGAAATCGGGGATGCCAAACCGCAGCAGACCACCGGGCGCCTCGTTCTTTTCATACAGATGTACGTCATGGCCCGCGCGCGCCAGCTGCTGCGCAGCCGCCATGCCGGCAGGGCCGGACCCGACGATCGCCACCGACTTGCCCGTCTTGGTTGCCGGAACCTGCGGCACGATCCAGCCCTCTTTCCAAGCTTTGTCGACGATCGCGCACTCGATGGTCTTGATAGTAACCGAGTTGTCATCGATGTTCAGCGTGCAGGCCGCCTCGCAGGGCGCCGGGCAGATGCGACCGGTGAACTCCGGGAAGTTATTCGTTGAATGCAGATTGTGCGATGCTTCTTCCCAGTCGGAGTTGAAGACTAGGTCGTTCCAGTCGGGGATCTGATTGTTGACCGGGCAGCCGTTATGACAGAACGGGATACCGCAATCCATACAGCGCGCCGCCTGACGCTCGAGATCGCGCTCCTCGAGCGGTATCACAAATTCTTCATAGTTGCGGATGCGGTCAGCCGCCGGCTTGTAGGTCCGGTCGTGCCGCTCGATTTCGATGAAGCCTGTTACCTTGCCCATTAACCCCTCCGCATCCCGATGTTCATTTCGCCAGTCTGTTCAACCTGCATTTCCTGCAGGGCGCGGCGATATTCTACCGGCATGACCTTCACGAACTTCGGCAAATACTCGTCCCAATTGTCCAGAATACGCTGCGCGCGCGTCGACGCGGTGTAGTGGGCATGGTTCTGGATCAGCTGACGTAGCCGCTCGGCGTCGAACCGAGTCATGTCCGAGCGGACATCTACGAGGCCGTGGGATTCATTATCAGAGAGATGCAGTTTCTCCATCTCTTCCGCCTCGCCCTCGATCGGCTCAAGATCAACCATGGCCAGGTTGCAACGCCCTTCGAAGCCGCCCGCCTCGTCGAGCACATAGGCTATACCACCCGACATGCCTGCCGCGAAGTTGCGCCCGGTCTCGCCTAGTACCACGACGATGCCGCCGGTCATGTATTCGCAGCCATGATCGCCCGTGCCCTCAACTACGGCGATGGCGCCGGAGTTGCGAACCGCGAACCGTTCACCCGCGATTCCGCGGAAGTAACACTCACCGGTGACGGCGCCATACAACACTGTGTTGCCGATGATCATGCTCTCGTCGGGGTTGATCCCACTTTCCGGCGCGGGCCGAACGATGAGCTTGCCACCCGAGAGGCCCTTGCCCACATAGTCGTTCGCCTCGCCTTCGAGGTCGAGCGTGATGCCGTGGGCGACCCAGGCGCCGAAGCTCTGCCCTGCGACGCCCTTGAGTTTTAGCCAGATCGTGTCTTCCGGCAGGCCGGCATGGCCGTATTTTCGTGCCACTTCCCCCGACAGCATGGTGCCTGCCGTCCGGTCCGTATTGCCGATTGGGAATTCAGCCTGAACCGGCTTGCCGTCCTCGAGCGCCGGCTTCGCCACCTCAATGAACTTGCCGTCGAGGATATCGACGATCGGATGGTTCTGATCGATCGTACGATGGATATCCACATGGGCCGCCTCGGCCGGCTTGAAGAACAGCTTGCCGAAGTCAAGTCCCTCGGCCTTCCAGTGCTCAATCGCAGCCGCGGTGTCGAGCATGTCGGTCTGCCCGATCATCTCGTTCAGGGTCCGGAAGCCCATGGCGGCCATAATCTCACGCACTTCCTCGGCCACATAGAAGAAATAATTAACCACATGCTCGGGCCGACCCGTGAACTTCTTGCGCAGCTCCGGATCCTGGGTGGCGATCCCAACCGGGCAGGTATTCAGGTGACACTTGCGCATCATGATGCAACCCGACGCGATCAGTGGTGCCGTCGCGAAGCCGAACTCATCGGCACCAAGCAGCGCACCAACCGCCACGTCGCGGCCGGTCCGCAACCCTCCATCGACCTGGACTGAGATACGGCCGCGCAGATCGTTCATGACCAGCGTCTGCTGGGTCTCTGCCAAGCCGATTTCCCAGGGAGAGCCCGCATGCTTGATCGACGTCAGCGGCGACGCGCCGGTGCCACCCTCGAAACCTGAGATCGTGACATGGTCGGCCCGCGCCTTCGAGACACCCGCGGCCACCGTCCCGACCCCGACCTCGGATACCAGCTTGACACTGATATCGGCCTGGGGATTGGTGTTCTTCAAGTCGAAAATCAGCTGCGCCAGGTCCTCGATTGAGTAGATGTCATGATGCGGCGGCGGAGAGATGAGGCCAACACCGGCGGTAGAGTGGCGAACCTTGGCAATCACCGCATCGACCTTATGGCCCGGCAACTGGCCGCCCTCGCCGGGCTTGGCACCCTGAGCCATCTTGATCTGGATCATGTCGGAGTTGACGAGATACTCGGTCGTCACGCCGAAGCGCCCGGACGCGACCTGCTTGATAGCCGAGCGCATGGAATCGCCGTTGTCCATCGGCGTGAACCGATCCGCCTCTTCGCCGCCCTCACCGGTGTTCGACTTGCCGCCGATCCGGTTCATGGCGATCGCCAGGTTCGTATGCGCCTCGCGGCTGATCGACCCGAACGACATCGCGCCCGTCGCGAACCGCTTCACGATGTCCTCGGCGGG